>Ga0210402_10001199_pt1 | contig 26881 bp, 22 predicted proteins | sample IncBWC7MmetaG_FD_161055 | JGI IMG/M metagenome (GOLD analysis project Ga0210402, IMG submission 161055) | Forest soil microbial communities from Barre Woods Harvard Forest LTER site, Petersham, Massachusetts, United States - Inc-BW-C-7-M | ecosystem: Environmental > Terrestrial > Soil >... | reverse complement strand
GATCTATTGATCCGCGGCATATCCCGCATCTGCGTTCAGCCAGAACTCAACCAGCGGAACTTCGTGGCGCTCAGCGAGAATCACTTTCAGCCCATTTGAAAGCGTTGCGCGCTGGAGCTTGGGAAACTTCAATTCGGGCGGCGCGCCGACTACTGGTGCTTTGGACCGATCTGCTCCCGTAGCGGCCGCTTTGTAATCCGGGAACGCGTGCACCTCGAGTACGTACACTCCATCGGAAAGCCAGCGATTCGCGGCCGCTTTCAGATTCTCGGCCGTGGCATCCTGGACTCTCTTGAGCGAAATCTTGTAAGCATCGGGACTTCCCAGAAACACCTGGCTCTGCGCCAACCGGTCTGATTTTCCCCCGAATCCTCCGATGCGCTCGATTCCCCGAACGAAACTCGCTTCATGCTGCGCCTTCACGCGCGCCAGCTCTTCGGCGGTCGGTCCCTCTTTTAGAAAACGCGCCAGCTCCTCATCCAGCCCTTTCTCCACTTGCGCTAGATCCTGCTTTGGCTTCGCCGTCGCTTGCACTCGAAATTGACCGCCAATTTCGTTCAGACCCACAAACGCGCTTGCGTCCGTCGCGATTTGATCGTCGTACACCAGCCGCTTGTAAAAGCGCGACGTTTTCCCAAGGGTCAGAACGTCGCTCACCATATCGAGATAATCCGCGTCCGCGCTTCCATACTCTGGAATGTTCCATACTTTATAGATGCGCGCCTGCGGAACCCGGTCCTGCACGGTTTGCCTATGCGTGGCCGTCATTTTGGCGACCCACACTTCTTGATGCGCAACGGGCGGTCCCGCGGGAATGTTCCCAAAATACTTTTCGACTTTCTCTTTCGCGGTCTTTGCGTCGATGTCCCCCGCCAACACGATCGTCACGTTCGATGGCCCGTAGTAGGTCTTAAACCACTCCTTCACGTCATCCATCGAGGCCGCGCCGAGATCGCCCATGTCCCCGATCACTGTCCAGGAATAGGGATGCCCCACGGGATACGTGTTTTGCGTAATTAGTTGCCGCGAGACCGCGTAAGGCTGGTTCTCTCCCTGCCGCTTTTCGTTCTGCACCACTCCGCGCTGCAGGTCCAGTGTTTTCTGATCCAGCGCGCCCAGCAGGAATCCCATGCGGTCGGACTCCATCCACAGCGTGAGGTCCAACGCCGAAGTCGGGACATTCTCGAAATAATTTGTACGGTCGTTATTCGTGGTGCCGTTCAAATCTGTCGCGCCGATTTTTTCCATGGCATCAATGTAGCGGTCGGGCGAATGCTCGCTGCCGCCGAACATCAAGTGCTCAAAGAGGTGCGCGAATCCAGTCTTGCCAGGCTTCTCGTTTTTCGAGCCGACGTGATACCACACGTTGATCGCCACAATCGGCGCCTTGTGGTCTTCATGCACGATGACCGTCAGACCGTTTTCCAGAACGAATTTCTGAAATGGAATATCGACATCCTTGGTCTGTGCAAACGCACTGCCCGCCAAGAGCGAAGCCAGCAAAACAACAACTGTGGTTCTCAGTCGCATTGTCCCCCCGAATGATTTCTTACTCAGCATTCTGCGGTATTCCGGCAAGTTAGGCGCACATCCACTGTAAGTTTAGACGCATGGAACAGACTTGTGTGGCTCCGTCGTGTAGTGCATACATTGACGCGCCCCCGCGCCATCCATGAGTATCTGAGACCTAGAAGTCTATAACGCGTAGCAGCAATTTGAAATGTCCCATCCCTTAAAACCCCTCGTGGCCGGGTCAATTTCTGGTTCGTGGCCCCGGTCGCTCAGCCTGCTATGCCGGTTTCTTTTATTCCGATTTGTCGACAGACTCGCAGAGGTCTAAAATCTGAGTGGGGATACCAATGTCAGATGATCTGGTTATTGCAGGCCGTGCATTTAAGTCCCGTTTGATTGTGGGAACGGGTAAGTATCGGAGCTTCCCGGAAATGGCTCGCGCCCACGCCGCCTCGGGGGCGGACATGGTCACCGTCGCCGTCCGCAGGGTGAATCTCACCGACCATTCAAAGGAATCTCTGCTCGATTACATCGACCGCGAAAAAATCTTTATCTTGCCGAACACGGCCGCTTGTTACACCGCTGACGAAGCCATTCGCACGGCCCGGCTCGCCCGCGAAGTCGGTCTCTCCAACTGGGTCAAGCTGGAAGTTATTGGCGACCAGCAAACTCTTTTCCCTGATACCGAGCAACTCATCGAAGCCACGCGCGTGCTTGTGAAGGAAGGCTTTGTAGTTCTCCCTTACACCAACGACGATCTCATCGCCGCTCGGAAGCTCATCGACGCTGGCGCAGCTGCCGTAATGCCGCTGGCCGCGCCCATTGGCTCCGGTCTCGGCATTCAGAACCCAGCAAATCTTCGCATCCTCCGTGAACGCATTACCGAAGTCCCAATGATTGTGGACGCGGGCGTGGGCACCGCCTCCGATGCGGCCGTTGCCATGGAGTTGGGCGCCGATGGCGTCCTCATGAACACGGCCATTGCCGAGGCCGCCGACACTGTCCTTATGGCCGAGGCGATGCGCGAAGCAGTCTCCGCCGGCCGCAAAGCCTGGCTGGCAGGCCGTATGCCGAAGCGTTTGTATGCCTCAGCTTCCTCGCCACTTTCGGGTGTGGTTCGCTAGCTCCTGCAAGAATTAGAATGCCAGCTGGCGAAGACTAATGCCTGTCTGCATGGTCGTGTCGCCAGCGCCAGTAGTCACGCTGCTCGTCGCGGTTCAACCGCTTGAAGTCGCGGTACTCGTAATGCCTCTCGCTCAACCAGGCGCGGTACGCGTGGTCCTCTCCGTTATCCCAGCGATGGTAATCCGAATGATAATCGTCATAAAACCGCACCCGCGCGGCGCATCCGCTAGTTAACAGTGGAGCGAGCATCGCAGCGCCCAGCACCAGTGGCCCCAGATATCCCTTTATTCGAAACATTTCGCGATCCTCCTCTGGTTTCACCGCTTCTCATCGTGCTTCCTTAGCTGACCTTGCACAAATTTGTGCGGAGTCGCCCGGGATTACGGGGCGCTTCAACCCAGCTATTCATGAAACACGGAAAGCGTGTCCGAGTTGCGATTTGTTCCGATTGAACTTCAGAGAGAAGCGACTCGCGAGACGAGTGCTGTTATGCCTGCGCAGCTTTTCTGGCTTGCTCGGCATCGTAGCTTTCGCCGTAAATCGACGGCACCTTCGCTCCCATGCATCGCAGATACGAGCTTAATTGTCCCCGGTGATGGATGGTGTGGTGCAATCCCATCATCAAAAACGTCACCGCTGGCCTTTGAAACATTCCGCGAAAGTCCACGATCTTGATCAACTGTTCGCCAGTCACTTTTGTCAACGCTTCAAGCCTTGCCGCATAGTGCTGCTCATACCAAGGTGCAATTTCGGCGGGTGTCTTCAGGTTGTCTGGCAGCACTGCCGCTGTGCTGAACTGTCCCGTGAGTACCGTCTCCACAAAACGGATATCCGCAGCCGCAATGTGCCTCACCAACTCATTCGCGCTCTTGGACACCGGGTCCGGCCGATAGTCGGATTTATCAGCGGGCACGGCTTCGATCACCTTCTTCGTCAATTGGCTCTCATTCTTCAACGCCGGAAGGTACACGCCGTGCAGCAGGAACATCGCGTTTTCCGCAGTCATCTCTCTCATTGTTTGTCCCTCTCTTGTGGTTGTCAGGCTTGGTCCGCTTCAGTGCTTTTTTGGATGCATAGTCCGGCCAGCCGTTTCATCGAGTATGCCGGTTAGAGCCCCAAAAGTCAGGCGTATCGCTCCCCGGAATTCAGGGCTTCCTCCATTTTGACGCAAGCCTAAGGCGTATCTAGCTCATTCGTACCGGAGCGTCTGAATGGGGTCTACCCTGGTCGCTCTCCTCGCGGGGATATAGCAGGCTGCCAGCGCGACGCCAAAAAGCACGGCAGTCACACTGACAAAAGTGGCTAGGTCGGTCGGCGCAACTCCGAAGAGCAAGCTGGCCATCAGCCGGGTCAGGAAGAGCGCCAAAACTAGACCAAAAGCGACTCCTATTGCGATCATCCCCGCGCCTTGTTTTAGCACCAACCGGAGCACATCGCCGCTCTGCGCGCCGAGCACCATGCGAAGACCAAACTCCTTTGTCCGCCGCGCCACGGAGTAGGACACTACTCCGTAGATCCCCACGGTCGCAATGGCCAGCGCAACCGCGGAGAAGAGCGAAAGCAACAGAGTCAAGAATCTCGGCCGGGCCTGCGCGCGGGAAAGCACGTTTTCCATCAGTCGCACATCCGCAAGCGGCAGCGAGGGATCGATCTCGTTAAGCTGCTGGCGAACTTCTCCCGCGAGCGATCGCGGATCACCGGCCGGAGTGCGCAGGACAACGTACATGTCCGATACTCCCGCCGCTGCCGGCTGCCGGTAAGGCAAATACAATTCCGTTCCTGCAGGCCGGTCAAGTCCGGAGTTCTTCACGTCGTCCACCACTCCGATAACCGTGCACCAATCTTTGGCTCCGCCCGGCCGCAGGCGTCGACCGATGGGATTTTGATCCGGCCAGAAAGTTTTTGCCATCGCGCTATTGACGATAGCGACCTGCGGCGCGTCCTGCGCGTCGCGTTCGTCAAACAATCGCCCATCCATCAGCCGGATTCCCATCGTTGCGAAATAGTCTTTGCTCACCGCTTGATAAAAATCCACATTCTGGATCGGACCATCCTTTCTCATCACGAATCCTTCGATATCCGTGTCGTTCATGTTCGGTGGCCGCATCGGCGCCAATCCTGACACCAATGCCGCCGATTGCACGCCCGGGAGATTTGTCAGGCGGGCATCGAACCGCGTCCAAAAATCCGTGATTTTTGCGTTGTCCGTATACGTTCCGCTGGGCAACGATACGCGCATGGTAATCACATTGTCGGGACGCAGCCCGGTGTGCACCTCTTGCAGCTTCCAGAACGCTCGCAACATCAAACCGCATCCAATCAGCAGCACCAAAGCCATCGCCAGTTCGCCCGCAACCAGCGCCCGCCGGAAAAACTGCGCTCCTGCGGCCGCCGTCGTGCTTCCTGCCGTGTCCTTCAGCGATTCGGAAATTCCGCTCACAATCAGAGGAGCAAGCGGCGCCAAACCAAAAAGCACTCCCGTCACCAGGCTCACCGCCAGCGTGAAGACCAACACCCGCCAGTCCATCGCGATTTCATCGGCGCGAGGGATGCCCCCAGCATTCGTGAGCTGAACCAGCCGCACTCCTCCAAAGGAAAGCGCTATGCCGAGCAGCCCTCCGCAGAATGCCAGTAGGATTCCTTCAGTTACGAATTGCCGCGCCAGTCGGGCCAGGCTCGCTCCCAGCGCGCCGCGAATCGCGATCTCCCTGCGTCGTGCCTCCGCTCGTGCCAGCAACAGATTCGCCACATTCACGCTCGCGATCAAAAGCACGAACGCCACTGCTCCCAGCAGCATCAGCAAGGCGGGCCGTACGCTCGAAACCACTTCGGCCTGCAGCGGAAAGCTCACGATCGTGTGATTCTTTGGGTCAAAACTATGCGTCTTGGGTGCGCGCTTTTCGCCGTAACTCTGAACCAGCGATGAAAGTTCGCCCTGCGCTTCCGCCGCCGATACCCCCGGTTTCAGCCTGCCTAGCAAGTAATAATTATGCGAACCCCGCCCTCCCGGTTTTGCGGGATCCAGCTGCAACGCTGTCCAAACCTGCGCCGGGTCCTGCTCTCCGGGAGGAAACTGGAAGCCCTTCGGCATGACGCCGATGATCGTGCATTTATTTCCATCAAGCCGCGTTTCCCGTCCGACGACATTGGGATCTCCTGCAAAAATGGTTTGCCACGTGCCGTAGGAAATGTCAGCCACGACTGTGGCCCCGGGGACATCATCCGATGCCGCAATCAAACGCCCGGAAATAGGAGCCACGCCCAGCGTTTCCAGGAGCCCACCGCTCATCGCGGCCGCTGTGACTCGCACTGGTTGTGTTTTGCCGGCAAGATTTGCGCCGCCAGTAATCCAAACGTCGAGCGAGGCCCATGAATGCGTGTCACGCTTCAAATCGATGAATTCCGGCCCCGAAGTCCAAAACCGGTGAAGCCCGCCGTTTGGAAACGTCGGGAACTCGGTGTACACGCGGATCAGTTGCTCCGGATGCGCGTAAGGCAGTGGCTGAAGCAGCACGGCGTTCACCACCGTGAATATGCCCGTCGTCGCTCCGATCCCCAGCATCAGGCACAACACCGCCGCCGTAGTGAAACCCAGGTTCTTGCCCATCATCCGAAGCGCAAACTGGATATCTTGCCGCAACGTTCCCATGGAGACCCTCCGCTGGAAGTATGTACGCTCGAAATCAGTTTAAGTTCCCGGCTTTTAGAACTTACGAAACTTCAGCGTCTAACTTTTTTTGTAGAAAGCCACAAACCGGAAATCCGAGATTGTTTCGTTCATCCTGTGATGCTAAAATGTATCACATGAAGAAAGCCTCGATCCGCGACCTCCGGTACCGCTTTTCCGTGGTGGAGAATCTCCTCCGCGAAGGCCAGGAGATCCAAATCACTAAGCGCAAGCGCGTCATCGCCCGCCTGCTGCCGCCCGAGCCCCCCGTCCCCATTGAAATGCCAGACTTCCTTGCTCGCATGAAGAAGATCTTCGGCAAAAAACGCATGAAAGTCTCCGGCGCTAAGCTCATAGCTCTCGATCGCGAGGAACGCTTTTGACCTCCTGTGCCGACTCGAGTTTTCTCTTCTCACTTTACGTACAGGACGTAAATTCCTCCATTGCTGCTGCACGGATGAAGCATGCAAATCTGCCTTTGCTTTTCACTGATCTCGGTGAATTGGAGATAACGAATGGTCTCGCGCTCCGTGTCTTTCGGAAGGAACTTCAGCCCTTTGAAGCCAGAAACATCTTGAACCTGTTTCGGCGGGACGCAGAGTCCGGCGTTTTGCGGATCACCTCCCTCCCTTCTTCCGCTTACCAACAAGCAGCGCAAATTGCCACGCTCCACACTCCCAGTTTGGGCACGCGGACACTTGACGTCCTTCAAGTTGCTGCAGCCGTAGTTTTGAATGCAGATACCTTCTACACCTTCGACCGAAAACAGGCCAAGCTCGCCTCTCTCGTCGGCCTGCGCGTTCCTTAAAGAGTCCCTCGCGCTTCTGTTCTGCCTTCGGAGGCGCCCGTTATCTCCATGGCCTCACCCACTCCGGAACAGGAAATGCCAAGTCAAATCCACCAGGGCATGCACAATCGCCGACGCAAAGATCGATCCCGTCTTGCGCCATGTCCAACCGTAAAACAGTCCCGCAATCGATGCCAGGATCACGTATCGCCAATTCGGAAATCCGAGATTCGTAATGTGCGAAAACCCGAATAACATCGATGCCGTCCACCAGCCAGCAAAATCGCTCTTGCACGACCTTGCCAGCATGTTTTGCAGCAACCCCCGGAAAAGAAACTCCTCCGGCCAAGCAGTAAAAAAGAAAATAGCCAGGGATGTGAGCGGCAGCGAATGCCACGCGTGCCACTGCGGCGCGAACGCGAGGAAGTGCATCACCATTCCCAGCGGAATGGCGATACAGCCAAACACGAGGAAACTTCCAAGAACGAAGAATCCCCAGTTCCGCCCCCAGCCAATCGAGTAGCCGATTCCATCCACACGTCGCAACAGAACGAACACCGCAATAGCAACGTTCAGCGCGAGCAGAACCGTAAAAACATACGCAAGGCGCTCGCTTGGATACGGCCACAGCCAATGCGATGGACCGAACTTTACCGCGACCCAAACGCCCGCAAGCGTCAAGAAGTCCTGCCACGTCCCGCCCGGCCTGCGCTCCGCCGACGCCGTCAGCGCCATCGGCAGGAAGACAAGACATCCGGCGGCCCCAGAACGCGCAATCGTAAAAGTATTTGTCCCCAGGCCGTAAATCAGGTATGCAAGGAACGCGGCGGCGCCTAAGGCGATGCCTCCGCCGGGTCCGAAGCGCGCTGCAACTCCATCGGCAACGCCGCGCGCCGCGAACAGCAGCATCACCAGAAAGAGGAACGCGAAAGCTGTTAACGTGGCCGCGAAGTCGCGGCCGCCATAACCCTGCCAGGTGGCATAAAACGTTCCTGTGAGGCACAGCCCAGCCCACAGGCCGAGCATGGGAACCACACCGAGTTGGCGCGTCGCGGGCAATTTAGCTGCTTAACAGTCACACAAGAAAGAGAAGATTGTAGCGCAGAGACATGGCATCCCAAATTCAACCCAAACCGTGGCGGAGCAACAAAAGTCCTAGCGCAAGTATCTCTGAGCGCCCCACGCAAAAACCATGAAACGCCTCGCCTACATCGACTGGATGCGCGGCCTCGCCTGCGTCCTCATGTTTCAAACGCACTGCTACGACTCCTGGCTTAGCCCGGAAGCGCGCAAGTCTTCCGTCTTTGTGTGGTCGCAACTTGGCGGCACGCTCCCCGCCCCACTGTTCCTCTTTCTTTCCGGCATTTCCTTCGCGCTGGTGACCGAGCGCCTCCGCGAGAAAGGCGCAACTCCCGGCGAAATCGCAAAAACAACCATCCGCCGCGGCGCCGAAATCTTCGGCCTCGGCCTGCTTTTCCGCCTCCAGGAATACGCGCTCGGCTACCGCTGGTCCCCGTGGACCGATCTCTTGCGCGTCGATATCCTCAACATGCTCGGCCTCTCAATGACGCTAATGGGCATTCTCTGCTGGCTTAGCGCCGCCCGCCGCACACCAAGTGCATCCGCGCTTCCACAGACCGTCGCGGCCTCGCGAAACCGCGGAATCTTCACCGGCCTTCTTGCGGCGGCCATTGTGACTATGGCGACTCCACCCCTGTGGACCACCTATCGCCCCGATTCACTACCCTGGCCTCTGGAGTCGTACCTCAACGGCGTCCACATTTTCGGCAACCCCCAACCGTGGCTTTTCCCGCTTTTCCCTTGGGCGGCTTTCGCGTTTGTTGGACTTGCCGTCGGCTTCTTGCTTTTCACGGACGTCGCCAAGCGCAACGAAGGTCTTACTTTCGCGGTCTTGGGCGCCATAGGTGTGATTGCCTGTTGGCTCTCCATCAAGCTCGATGAATCCCGAGTGCAACTCTATTCCGTTTACGACTACTGGCACACTAGCCCGAATTTTTTCCTCATGCGATGCGGCATCCTTCTGATTATTTTGTTTTGTGTCTACGCCTGGTGCCGCTGGGGCCTTGCCCAGATGGGATTCAGTCCCATCATCCAATTAGGGAAAACATCGTTGCTGGTCTATTGGGTGCACATTGAATTTGTCTATGGAAGGTTCTCGATCCTGCCCAAGCGCCAATGCAGCGTCCTTCAAGCCAGCATCGGCCTGCTCATCATCTTTCTCGCCATGCTGCTGCTTTCGCTTCTACGTACGAACTGGAAAAACCGCCGCGCCAAAGCACACAAACTCGCCGCCGCAACGTCGCCAGCTTGAGAAGAAGTATCTTCTGAAGGGAATTAAGCTCGACCGATGCGCCGGCCTAGCGTTTTACATCGGAGTGTTGTTCCAGTTGCTGTCCTTGCGGAATTCGGATGATGATCTCGCCCGGCCGCGCCAGTCCCAGATCGTCGCGCGCGATTTTTTCGATCAATCGCGGATCGCTCTTCAGATCTCTCACTTCCTGCTCGAGCGCTTCATTCTCCTTGTTTAACTGATCGAGATCCGCCTTCACCTTCTTAATCTCGCTCTGCGTGCGCCGCATCGCCAGAAAACCGTGCGTCCCAAAAACGTCGTGCACGATCATCACCAGGACCAGCAAGCCCAGCAGCCCGCGGCCGTACTGCCGCATCAGCGACCGAAGTTTTTCCTCGGCGGACACTTTCTTCAGTTTCTTCTTCAGCTTTCCAATACCCACTTCGTCGCCTCGCCCGTCAGCTTAGCGGACGCTTCCGCGCTGGTTGCCTCCACGTACAAGCGCAATAGCGGCTCCGTTCCGGATAGCCGCAGCAGCATCCACGAACCGTCCTCGAAACTAAATCTTGCGCCGTCGGTACGGTCTATCGATACAACTTTCCGCCCCAGCAGTGTCGTAGCGTCCACCGCCACCTTCTTCACAGCGTTTGCCTTTTGTTCGTCGCTCAGGTGCAGGTTCTCGCGCACCGGCCAGAACTCGCTCCCCACTTTCTTGAAGAGTTGCCGGATCTGCTCCCCAATCGAGGCGCCCCGCGCCGCAATCATCTCCGCCACCAGCAGACACGCCAGGATGCCGTCTTTCTCGGGGACATGCCCGCGAATCGTCAGCCCCGCGCTCTCTTCTCCGCCGAGAGCAATCTTGTCCTCGCGAATCAGTTGGCCGATGTATTTGAACCCCACCGGAGTCTGATACGTCTTCTGCCCATGTGCCTTCGCCGCCGCGTCGATCAGTTGCGATGTTGCCACGCTGCGCGCAGCCGCCATCTTCCATCCCCTCGTTTCGACAAGGTAGTCGTATACCAGCGCCAGAATGTGATTCGGCTGAATCCACGTGCCGTCGCGGTCAATCATTCCAAACCGGTCCGCGTCTCCGTCGGTCGCCAGTCCCGCCGCCGCGCCGGAATCCAGCACCGCCGCACGCAGCGGCGCGAGATTTTCTTCGCTCACGTCCGGCCCCGTCCCGTCAAACAGGCAATCCCGATTCGTGCGCATCGCCTGCACCGCCACGCCGTGCTCCGCAAGCGCGCGATCCAGGTATCCCGCTCCGCATCCGTGCAGCGCATCCGTCACAAATCTGACTTTCGCTTTTCGAAGCGTTTCGAACCGCACCAGTTCTTCCAGCCGCTTCAAATAATTCTCGCGAAGATTCACTTTCTCCGTCTTCACTCCGTCCGAGGGAACTGCAGGCGAGGTGGGATACGCGCCATCCCTGGCGATAATTCTAACTACGCGCGCCTCGATATCCTTCGTCACTTCCGGCAGCGCCGGTCCGGCATCCGCCGAAGAAAATTTCAACCCGTGATACTGCGCGGGGTTATGGCTGGCCGTGAAATTAATCGCTCCGTCGAGCTTCTGCCTCTGTATTTCGTAAGCCACCGCAGGCGTGGGCGTAAACGTTTCGCAAAGCAGCGTTCGAATCTTGTGCTGCTGCAAAATCGCCACCGCGAGCCTCGAAAACTCTTCTGAGTAAAAGCGCGTGTCGTACCCAACCAAAATCGCCGGATTCTTCCTTTTGCTGTTCACGTGCTCCGCGATCGCCGTCACCGCCAGCCGCACGTTCGCAAAAGTAAAATCGTCGGCAATCAGTCCGCGCCATCCGGATGTGCCAAATTTGATGGGACTTGCGTTCATCATGGGAGATGCGCTCATACCGTCGTATTCTATTCCCAGTAGCTCTGAGACGAAAGCCTTTGAAGGAATTCCCGGAGAGAACCACATGAAGTCCAGCGAGAACTATCGGCTCGTGCTCGTCACCTGCGCAAATCACATGCAGGCAAAGCTCATCGCCCGCAGCGTCGTCGAAAAACGCCTGGCCGCTTGCGTCAACATCCTCCGCAGCCCCGTCGAGTCGCACTATCGCTGGAAAGGCAAAGTGGAAAAAGCCCGCGAACTCTTGCTCCTGATCAAGACCACCGCAACAAGGCTCAGTGCCCTCGAGAGGGAACTAAAACGCCTCCACAGCTACGATGTCCCGGAGTTTTTGGTTTTGCCCGTCGTCGCCGGCTCCAGCGATTACCTCGCCTGGCTAAGCGACTCTGTAACCCCATAGAGGCACGGCATGTTTACCCTGATTTTCGAAGGGCCGCGCCCGTCCACTGCTAAACGTACAAAAGCGCCTGGTCCAAATCGGCCATAATATCCTCCACGTCTTCAATCCCGACCGAGATTCTCACCAATCCCTCAGTAATCCCGATCCGCTCTTGCACTTCCTTCGGCATCGACGCGTGCGTCATTTGCGCCGGCAGCGAAACAAGCGTTTCCACCCCACCCAAACTTTCTGCCAGCGAGCAAAGCTTCAGCTGATTCAAGAACCGGCGCGCCGCTTCCAGCGAACCCAGATCAATCGCTATCATGGCTCCCGGGCCCTTCTGCTGGCGTCGCGCAATATCGTGTTGTGGATGCGTCGGCAGGCCGGGGTAATGCGTCTTGCGAACCTTCGGGTGCGCGTCCAGGTGTCGCGCCACGGTGATTCCGTTGGCGTTGTGCTGAAGCATGCGGATAGCCAAAGTCTTTATCCCGCGCGAAATCAGGAAGCAGTCCATCGGCGCTAGCCCCGCACCTGCCGACCTCTGGACGAAATAAATCTTTTCCGCATCGTCTGGGCGCGTCAGGACTACCGCTCCGCCCGTCGAGTCGCTGTGTCCGTTCAAATATTTCGTCATCGAGTGGACCACAATTTGTGCGCCAAGCTCGATGGGCCGCTGCAAATAAGGACTTAGAAACGTATTGTCTACCGCCAGCGTGACATTCCGCTCGTTCGCTAGCTTGGCGATGGCGCCAATGTCCGTCACGCGCAGCGTTGGATTCGTAGGCGTCTCTATGTAGATCAGTTTGGTGTTGGGTCGCATCGCCGCCAGTACGCAACCCGGGATGGATGTATCCACGAAGCTAAACTCCAGCCCGAAATGCACAAGTAGCTGCGTCGAGAGCCGGTACACGCCGCCGTACACCGCTTCCGACAGCACGATGTGGTCACCTGGCCGGAACAAACGAAAAACTGCGTCGATTGCCGCCATCCCTGACGTGAATACATACGCGCTATGGCCGCCTTCCAGCTTTGCGACCGTTCGCTCAAGCGCTTTGCGGTTCGGATGGTTTGTCCGCGCGTAGTCGTAGCCCTTATTCTTGCCAAGCTCCTCGTACACGTACGTCGAGGTCTGATAGATTGGCGCAACGATCGCACCCGTGGCGGGATCAGGCTCCTGCCCGACGTGTATAGCGTTCGTGGCGAATCCCATTTTGATCTCCTCTTCCCTCGGGAGTCCTACTCCCGTGCGGCTACGCCGCTGCAGCGCAGAAATCCTGTTGTAGTTCCCCTGTGATGTGGATGGTTCAGGACTAGGGGTCCATCGCCGCGCTCGCGGCTCTCAAGTGCCTGCCGAGCACATTCTTCAGAAGTTACAGCAGCAAATCCAGTGAGTCAAATCTGCTGCGACTCTCTGTACCCTGGAATACATTGCTTCGCCTCTCACCGGCATTTTTCCGCGAGCAGCATCCCGACGCTCAGTTGCATCTCATCCCTGGGCGGAGTAACTTGACGTTATATCGTCTTTCCGTCGAGGATGGGGTCTACCGGAACATGAAAGTTTCTCGCGCCACGTTGGCCAGTTTTCTCTTTGCATTCTTGCTCGCGGCTACGCTCTGCTTTGCTGCTCAAGATCCGTCGGCGCCTCCGCCAAGTGCGCCCGCGCAACCTACGCAACCTACCCGTTTGACGATCGAAGTGACGGGTGGCGACAAGTCCCTGCCCGTTGAAAATGCAAGCGTCTACGTGAAATATATCGAACAGCGCACCCTCAGGAAAGATAAGAAACTCGAATTGAACGTCAAAACAAATCGCGAAGGCATCGCACACGTGCCCGAAGCTCCTCTCGGCCGCGTTCTTATTCAGATTATTGCCGATGGTTGGAAGACCTACGGGCGCTGGTACGACATCACGGATCCCCAACAAGTCATCAAAGTGCGCCTCGAGAAGCCGCCGAAGTGGTACTAAATTGATTCGAACAGTGGAAGTCTGCTCCTAATCCGTGCCGCACTCGGTTTTTTTCGCCCTGACTCTCCTATTCGTCTCATGCTGCTGGACATACGACGTGGCCCCGCTTTGATGTTGCTGGAAGGTCTTTCTGCAAAAATGAATTGCACTGGAATTGTGCAAACAGGAGCAGTGCGTTGAAGCAAGTGAAGTTAGCTGGCAGCTTGAGACGATTTTCCACACACTTATCAACATTTGTGTTGAAAACTTAATCGTGCAGAAATATATTCTTGAGAGTTCGGCCCAACTCTTGCCTGTAGGCTTCTCCAATTTTGACCACACCAAACCTGGATGTTAGAGTGGCTCATCGGATTTCCTGATGAATGAGACCTTTGATGGAACTTTTTCTCTCTTGCAAATGCTCTGGGGCAATATTATTGCCCGTCCCCTGCGCAGTTTTCTCAGCGTAATCGCCATAGCCATCCAGGTCATTTTGGTCCTGCTCATTGTGGGCCTCACTTCCGGTGTAATTTCCGAATGGGGAAAGCGTGTCGAAGGTGTCGGCGCCGATCTCCTCGTTCAGCCTCCCAACTCTTCCATTTTCTTTGCTTTCTCCAGCGCCGTCATGCAGGAATCTTTGGGCGACAAAATCGCGGCTTTGCCCGGCGTCGATGAGGTAGCTCCCACGCTTATTCTCACCGAACCAAAGAACTTGGTCATCGTATATGGCATCGATTTCAAACGCTTCAATGCACTTAGCCGGGGTTTTTTATTTCGCGCGGGGCGTCCGTTCGAATTGCCGGAGGAAGCCATCGCCGATGACATCATCGCGCAAACCAAGCACTTGAAGGTCGGTGACCAGATCGCTCTTTTGAATCATACGTTTACGATCTGCGGAATCGTGGCCCATGGCAAAGGTGCGCGCTATTTCATTCCGCTGAAGGCTGCTCAGGAGATCGCTGGGGCCGAGAAGCGCGTCTCCATGTTCTTCGTGCGCAGCAAAGGCGACACCGAAGGCACTCGCGCGGAAATTATCAAGCTCACCCCGCTCGACCGCGTGCGCTCCATGTCCGAATACGTCACCCTTATGAGCTCCTCCAATCTTCCTCAATTGAGACCGTTTACCCGCACCATGGTCGGCCTCGGCATTGTCATCAGTTTCCTTGTCGTGCTTCTCAATATGCACACCATGGTCCTGGAACGCACTCGCGAGATTGGCATTCTCAAGGCATTAGGCCTATCCAGGCTGGGCATAATGCGCCTTTTGCTCGGCGAGACGTTCATTCTCACCATTCTGGGGTGCGTCCTGGGAATTGTGCTTACTTTTGCTTTTCAGGCCATCATGAAAGAGACCAACCCGAGTCTGATGATTCTCATCACCCCCCAATGGGTGTTCTCCTCCACGCTTTTGGCTCTCGCTGGGGCTGCCATCGGTGCCATGTATCCGGCACTTCGCGCGGCGAGCTACGATCCCGTTGTCGCCTTAGCGTACGAATAGATTTCCCCCTTCGCAGAGAGTTCCCATCTCTGGCATCTTGAACCATATCCTCTTTGACAACCGATTTGGCAACCGACGATTGCCCTCTCACCGAGAAAAAGCCAAAGCGCTAGTCTCCGGGCGGTTCCGCCTGACGGATGAAGTGGATTACTTCCGGATGGCCTACTAATCGGGAGTTATCGCCTAGTAGCGCCCTGCAAGGGAAAGTGGTTTAATTTCGATTCATCGAAGGCGTCAGAGCGCAAAAGCCGGTAACGCAATGAAGGAATACAAGTTCAAAGCCAAGATTGAAGCGGGCGATGGCGGGGGAGCTTACGTGCTTTTTCCCTACGATACCGTGAAGGAATTCGGTACCAAAGGGAAGGTGCCTGTAAACGCGACTTTCAACGGTCTGCCTTACACGGGTTCACTTATCAAGTACGGCCATCCCCTTCACTCGCTAGGGATGCCTAAAGCCATACGCGAGCAAACTGGGAAAGGCCCGAGCGATACTATTGAAGTCGTTGTTTGGAAAGATGAAGAAGTAAGAACCGTCGAAGTGCCTGCTCAATTTGAAAACTTGATGAAGAGAGAGGGCCTTCTTCCAATCTTCAAGGAACTGAGTTACACCCACCGCAAAGAGTACTGTCGTTGGATTACCGAGGCCAAGAAGGAAGAAACACGATTGAAGAGATTAGGGGAAGCCATTGAATTGCTAAAGAAAGGAATTCGCACTCCTGGGTAGGAACAAAGTCACGCGAATTCTCGGGATTTGCGCTGGATCTCGACGCATCCGGAAGTTGAAACGAGGCGCAGTCCTCCAGCCACGGCCAGGAGAACCTATTGAATCGGCCTTGCCCGGACCCACCAAACTTGGCGGCATACTCGCTAACGGGCAGTCCCAACGAGGCGATCGTCCGAGGCGAGCACAGCTTAAGCGATGCTTTGGCCCAATCCGCTTGCGCCGCTGGTCACCAAACAGATTCTAGACTTGAGAATCCTCCGTAGCTCGGCTAGCCAATTCTACGGCTGTTGCTGCCAGCCTCCGCCTAGCGCCCTGTACAGTTGCACAAGACTTTGATACTCGGTGCCGCGCGCCTCCGCAAGCGTGAGTTCAGCGGAAAACAGCGACCGTTGTCCGTCCAGCACTTCGAGATAAGTTGTCGTGCCTCCCTTGTAGCGCATCTCGGACAGGCGAACGGATTCCTGTAAGTCCTTGACGCTCTCCTCCTGGCGAACGCGCACCTGATGGAATTTTTCGTAGCCGATCAGCGCATCAGATACGTCGCCGAAGGCGCGCTGAATCGTTTGCCTGTAAGAGATCAGGGCGGATTCATGCTGCGACTTTGCAAGCCGCAGGTTTCCACGAAGGGCTCCCCCCGTGAAAATGGGCTGGCTGACTTGTGCGCCGTAAGACCAGATTCCCACTTGCGAGCTCAATAGGTTGGAGAAAGCGTTGCTTCGTCCAATCGATCCTCCGCCGGAGCCCGTCAGGGAGATTTGCGGGAAGAACTGGGCCTTGGCAACGCCAATTTCGGCGTTCGCTGCGACCAGGACTTGTTCGGCCTCGCGAATATCAGGGCGCCGCTCAATCAGCGTCGAAGGCAGGCCCGGGGGCACTTCAGGAGGAAGCGGCTGCTCGACAAGCGGGCGTCCGCGCTGCACGGCCTGCGGGTAGTTGCCCAGGAGAATGCTGATGGCATTTTCTTCCTGCGCGATCTGCCGCTCCAAGTCTGGGATTTGAGCATTCGCCGAATCGAGAACTTGCTGAGCCTGCAAAACGTCAAGCTTGGTGGCCACGCCGTGATCGACGCGAAGCTTGGTGAGCTTCACCGAGTCTTCCTGCGACTTAACGGTATCGCGCGTGATTTGGAGTTGAAGGTCAAGTTGCAGGAGCGCGAAATAGTCGCTCGCCACGTCGCTCACGAGCGTTAATATGACCGTCTGCCGCGCATCCTCCGTTGCGAGAAGTTGGGCGCGTGCCGCCTCATTTGCGCGACGCAGCCTACCGAAGAAGTCCAACTGGAACGCTGCGTCCGCGGTAAGGAGCAGAAAGTTCGATTTGGTCTGGAAGTTATCTTTTCCACCGGTGAAATTCGCATTCCCTTGGACCTGTGGGAATAAATTGGAACGTGTTATCGCAAGTTGCGCGCGCGCGCCGTTGATGCGTTCTGTGGCGAGTTGCAAATCATAGTTTTGCTTTAACGCTGTGCGGACAAGTTCTTGTAATTGCGGGTCCTGGAAGACCTGCCACCAAGGAAGATTCGCATAGGACGCTGTTTGAGCCTGGACCTGCGGGTTTTCGCTCAGATCACGGAAAGCAGGAGTTTGAACGACGGGCCGATGGTAGTTCGGGCCCACGCTGCATCCAGCGACCAAGCTCGAGGACATCATGGCAGCCAAGAATACCGCTAGTTTCTTCATGGGCTTGCTCCGCTGCTCTTCCCTCGCGCTGTTCTCGCGGTGGTCCATTTCAGTCCGCCTCCGCTGGAGCGGGCGCTGCTGGCAAAGCCCCCGACGCGGGCTCCTTGCCGGCGCCGGACCATTTCTCGACCAGGTAGAAAATCGCAGGCACGAAGAAGATTCCGATCACGCTGGCGGCCAGCATCCCGCCGATAACCGCAGTGCCCATGATTTGGCGGGCAACCGACCCGGCGCCGGTCGCGGTCCACAGCGGCACGCAGCCTAGAATGAATGCGAAAGACGTCATCAAAATAGGCCGCAGACGAAGCCTGGCGCCTTGGAGCGCGGCATCCACCAGAGGCTTTCCGTTCTCGTACTCTTCCTTGGCGAACTCGACGATCAAAATTGCGTTCTTGGCGGCCAATCCGATGAGCACAATCAAGCCGATTTGCGAGTAGACGTCGTTCTCGATCTGGACCATATATGGCGGCAGGAAAACGCCGAGCAGCACACGGCGCAACCACAGGATTCCAAAAGCTCCAAAGATCGCCACGGGCGTACTGAGCAACACGCTAAATGGCAGCGACCAGCTTTCATACAATGCCGCCAGAATCAGGAACACGAAGAGCAGCGAAAGCCCAAAGATCACCGAAGCGGGGACTCCTTCTCGCGCCTTCTGCTCCTGATAGGACATACCCGAGTAGTCGAAGCCCATCTCGCGCGGCATGGTCTGTTTAAAAACATCCTCGAGGGCCGCCGTGGCTTGGTCCGCACTGTAGCCCGGCGCTGCGCTCCCGTTGATTTGCGCCGAGCGGTACTCGTTGAAACGCATCGTAAACTCCGGACCGAGCCGCGGTTTTACGCTAGTTAACGTGGACAGCGGGACGTCCTCGCCTTGGCTGTTGCGAACGTAGAACTGCCCGACGTTTTCTGCTTTGGCGCGGTATTCGTCTTCCGCCTCGATGTAGACCTGCCACTGGCGGCCGAAGCGATTGAAATAGTTAATGAAGAAGCCCCCCATGAACGCTTGGATCGTCCTGTAGACATCGTTTAGGGGCACACCCTGCTTTAGCACTTTGTCTCGGTCCACCTCGACAAACTGCTGGGGGACGCTGGGCAGGAAGGTAGTGCTCAAGCCCGCGATCTCCGGGCGCTTGCGCGCCGCTTCCAGGAAGGTGGTCAGGTTCTTGGCCAGGAACTGCACATCGTTTCCGGCGCGATCCTCAAGGACAAAAGTGAATCCTCCTGAGGTGCCGACTCCCGGAATCGCTGGCGGCGAGAAGCTGAAAGCGATTGCCGCAGGCAACCTGCTCAATTCCTGGTTCAGATGCGCCTTGATGGCTTGAAATTGTTCGGCTCGGGTCTTGCGCTCATCCCAAGGCTTGAACGTAACAAAAAAGAACGCGTTGTAACTAGTGCGCACGAAGCTCAGCAAACTAAAGCCGACGACGCTGGTCGTGTATTCAACCCCTGGAGTATTGCCCAGGATTTTTTCGACATCCGCTACGACCGCGGTGGTGCGTTCCAATGAAGCTCCGTTCGGGAGCTGGAGATTGACGAAGGCATAGCCCTGATCTTCGTCCGGAAGAAAACTCGATGGCACTCGGCCGGCAAAAAAGGCGGCCCCCACTCCAAAGGCCACGAGCAGCACGACCATGACAACGGTCTTTCGGATGAGGGCTGCGCTCCAACGGACGTACCCTTCGGTTGCACGCTCGAAGACGCGGTTAAACGCATCGAAAAACCGCCTCAGTAAACCTCGGCTCTGTTTCTTTGGCCGGAGCAACAAGGCGGCAAGCGCAGGACTGAGCGTAAGCGCGTTGAATGCGGACAGGAGCACCGAAATCGCGATCGTTACGGCGAACTGTTGGTAGAGCCGGCCAGTAATGCCGGGGATAAAGGCTGTCGGCACAAATACGGCGGAGAGAACCAGCGCGATCCCGACGACAGGACCGGAGAGTTCTTCCATTGCTTTCAAAGCCGCGTTCTTGGGAGTCAGGCCCTCCTCGATGTGCCGTTCCACGCCTTCAACCACCACGATGGCGTCGTCCACCACAAGGCCGATCGCCAGTACGAGTCCAAAGAGAGAAAGCGTATTGATGGAGAAACCGAACAGCGGGAAGAACACGAATGTGCCTACGAGTGAGACCGGTACCGCAAGAAGCGGAATCAGCGTGGCGCGCCAGCCCTGCAAGAAAAGGTAGACCACAAGGATCACAAGCGCCAGAGCAATCAAAAGCGTTTTAACGATTTCCTTAATGCCTTCCGTGACCGCGCGAGTCTGGTCGAGCGATACAACGTAATCCATATCTGCCGGGAAGCGCTCCTTCATCTGGGCCATCAGCTTCCTGACGCCTGCGGCTGCTTGGACGGCGTTGGAACCGGGCAACTGATAGGTAGCGATAATCGCGCCCGGTTTCCCGTTGAGGCGGCCAATAACGCTGTAGTCCTGCGAACCCAATTCGATCCGAGCCACGTCCCGGACGCGCACGGTCCCGCCGTCCGGCGTTTCACGCACCACGATCTGTCCGAATTCTTCCGGTGACGCCAGGCGGCCTTGCGCGAGAACGGAGTAGGTAAATTCCTGGCCCTTGGGCGCCGGTTCGCCGCCCGCCTTCCCGGCTGGGTTCACTGTGTTTTGCGCCTGAATAGCGCTGACGATTTCAGGAACGGTGATGCCGAGCTTTGCCAATCGGTCGGGTCTTACCCACAGCCTCATCGCGTATTGGCCCGCACCGAATACCTGAACGTTGCCGATACCCGGCGCGCGCGTCAGGGGATCGGTGATATTGATGTACGCGTAGTTGGCCAGGAATTTGGCATCGTAGGTTCCATGCGGCGAGTACAACGAAAGCAACATCAGAGGAGCGCTCACCGACTTTCGGACGGTAACCCCGAAGTTGTTGACGTCGGCGGGAAGCTGAGAGGCAGCTTGTGTTTCGCGGGCCTGGGTGAGAATCAAATCCGTATTGGGATCCGTTGTCACGTCGAAATTCACAATCACCGTCGTGTTCGAATTGCCGGTGGCGTTCAGCGAATACATGTAATTCATATTGTCCACGCCGCTCACCTGCTGCTCGATGGGAGTGGCCACGGCCTGTTCGAGGGTTTGTGCGTCCGCACCGACGTAGGTTGCCGATATTTGAATCTCCGGCGGAGCAATGTTGGGGAACTGGGCGATGGGCAGGCTCAATATGCTAATCGCTCCGACGATCATCATGACGATGGAGATCACCATGGCGACGATGGGACGGTTGATAAAGAACTTTGACATGGGATTACCTCCCCTTCGCTTCCGCGGCAAACGGCTTGGGGTTGACTTGCATGCCCGGGCGCACTTTCTGCACTCCCTCGGCAACCACGCGTTCGCCTGGCTTCAGTCCGTCTACGATGATCCACTGGGCGCCGACCCGTTCGCCCACCTTAACTGTTCGGATGCTCACCTTGTTCTCGTGGTCCAGCGCCGCGACTTGATAACCGCCTTGCAGTTCCGAGACTGCCCGCTGAGGTACAAGTAACGCGTCCTGTTGGACTCGGACTGCCGTGCGAACTTTGCCATACCCGCCCGGGCGCAGAATATTTCCAGGATTGGGAAATAGCCCGGCGATCCGAATTGCGCCGGTACTCTGATTCACTTGGCGGTCCGCAAAGTAAAATGTGCCTTCACGTGGATAGGAGAGGCCGTCTGCCAAAATCAGTTCAAGGCGCAGCTTCTTGCCAGCGGCTTGCCGAGTAGTTTCTGTCGGGAACCGTCTGTTCCAGTCGAGGTACTCGCTCTCGCTGACCGTGAAATAAACCTTGATAGGGTCGACGGTGGAGACGGAGGTCACCGGCCCGCTGCTTGGATTGACCAGGGCGCCCACCTGAAGCTGAGCTTGCCCCGCAATGCCGTCGATGGGTGCAATGAGGCGGGTAAAATCGAGGTTGATCTTGGCCGTTTCCACAGCAGCTTCAGCGGTCTTGATCTGCGCTTCAGCCGTGGCCACCGTAGCCTTCGCCGCCATGTTGTTCTGGACGGCGTTGTCGAGATCCTGCTGGCTAGCAGCCTGCTCTTTCGCCAGAGGCATGTAGCGGTTCACGTCAAGTTCGGTCCTGCCTTGCACTGCCTTAGCATTGGCAAGACTGGCCTTGGCCTGCGCCAACTGCCCTTCGGCTTGATCGAGTACCGCCTGAAAAGGCCGCGGGTCGATCTCGAAGAGCAGCTGACCCTTCTTGACGAATGCGCCTTCCTGGTAGCCCTGCTTCTGCAGGTAGCCCGTGACCTGTGCTCTGACGTCGGCATTGGTGAATCCGTCCAGCGTGCCGATCCACTCCCCGAATATCGGAACGTCCTTCTGCTCCACCTCCACGACTTCCACGTCCGGCGAAGCGCCGGCCGCCCCCGATACCCGCTTTGGGCGCATGGCCCCCACAATTAGGCCGACGACGGCCAAGCAAAATACTCCGCCTATCCAGAACTTATATTTCGAAAGTGTGTTCATGGCCCCTCCTGCAGTGCGACCTTTTCCCTGTAATCGAGATTCCCGATTTCCACGTCGGCGGTATTGAACGAGTAGATGCTCCGCCTGAGGAGGAGGATACACCAATCCTTCCAAACCGATGGGTGCGCTCAGCCTGCGTGGACGGCTTGCCCGGGGGAAGCCCCTGACTGATGAAGTGGATTACTTCGGAATGGCCGGCCAACTGTCCGGTTCTGTGGGAGGTGTCAGTGGATGGACACTTCCTTTTTGCGCTACCATTGGTCCGCCTTGCATTCTGGCTAAGGCGGGAGCCAGCATGGGAACACTGATTCAAGACTTGCGCTTCGGCCTGCGCATGTTGCGCAAATCTCCGGGCTTCACTGCGGTGGCCGTTTTGTCCCTAGCGTTAGGAATTGGTGCGACGATCGCCATTTTTTCTGTGATTTATGCGCTGGCGCTCAGGTCCCTGCCTGTGCAAACGCCGGATCAACTCGTCGAGGTGGAGCGGGCTGGCTTAGGCAACCTGCACTCGTATGCGGAGTGGAAAGTCTTTCGACAGCGGCAAGACATTTTCTCGGGCGTTCTCGCTTACAACTACTCCGACGTCAATTTCCACCTTACGAACGCGAAGCAACAACAGGACGTATACGGCTTGTATGTTTCTGGAGATTACTTCTCAACGCTTGGCGTGTCAGCCGTTTTAGGGAGGGTTCTGCAACCCTCAGATGATCAGCCTGATGCTCCACCGGTGTGCGTGCTTGGCTACGGATTGTGGCGGCGGTTATATGGCCAATCGCGAGACGCTCTCGGCCAGGCGGTCCGAGTGAACGGAAACGAATTCCAAATCGTAGGAGTTGCTCCTCGGTCGTTCTTCGGTGTGGATATTGGCGGCATGCCTGAAATCTTCATGCCTCTCGAGGTGGAGAGAGCGTATAGGGATTATCCAATGAAGTACGGACGCCAGACGCCGTCACTTGATGAGCCGGCCACGCTAATCAGTATCGCCGCCCGACTGAAGCCGGGAGTCAGCGTGAGCCAAGCCAACGCCGGATTGCAGGTGCTAGGTCCAGAGGTATTCAAAGCCCTACCGGCGAGAGCTAACGAAAGCCATGGAAAGTCTGTCGCGCATGGATCTCTTTCGGCGCGTTCCATGGCGAACGGCACTTCCGATAGCTGGTTGCAAGACATGGACGTAGTGCTGCTTTTGATGGTGATGGCCGCAGTCGCTCTACTCATCGCGTGCGCGAATTTGGGGAATCTGCTGCTCGCGCGAGCAGCAAAGCGGCGCAGCGAAATCGCCACTCGGCTTGCTCTGGGCGCCACTCGGTGGCGCTTGGTGCGGCAGCTGCTGACGGAGAGTGCCGCTTTATCGCTGGCCGGCGCAGCGACGGGTCTCGTCATCGCGCGTTGGGCGACTCAAGCGTTGCTATGGGCGCTTTCCTTTCCCGGCGATCCGATCCTGCTGGATTTGTCCTGGGATGCGAGGCTGGCTGCCTTTGCCTTAAGCATGACTTTGGGGTGCGCTCTTCTCTTTGGGCTGGCACCCGCAGTCGACGCGACCCGTATTTCGCTTTTTTCGTCGATGAACAACGGCGTGACAACTGGAAAGCCCAGAAGCCGGTTCATGAATTCCGTCCTTGTTGTGGTGCAGGTTGCTTTCTCCGTGACACTGCTCGTCGGTGCGGGTTTGCTGGTGCGGACGCTCCAGGCGTTCTTGACGCAGGATCTGGGCTATGACCCGAAAGGCGTCATAACGGTTAAAGCGACATCGCAGGGCGCCAGTGAAATCCCGCAGCGCCAAGCAGTGGTTGGCCAACAGATACTCACCGTGTTTCGATCCCTGCCTGGCGTTACGTCTGCGTCATGGAGTCGAGTGTCTTCCAGCTATGGGCTTTCCCAGTTGGCCGTTACCGGGCCCGGTGGATCGGAGCGACGGATCGGCTCTTATCTCAATCTTATTTCTTCGGACTTTTTCAGCACAAGGCGCACTCCGATGCTGGCGGGCCGGGATTTTGCTGACGGTGACACGGGCACGTCACCTCCTGTGGCAATTCTTAGCGAGTCCTTGGCGAAAGCACTTTTTGGAGCGGTGAATCCTGTCGGGCTGAGATTTCGTGAGGACGATCAGCATGGCAGTGGTCTCGACTATTACGTCGAGGTTGTAGGTGTCGCCAATGACATACAGTATCGCCGGCCCGATTACGGACCGCTACCTATCTTATACAGGCCGCTGTCGCAATGCGGGGACTCCTGCCTGGACATGGGCTACTACGAGATTCGCGCCGCCGGAACATTCGCCGAAACAACCAAACGGCTGGAGAGCGCCGCGGCGGCGATTGATTCTCGCGTCTCCTTGAAGTTCGGCCTGCTGAGCAATGCGATGGACGGTGTCCTGCATCGAAATCGCGCCATGGCGTTGATTGCGACAACCTTTGGGTTGTTCGTCGGTCTCCTGGCGATGATTGGCGTCTATGGAGTGACATCCCACGCGGCAGCGGAAAGGACACGCGAAATCGGGATTCGGATGGCCTTGGGCGCGAATCGAGGCGATGTGTTCCGCATGTTACTTGGCCAAATGATGCGAGTGGTGTGTATAGGCATCGCGTTTGGCTTGGGCGCGGTTGTTCCGGCGGTGCAGATCATTCGGGGAACAATCTGGAGGGTAAAGCCAACTGATCCGCTAAGCATTGGTTTCGCAATTTGCTTGATGCTTCTCATAGCCGGAATCGCTGCGCTTCTCCCGGCCCGTCGGGCGATGAAAGTCGATCCAATGGTCGCCTTGCGATACGAATAGTTCAACACGCATCTATGTGGCAAACCGCGTTTAGAGCTACCTCGCATGAACGTCCGGGACCTACGTGTGTTTCTGGCGATTATTCCCGAGTGACGGCGCATCTGGAAGTTGGCTTAGCGACTCAATCCAATCACGTTTGTCGGTACAAATCCCTCGGACGAATCGTTAACCTCTGGCTTGCCAGTAAATCGGGAGGCCAAGAATATAAGATCGTTTTCATTTGCCTAAGCGGAGTGAGAAAATCATTCCGCGCGTAGCGCTCGAATGGGATCGGTTCGCGTTGCGCGCCAGGCGTGCAAGAAACACGCTGCAACCGACGCAAGGGCCATCACCGCTAATGCCACGGCGAAAGCCAGCGGGTCTTGCGGGCGCAGCATAAGTCGGTCCGATTTGGGAGGAAAGAACATGGCAAGTCCTATTCTGGTTACGGGCGCGGCGGGCCGCGTCGGCGCGGTAGGGCGGACGGTCACCGAACTGCTGTTGAGGCAAGGCAAAACGGTGCGTGCGATGGTGCGAAATGAAGACGAACGCGCGGAGGCATTGCGCGCTCTGGGTGCGGAAGTCGTCGTCGGCAATCTGCTCGATCTCGATTCCATGCATAGGGTGATTGCGGGCTGCGAGACCATGTACTTCGGCATGTCGGTTTCGGATGCCTACCTGGCCGCGACGGTCAATGCGGCGGCGGTGGCGAAGCATCACGGCGTGAAGGCGTTCATCAATATGTCGCAGATGACGGTCTCTCAGATGAGCATTACCGAAACTACTCCGAGTCCGCAGCACAAGCTGCACTGGCTCGCCGAGCAGGCGCTGAACTGGTCCGGTCTGCCGGTTGTGGACGTGCGGCCGACAGTGTTTCTGGAAGGCTTCTTCCTGACTTTGACTCCGGATTCAGTCAGGGAATCCGATCAGATCAAGCTACCGTTCGGGGAGGGCAAGACTTCGCCCGTGGCAGCGGAAGACGTTGCGCGGGTGATCGCCGCGCTGCTCGCCAATCCGCAGCCGCACATCGGCAAGATCTATCACCTGACCGGTCCGCAGTCCGAGAACATGCATTTCTTTGGACAAGAGTACTCGAAGGCGCTGGGCCGCACTATCACCTTTCAGGACATTCCCGTCGAGCCGTGGCGGGACGAGCTGCTCAAGCGGGGCTGGCCGGTTCACGTGGTGAACCACCTGGCGGCGATGGGCGATCTGCATCGCGCGGGGCGTTTCGACCGGCTGTCGGACGACGTGCTCACGTTAACGGGGCAACGGCCGCTGAGCGTGCAGGAGTTCGTGAGGAAAAATGCGGCGACATTCACCGCATCGGCAAAAGCAGCCTGAGTATCTTCCTTCGGTTCCGCTTACTAGCTTGATCGCGGGCCAGCGTCAGCCTCACCATCCAGCACGAGTAGCAGGACTTCTGGTCAAAAGGACGCCGCTCACGACCATGCCCCACACGACGCCGATGGCGGGCGAGACGAAGCGCGAATAGACGCCGTCCGGTGCCCAGAATCCGCCGCTCAGCCAGGTGGTGCCGCCTAGCAAGACGAGCACGACGGTAGTGACCCCGGCCGCGAAAAGCGCGTTCGAAATCAGCCGGGCCCGCCAGAGCCCAAACGCCGCAGCCATGATAAGCATCGCGCGCGGGAACGAAGTCAACACGAAGCCTGCCCATACGAAGTCGTTCAGGCCCGATGTGAGCATGTGATTTCCCGAGCCGGCGATAGAGTACGCGAGGGCTGCGACCACCGCGATGAGCAAGAGGAAAAGCGCTCCGAGGGCGGCACTGGAGGCTGTCGCCGCCGCGCCCCAACCGTCTTGTCCCGCATCCGCCAGGGTGGTCCTGAGCGCCCCCGCGAACCACATGAGATTGAGGACAGCCAAGCCGTAAAACCCGGCGGCGATCAGAATCCGCATGCGATCGCCGTCGTAGAAGGCTGCCAGCGCGTCGGCCGATGCGCCGACCTGCGGCTGATGGCCGTAGACGATGTACGCGACTATGAAGCAAAGGACGGACTGGATGCCGGCTGTCCGCCACAAGCGTTCCCAGAACGCCGGGGTTGTGTAGACGCTGGCGGAGGAGGTCGTGCCTGTGGATGCGCTCATGAGGATCTCCTTTCGAACTGAATCGCATGCGACGCGAGGCATTACAGCAGATCAGAATATACGCG
>Ga0210402_10001197_pt1 | contig 26916 bp, 19 predicted proteins | sample IncBWC7MmetaG_FD_161055 | JGI IMG/M metagenome (GOLD analysis project Ga0210402, IMG submission 161055) | Forest soil microbial communities from Barre Woods Harvard Forest LTER site, Petersham, Massachusetts, United States - Inc-BW-C-7-M | ecosystem: Environmental > Terrestrial > Soil >... | reverse complement strand
TAACTCCTTTTTGGCCCAAAGGTAGGGAATTAGCACCAATAGGGGTGAGATGCGTTTTGCGAGCAGCGGGTTACAGTTCAAAAAAAAAAGTTACCAGCCCCTCGCAGGGAACTTCCTCTGCGTTTGACGGGAAGAAAGCGCAGGGGATAGCTCGGCGGCTAGCGCGTCGAGGCCTAGCTGGCGATTCAGATTGCGCCGAGCGCCAGCCGCAAGTTCATCGAAACCGCGCAGCGCCTGCATCACCCAGCGCGTATCCACTTTTTTTGCTAACACATCCAGATCCTTTCGCAGTGGCAAGTTGCGGATTTGCGGTGTTGCGATCCCCGAACTGATTTCCAACAAATCCGAGAGCAAACTATAGAAAACGGCGAGTTGCTCTTCGAAAGAGATTTCACGATCTTTAGCGATGGCCGAAGTCTGCGCGAACAGCTGGCCGAATTCCTCGCCGCGCACCGCACGGTCGAGGATTTTCAGCGCGTCGCTGCGCCGCTTGCTCTCTTTCTCCGCATCCATTTCCAGAGCAAAGCCAGGACTGCCCTCTGAAAGTTGCGCGGCAAGTCGAACGTTGGCTGGCGAGAGGCCGGACTTTTCCTTAAGGATCGACGCGACGTCGGCTTCCGGCAGTGGCGCGAAATGAAATTGCATACAGCGCGATACGATGGTCGGAAGCAGTGAGTAGGGCGATGGCGCGGTGAGAATTAGAGTTGCCGACCCGGGCGGTTCTTCCAAAATCTTAAGGAACACGTTGGCAACATCCCATCGCATGGTTTCGGCTTCGTCGATAATGAATACCCGCCGGCGGCCCATCGGCTGAAAATATGCAGCCCGCTGCACTGCGCGGAGTTGGCCGATGCGCAGTACCGGACGAGCTACTGGAGACTTGAGCCGCACTGGGTCGGGCACGACCACCCAGACATCCGGGTGGGTTTGCAAAATCAGCGGAGTACGCTCGACCATTGCCGCGTCGGCGCTTTCGCCGCGTTCAGCGAGGCCTTGCTCAATCAAGCGTTGTGGTTCGGCGAGGAGCGCGATGCGCTGGCAAGTATGGCACTCGCCGCATGAATCGTCGGTCAGTCGTTCGCAATTCGCAGCTTGTGCGAAAAGCCGCGCCAAAGTGTATTTGCCGACGCCACGCGGACCGGTGAAAAGCAGCGCGTGCGGTACGCGTCCCGCGCGCATGGCGCCGCGTAGCGCTGTCACGATTTGCGGGTTGCCGCGGAATTCGGAGAAGGCCATCGCTAGGTGGTCTCCTTTTGTTTGGACAAACACGGCAATACCGCACCCAGAATATCTGCCGCGATTGCTTCCGGAGCGCGAATCGCCTGTGTTGCCGTGTCAAAACATTCAATCGTTTTCCAGTTCGAACCGCGCGACAACTGGTCATACATATCCGCTGCATCCTGCAGGTGGCGAATGTTCGATTCCAGAATGTCGTGCGCGGCATCGGTGTAGGAACGGGCAGATTTCTTAGCGACCAGGTTTTGCGCTTCGCGCGGCGGAACGCGCAAATAGAGCACCAGATCTTCTTTGGGCAGGCCGTAAATGTCGTATTCGAGGTGTTCGATCCACGCTCGAAATGCTGCGCGTTTTTCAGGCGCGCTACGCGCCGTCTGATGCGCGAGGTTCGAACCGACGTAGCGATCGGCGAGCACAATCTCTCCTCGTTCCAGCGCAGCCACAATCGGCTCCTTGCGTTCGAAGCGATCCCCAGCATAAAGCAGCGCTGTGAAATGCGGATCAAGCGAATCGAGTGGGCCAAAATCACCGTTTAGGAATTGCCCTACCATCTTGCCAAACCACGAGTCGTATTGCGGAAATCCTGTGGCGAGAACTTTGTGGCCGCGCGATTCCAACTCGCGCGCCAGCAGTTTCACTTGCGTCTGCTTGCCGCTGCCGTCGATACCTTCAATAGCGATCAGTTTTCCGGGATAGCTCATGAGCCGAATGTGCGCCGTGCGCTAGTCTAACCGGAGCCGCGGGAAGCCGCAAAGCCGCCGTGGTACGATTTTGGTTCGCCTATGAACGAATCCACGTTACCGGGAAGAGTTGCAGCCACTCGAGAGCGCATCGCGACCGCCGCGAAACGCGCCGGCCGCCGCGTCGACGAAATCACGCTGATCGCGGTGTCGAAGACCCATTCTGCCGAGGCGATTCGCGCCGCGTTCGAACTCGGCGTAAGACATTTTGGCGAGAATCGCGTGCAGGAGTGGGAAGGGAAGCGCGGCTCGGTCGAAGGCCTGAGCGCGGAGTGGCACTTGATTGGTCACCTACAGAGCAATAAGTCCGCCAAAGCGGCGCGAATGTTTCACAGCGTGGACTCCGTGGATGATTTTGCGCTCGCTCAACGCCTGGATCGGGCGCGCGCTGAAATTACTTCAGCACATAAATTGCGAGTATTGATCGAAGTACGCATCGCACCGGAACTTACTAAGAGCGGCGCGGAACGAGAAGAGCTGCCCAAGTTGGCCGATCAGCTAGCCGCGTTGAACGGTTTGGATCTGCAAGGCCTGATGTGCATCCCGCCGTTTCTGGATGACGCCGAGCGAGTGCGGCCGTATTTCAGCGAGCTGCGCGCATTGAAAGAACATCTAGAAAAACATTTGGGAAAAACGCTGCCGGTTTTGTCGATGGGCATGTCGCACGATTTCGAGGTGGCAATCGAAGAAGGTGCGACCGAAGTCCGGGTTGGCACGGCGCTTTTTGGAACGCGCAGCTTGCCGCCGCATCCAACTGTTTAGAGGAAAAATACGAATGAATCTTTTTAGCTCGATTCGAATGCGCGATGTGGAGCTTAAGAATCGCATCGTGGTGTCGCCGATGTGCGAATACTCAGCGGTGGATGGCTATCCGCAGCCTTGGCACCTCGTCCATTTGGGCAGTCGCGCGGTGGGTGGGGCGGGCCTGGTTTTCACCGAAGCTACTGCGGTCGAAGAGCTTGGCCGCATTTCACCGGCAGACACCGGAATCTATCTCGACGCGCACGTCGAGTCCTGGCGCCCGATCGCGAAGTTTGTGCGCGAACAAGGCGCGTTGCCGGGGATGCAACTTGCGCACGCCGGCCGCAAAGCGAGCACGTCGTTGCCCTGGCTCGGTGGTAAGCCGCTAAAGGCTGGCGAAGGTGCGTGGCAGGCGGTTGCACCAAGCGCGATCCCATTTGATGACGGCTACCCTGTTCCGCGAGCGCTCACCATCGCGGAAATCGACGATTTGGTGAAAGCGTTCGCCAAGGCGGCGGAACGCGCGCTGGCTGCGGGATTTCACGTAATCGAAATGCACGCCGCACACGGGTACCTGCTGCACGAATTTCTATCGCCGCTTTCGAATCAGCGCGCCGACGAATATGGCGGCAATTTTGAAAACCGTACGCGATTGGTGGTGCGGGTTGCGCAAGCGATTCGAAATGTTTGGCCGGAGCGCCTGCCACTCTTCTGCAGAGTCTCCGCAACGGACTGGAAAGATGGCGGCTGGGATTTGCCACAGTCGATCGAACTGGCGAAGCTGCTGAAAAAATCAGGTGTTGATTTGATTGACGTTTCAAGCGGCGGTCTGGCACCCCACGTGGGCATCCCCGTTGGCCCCGGCTACCAATTGCCATTCGCCGCTGCGATTCGAAAGGAAGCTGCAATTGCCACCGGAGGCGTGGGGCTGATCACCGAGCCGGCACAAGCCGAAGCAATTTTGACCAATGGCCAGGCCGACCTGGTTTTTCTGGCCCGCGAATTTCTGCGCGACCCATACTGGCCACGCCGCGCAGCGAAACAGTTGGGCGTCCAGCTGAAACCGCCGGTGCAATACGAGCGAGCCTGGTAAAACATGCCTTCGTTCGAAGTGCAAGCGCATCCAGAGCGCGGAACCGTTGTGTTTGCAGTTCGTGTGCAGCCGCGCGCAAGTAAGAACGAATTGGCAGGCGTGATGGATGGCGCACTGAAAATCCGTCTGCAGGCACCCGCAGTTGAAGATCGGGCGAATGATGCGTTATGCGTATTCCTGGCGGAACTTTTGAAAAGGCCCAAGTCGGCTGTTAGAATTTTGTCCGGCGAACGCAGCCGCAGCAAGCGCGTCGAAATCGCTGGCGTAACCGCTGCGGAAGTGGAAGCGCTGTTGAAACACGAAGCGTAAGAATTAAGATTGTCCGGAGAAAAATCGCGAAACGATGAGCTTCGAACTCAGCGAAATTCAAGCCGATTTGCGCGCCGCCAAACTGGATGGCTGGCTTTTTTATGATTTTCGTGGCCGCGATCCCATCGCGCATCGCATTCTGGCGCTGCCCGACGGCATGCGCACCCGGCGCTGGTTTTATTTTGTGCCCGCCAAGGGAACACCGAAGAAGCTCGTCCACAAAATTGAAACTGCCTCGCTGGCGGCACTCCCCGGAGGCACGCTTTATTATTCCGGCCAGGAAGAGCTGCGCGGCAACTTGAAGAAGATGCTTGGCCGTGCGAAAAACGTAGCCATGCAGTATTCGCCGAAAAATGCGATTCCCTACGTCGCAATGGTGGACGCCGGCACCGTGGAGCTGGTGAAAAGCTGCGGCGCAAAGGTCGTAACCTCCGCCGACCTCGTCCAGAAATACGAAGCCTGCTGGACTCCCGAGCAATTGCAATCGCATCTCGAAGCCGGCAGGGCGATTGACCGCATCGTCGGCGAAGCGTTCCTCCATGCGGCGAACGCCGTTCGCGCCAAGCAACCAATCACCGAATTCGCGCTGCAACAGTGGATACTGGGGGAGTTTGAAAAATCCGGCATCATCACCGAAGAAGGCCCGGACGTTGCTGTGAACGCGCATGCCAGCGATCCGCACTATGCTCCTTCCAAGGATCGTCCAACCGAAATCAAGGAAGGCGATTTGCTGCTGCTCGACGTTTGGGGAAAGAAGAAAGGCGCCGCCAGCGTGTACTACGACATTTCTTGGGTTGGCTATCTTGGCGCAAAGGTTCCGGACAAGTACGCGAAACTTTTCAAAGTGATCGTGAAGGCCCGCGACGCTGCCGTCTCGCTCATTCAATCTTCGGTCGCGGCAGGCAGGCCGCTGCAAGGCTGGCAAGTAGACAAAGCAGCGCGCGCCGTCATCGAAAAAGCCGGCTACGGAAAATATTTTTTCCATCGCACCGGCCACAGCATCGGTCAGATGGTTCACGGCAATGGCGTGAATATGGACGGCTTGGAAACTCATGACACTCGTCATCTGATTCCCAGAACCTGCAACTCGATCGAACCGGGAATTTACCTGCCGGAATTCGGTATGCGCAGCGAAGTGAATGTCTACGTGGACAAAGATGAAGCGCGGGTCAATGGCGCCGTGCAAAAGGAGATTCTGGCGTTGCTGTCTTAGCCGCGACGCACAAGCAAAATGTCCGACGAAACGACACCAATCCATCCGGTTGACGTTCCGCAGACCACGGAGCCAGCCGGCGTCGCTACGCATTATCCAGAGCATCCGTCGCACGGCAGCATGGAAGCCGAAGTTCGCGCCATCGCTGTCGCGCTCATGGGATGGCTGGTGCCGGGACTCGGCCACGCGCTACAGAAAATGTGGGGACGCGCCATCGCCATTTTTCTTGCGGTCGGTTGCCTGGTCTATCTTGGCGCGGGATTGCGCGGCAATCTGTTCGCTCCCGGCGGTGAAGATGCCTTCGAACGGCTCGGCTACGCCGCCGATCTGGGTACCGGCGGATTCTATGTAGCAGCGCGCATGTTCGAAAGTTCGGGCGCGGATGTTTCGCATGCTGACGGCGATTACGGTACGCGCTTTCTTGCCACGGCCGGGGTCCTCAATCTGCTGGCCGCGCTGCACGCCTACGAAGCAGCGCGCGGGCGGAAGGCTTGACCGGCATGGTGCCACTGCAATTTTCCCATTTTCAAGCGTTACTGCTCTTTGCGCTGATTATCTCGCTGGCCTTTGGCACCCTCGGCCGCCGCCGCCCGCTCGAGCGGCTTAAGTATGCAGCCTGGTCCTTCGCCATGTTCCTGCTGGTCGGAATCGCCCTCGGCTGGCTGATGTACCCCTTCTCGCGATAACGATGGCGCATTGAAAAACCGCTTAGTCTTCTTTAGCTCAGGGTTTGCAAGTACAAACCCTGAAACCCGCGCCAGAATTGCGCATTCGAATCGCCAATGTTATCGTAAATAAATCAGGCCGAAGTAGCTCAGTGGTAGAGCAGTCGATTCGTAATCGACAGGTCGTGGGTTCAACTCCCACCTTCGGCTCCAGTTTTCCTCGGCAACTAATCCGCATGCTTATGAAAACTCATCGCATTCTTTTTAACGTTGTTTTTGCGCTCTTTTCCTGCGCAGTACTCGCTGCGCAATCAACACCACGTCAAGCACCGCCAACCCCGCACCCAATCGTCCTACACGCCGCGCGTCTGCTTGATGTTGAATCCGGCCGCATCACCTCTCCCGGCGAAATCCTGATCAAAGGCGACGTCATCGTCGAAGTCGGCGCAAAGGTCGCTCGCCCGTCTGGCGTCGAGATCATTGATCTCGGAGATTCCACCCTTCTCCCCGGTTTGATCGACGCGCACGTCCACCTATTCCTGCACCCCGGCGCCGAAGACCTGCAAACCGTGCAGGAATCCGTTCCCCAGCGCACCATCATGTCCACACTCGCTGCTCGCGACGACCTTATGGCCGGATTCACGGCCGAACGCGATATGGGCACCGAGGGCGCAGGTCCGGCCGATACTGCCGTTCGCGACGCCATCAATTCCGGACAGATTCCCGGCCCGCGTCTACGCATCAGCGGTAACGCTATCAACATTCTCGGCGGCCACGAAGACGCCATCGGCTACAACCCGGAGCAGCGCGTACTTCCCAACGCGACTTACGCTAACAACGCGGCCGAACTCGTCACCGTCATCCGCGAACAATTCAAGCAGGGCGCGGATTTCATCAAGATTTACGAAACTGGCGCGGACTCGCTGGTGAACGACCTCCTCTCCACTCCGTTCCAATACACCGAAGACGAACTCACCGCTGCTGTACGCGAGGCCGCCCGCACCGGCAATCGAGTTGCCGTCCACGCCACTGGTGAGCCCGGAACACTTTACGCGGCTCGCGCAGGCGTAGCTTCCATCGACCACGCCAATCAACTCAGCGACGAGACGATGCGCATCATGCGGGAGAAACAGATCTTCGCCGTTCCCACTTTCACCATCGCAGAATATTTCGCCGATCACGCTCGCTCCCCCGAAGCCGCCGCCCGCGAACGCCAGATGCTCGCGCTTCATGCCAGCGAATTCAAGCGTCAACTCGCCGCAGGCGTTCCAGTCGCGATGGGTTCTGACGTCGGCCCGTTTCCGCACGGCACGCAAGCGCACGAGTTTGTGTTGATGGTGAAGTTCGGAATGTCGTCGTTAGCTTCGATTCAGGCTGGCACAGTAAACGGCGCAAAATTATTGGGTTGGCAGGATAAGATCGGAGTTCTTAAGTCCGGCTACGCTGCCGACATCGTCGCAGTCCAGGGCAATCCTCTCGACGACATCGCCGCGCTTGAGAAAGTTTCCTTTGTCATGAAAGCCGGCGTGATCTACCGAAAATAGTGGCCCAATCGAAAATCAAAAAAAGCGCCAGCGATTTAAACTCGCTGGCGCCCTTTTTCTAGACTGATCTAAGCTTATTTCTCGAAACGATTACCGGTGTCCGCCACCGTGGCCTCCACCGCCACCGTGGAATCCGCCTCCCCCACCGCCGTGGAATCCTCCTCCACCGCCATGAGAGCCGCCGCCAGCGCTACCGCGGAAACCGCTGCCACCGCCGCCGCGTGCAAATCCGCCGCGCGCGCCGCCTCCCGCGAATCCTCGAGGCGCTGCGCCGCGTCCGGCAAATCCCTGCCTACCAGCAAATCCACGACCGCCGTATCCGCCGCGGCCATAATAGCCACCACGACCCCAGCCGCCGCGACCGTAGTATCCGCCGCGGCCATAGTATCCGCGCCCAAAGCCCCACCACGGCCCGACGCCGATGAAGACGCCGTTCACAAAGTAATCACGTCCCCAGAAGCCGTACGGCGCGCACGCGTACGGATAATAATCGTAGTAGCCGTACGAGCAGGCCGGAGGCGGCCCGTATTCACCGTCGTACGGCCCAACACCGACGCCGACCGCAACTTGTGCGTTGGCGCTTCCTGCTGTCATAAACAGCAACGCCGCGAACAACGCAACGTAGCTCAAATATTTTAAAGTTCGCATTGGCTTTCCCCGCGTTCAGCCCGCTAGCTGGATTGTAATCCAAAGTGGGCCGAAAAGCTTCCCGGCAAATTGGCCTGGGGAAGCTACCTACGCTTATTAGAACCCCCAGGTGGTAGAAAAGTTGCGAACCGCGTAACCTGCTGAAAATAGGCAGGATAAATCGCCGCCTGATTGCATTTCCGCAAGAATGATACATACTGGATTCGATGACGCCCCAATTCGAAGACCGGTTTGCTCGCCGCACCCGATGGCATCTTGATGAGAACTCCTTGAGCCGTGCAGTCGGGTCGCTTCGAATTGCCGGCACGCCTATCTTCGACCTCACGCGTTCGAACCCCACTGAATGTGCATTCAATTACGACCAACACGGAATTCTTCATGCTTTCGCGCGGCCCGAGATTTTGCATTACGCACCCGACCCTCGCGGCCTCCCACGCGCTCGCGAAGCAATCAGCGGGTACTACGCTGGCCTGCAATCGCCAGTCAGCGTCGACGACATTGTTCTGACCAGCGGCACCAGCGAAGGCTATTCCTTCGTGTTTCGGCTTCTCTGCAATCCTGGCGACGAAGTTCTTATTCCATCACCCGGCTATCCGCTCTTCGACTTTCTCGCCGATCTATGCGACGTGAAACTCGTTCGTTATCCGCTTCTTTACGACCACGGCTGGCAAATCGATTTTGCGGCGCTGGCAGCCGCTGCCAACGAACGCACCCGCGCGGTCATCGTCGTCCATCCCAACAATCCGACCAGCCACTACACCAACGCAAACGAACAAGTACAGCTCGCCCGTTTCTGTGCCGAACGCGGCATCGCGCTGATTGCCGATGAAGTGTTTTTGGATTTTTCCTTGCAAGGCACTATCGAAAAAAGCTTCAACTGCACTAATGATGCGCTGACCTTCACGCTCAGCGGCATCTCGAAAATCTGCGGAATGCCGCAGATGAAGCTCGCGTGGATCGCAGTAAACGGACCGGATGAACAGAAAAGGGAAGCGCTCGCCCGGTTGGAAGTCATCGCCGACGCATACTTGTCCGTTGGCACTCCGGTGCAGCTTGCCGTGCCCGACCTGCTGGCAATGCGTTCCTCGTTTTACGCGCAAGCGATGGCACGAGTGAGGGCGAATTTGCGCGAACTCGACATGCAGCTCTCACGCCAGACTGCGTGTAACCGGCTGGCGTGCGAAGGCGGATGGTCGGCAGTGTTGCGCGTACCTGCCGAGCAGTCAGATGAAGAATTGGCAATTGCCCTGCTCACTGGAAAAGGCGTGCACGTTCATCCCGGTCATTTCTATGATTTCGCGCAGTCCGGCTACATCGTTGTGAGTTTGATCGTTCCCGAGCCAGAATTTGCCGAAGGAATTCGCCGCGTACTAACGCATTTCCGCTGACGGATGTACTCGTGATTTTCCAAATGGGATGAGTGAAAACGAATTACGACTTTTCGTTTAGAATGTGCGGCACGCGCCAACCATCGAGATCCGTGGAGGCATTTAACGCCGGCACGCGGATAGAACTCCTCGCCGACTTAGCCTGCATCACCTCGTGAAACGCCGCCTGAAACTTTTCCATCTCTGCCTTCGTGCCGACGGTAATCCGCGCATGCGTCGGCCACACCGGCCACGCCCGCCCAATGAACACATTGCGCGCCGCCATCGCATCAATAATCTCTTTCGTCGGCCGCCTGGTATCCAGCATGAAGCAATTCGAAACGGAAGGCGTATAGCTGTAGCCGTTCTTGTCGAGCCACGCAAACGTCTCGTTTCGAACCGACGCAGCGATCTTTTTGCGCTCCGGCACCACCGTCGCGTCATCCAGGCTCACCAGAGCCGCAGCCACCGCGGTTACCGGCAAACTGTTCCATCCACTGAAGGTTGCAATCTTCGCCACCAGATCCGGACGCCCGATCGCCAGTCCGCAGCGTAGTCCCGCCATCCCGTAAATTTTCGAAAAAGTCCGCAGGACGATCACATCCTTGTCCGCTATCACCAGATCCAGCGCCGTGGTCCCATCCGAAAAATGGATGTACGCCTCATCCACCAGCACGATCGACCCTTTCGGCTTGTGCTCCACCAAATATTCAATGTCGGCGTGCGGCGTCAGCGTGCCGGTCGGATTATTCGGGGAGCATACATAAAACAATCCTGCATCCGGCGCCGCGCTCGCCATCGCTTTCACGTCATGCGCGTGGTTCGCCGTCAGCGGCGTCTTCACCACTCGCGCGCCTGAAATCTTCGCAGCGTGCACCCCAGCTTCGTAGCCCGGATCCGCCGTCACATAACTCCGCGAACCCGAAGTAAACGCCAGCACCGAAAAGTGCAGCGGCTCGCCCGAACCTGGAAACGCCCGCACATACTCCGGCTTCAACCCTTGCTGCTCGGCAAATCGCTTGGCTAGATCCTCAGTCAACCACATACTATAGCGCCCGGAATCGCCGGTAATTGCGGCGATCGCCTCGCGCGCGACGCTGCATGGCCCCAGCGGATTCTCGTTGGCATCAATAATCACCGCGTCTTTGGGGAACGGACCACGTGGAAGGGAACCAGCCCGCGCCGCCGCGGCAAAAAATGATTCACCCAAAATTCCCGACGCCAGCGCCGCTGGCACTCCAACTCCCAGCTGAAGAAACGATCTCCGCGAATCCCCGCCGCCGTTACATTGTGCATCTCGTTCCATCGTGTGCCTCCCGAACTCGTTTCGAACCGAGCCACTAAGTAAAAATGCTTCCGGCAAGCGCTGTGCACTCACCGGAAGCATCATATCCGAAATTGCCGTGCCGGGTTTGTCCTTACAAACCCAGAGTTCGTAGACTACCAGCGCAGCTTAGCGGCCAATTGCATGTTGAACTGCTCGCCTGGCCCCAAGCCCGGCGCGCCGTTGAAGTCGCCAATGGTGTCGGTTACCTGGCCGAATCCGGCTTTGCAGTGATGAAGAACGAAGTCCTCACTGCAGCCCGTGCCTACGGAGCCGACGCCAGACGCGAAGTTAATTCGGTTAAATACGTTGAACATATCCGCCCGCAGTTGCAGCGACAGCCGCTCCTTGATCGGAATGTTTTTGATGACCGAAAGGTCGAGGTCTTTGAAATTAGGTCCAACAAATTTGTTGCGAGACACAGGCCCTCCGGTGCAGCCAGGGTCAGGTAACATGGTGGCCGGATTTATGGCGGTGGGGTTGCAGAAACCCGCTGGATTTAGCCACTGCAGGCCCGGGATCGCAGCGTTGAAGCTATGCGAACCGCTATAAGGACTTCCAACCAGATTCAGGCCCGAGAGTACTTCATCGTAGGGCTGGCCGGAGTGCAGGTTCAAGATCGAGCTGACTTGCCAATCGTTCACCAGCCGCTTGGTCCAGGCATTGGTGGCCCATCCAGCTCGTGGCACGTCGTAGGTAAAGTTGACGGTGAACAGATGGCGTGTGTCGAAGTCGCTGTTGCCGTAATCCGCTAGCCTATTGTTGGGATTGTCCAGAATTGCGGCGCGATATTCGCTGATTTCATCCAACGAGTGGGACCACGTGTAGCCAACTTGTGCGCTAAGGCCGTGGTAAGCGTTCATTCGGAACACTGTCTGCAGCGCATTGTAGTTCGACGTTCCGATGGTATTGAGCTGTAGGATATTTCCGAAATTCGGGTAAGCCCCGTTCTGGTTGATATTGGAGACGATGTTCAGCTTGCGGCCCTCGCTACCAACGTATCCAACCTGCCAGACTCCGATGTTTCCGAAGCCTTTCTCAACTTGAAGGTTATAGTTGAAAAAATACGGTGTACGGAAGTTCGGGCTTACCGAGTAAACTCCGAGACCTTTGGGGTCATTTGGTGCCGCGCAATTCGGGTCGGCGCAGCCAGTAACCGGAGCAAAAATCGAACCGGCAGCATTCGCTTGCCCTGCGTTAGTGGGCGAGCCAACTGGACACACTTGCCCGGGCACTTGGACGGAGTCCCACTGATATCCTGATTGCCCACAAAAGTCTGTGGCGTATGTCGAAATCGGGCTCAAGCCAAACGGGTTGCCTTGGATTCCAGACGGCGCTGAGATTGGCGGACGGAAATCCAGGAACGGGTTAAGGTTGATCTGGTCATAGAACACGCCGACACCACCGCGAACCACCACGTCACCTTTTTGGGTTGCGTTGTAGGCAAAACCAAAGCGCGGCGCAAAATTATTGCGGTCAGGCTGAAACAGCGGATGGGACCCGGACGTTACTTGGAAGCCGGTCCCTGGAACAAAGTTCGCGATATCGGCGTGTTGGCTGTGCATCGGTCCAAAATATTCGTATCGCATGCCAAGCGTAAGGTTCAACCGCTTCGTGGCCTGCCAGGTATCTTGGAAGAAGAGATTGAACGCATTTACGACCACCAGGCGCTCGGGATTACCGACTGAGATTGCCGATCCGCACTCGTCTCCGGCGTTATTATGAATGGCATCGCACGGAGACACATCGCCGGCTAGAAAGTCGGCTAGCGCGGCGGTAAGCGGGGTCACCGTGGGGTCGCTCGCCCATGGGCCTACCGTTCCGTCGAATATGAATTTTCCAGTTCCGCGACGGTGATAGAACTCGTCCAGATGCGCCTGCCGAACCTCTCCGCCGTACCGAAGCGTATGCGCTCCCATACTCTGGGATACCGCATCGGTGATGTGCCAGGTGAGGTCATTTCTTCCTTCGGGCGGTGTCAGCCCGATCTGTTCAAACCCTCCGGATCCAGAGCTCGAAGGCGGCGCAATCACGATGTTTGGCGCTCCAAGGATGTACGTGCCCTTGTTTACCGCGCTCGGACTCAAAAAGATCCCCATCTGTTGGGTGTTAAATCCGTTCGCAAAATCGCTAAATACTTGATTGAAATAATTCGCGCCGAACAGCAACTGGTTGGTTATCTTCGACGTGAGCGTCGAATTCAACACAGCCGAATAGTTGAACACGTGAATTGGCGCGACTTCGAAGTAGTTCTTGAGGTTCGAGCTGGCTGTGCCCAGCGCTGGGCTGCCACCGAGAGGCGCAGTCTGGCTGCCTTGTCCCCCGTACCAGCGGACGTAAAGGTGATGCTTGTCGGAGAGTTCGTAGTCTACCCTCGCGACGCCATTGTAGCTGTAACCCGTTTCGGCGATCGGGGCGAAATAGTTAAGCGGGGTTGCCGAGAGACCTGCGATGGAACCAGTCCCTGACGTTGGCCAAAACCCGGTACCCGAGGTGTTGCATCCGGCTGGAATTTGCGCTGCCGCTAACCCGCTAGTAAGACCAGCTAGAGCGTTGCACGACGCCAGGCTGACGGGCACACCATCCTTTGCCAATACAGCGCCGGCCTGTGCCACCCAGGCTGTCGAAGGTTCGGTCGCAATCCCCGAAAGCCCGATGTCGAATCTCTGCTTTTCAAAGTTTGCAAAATAAAACAGCTTGTTCTTGAAGATGGGTCCACCCACCGATGCGCCGTAGTTGTAATTTCGTAGTGGCGGCGTCGCGGAGCCCGCCGGCAGAAATGGCGTGTGCGCAGCGTAAAATTCATTGCGGTTGTAGTAGTAAGCGGAGCCGTGTAATTCGTTGCTGCCAGAACGCGTGACGACGTTTACGGTCCCTCCCGCGTTCCGGCCCGCTTCGGGACCGGCTTCAGTCTGCGACGAGAATTCCACGATCGAATCGATCGGCAGCACCACGCCCGCAATCCCCGAAACACCGCCCTGGTTTACCGCAGGAATATTGTGCCAGAAGTCGTTGTTGTCCACGCCGTCGATCTGCCAGTTAATCTGGTTTGGACGAGTGCCGTTCAGCGAGCCGAATCCGCCGACGTTGTATCCACCAAAACCGGGTTGCACCGCAATCAGCTGCGTGAAGTCGCGGCCATTCAACGGCGCGTTCTGCACGTTCTCGTCGGTGATCGTCATCGTTTGGTTCGCTGTCGTTGTATCCAGCGTCACTGTCGCTGCCGAAACCTCAACCGTCGTTGAGGACTGTCCAATCTTAAGTTGAATTGAAACCGTGTGGATCTGCCCCGCAACCACTTCCACTTTGTCCAGCGTGTATGCCGGGAATCCTGACGCACTCACGGTTACCGTATAGAACCCGAGCGCCAAGTCTTGAAATGCAAATCCCCCTTCACTCGATGTCACCGTCGAATGTTCAATATTTGTTGCCGTTTCCGTTGCCTTTACCGTAGCTCCTGGCACCGAAGCGCCCGAAGGGTCGGTCACTGTTCCATTGATTGATCCGCGGAAGGTCTGTGCATTGGTCGTTACCACAAAAGCTAAAGCCAATAAAAACAGAACGAACAATCGCCTCATTTTTTCATTTCCTCTCAGACACTGATTTTCGGCAGGCACCTGTACTATCCGTCAAGCGCTGCACCGCGCAGCACGGCGTGGTTTTCCGCCAAGAAAGAAACTGTCCCCCTGAGCGTCTCTGCCATGACTACCGCTCGCAGGTTCTTTCGTTTGCGGGGCTTATGGTCTGGCTGGAATCGCTGGCCGGGAGTTCGACGAGTCGTTCCAGTTCCTTGATTGGGAGGTACCCAACCAGTTTAAAGACCAATTTGGCCGCCACTGATTGTTAAGAGCATAGTGCGGCCAATTCGACCTGTCCAATAGAAATTTTGTGTTTAAACGATTGGATTGCCGGAGCAGGAAGGTGGGGTACTAGAACCACCGTGCGAGGATTTTGGAGTCAGAATTTTGTCGAAGAATGACGGCCGTTGAGATTATCCGTGCTGTCCGCCAACACCCGCGCGTCTTCCACCGCCGGGCACAATGGTTCGAACCGTGGCATACAACAGCGGAATAAAAATAAGATTTAACGTTGTCGCCGCGATCATCCCGCCAAACACCGTCGTACCAACCGAGATGCGTCCCGCTTTTCCCGCGCCGGTCGCCAGCACCAGTGGCACCACGCCGAGAATAAACGCCAGCGACGTCATCAAAATCGGCCGCAGCCGGATCCGCGCCGCCTCGATCGCCGCATCCGCAATCGTACTTCCTTGCGCTCGCAGTTGCTCCGCAAACTCCACAATCAAAATCGCGTTCTTGCTGGACAAGCCAATCAACATCACCAGCCCAATCTGGCAGTACACATTATTTTCCAGCCCGCGCAGCGCCAGCCCGCCCACTGCTCCCAGCAGCGCCACCGGCACCGCAAGCAGCACGATAAACGGCAGCACAAAACTTTCGTACTGCGCCGCCAGCGTCAGATAAACGAACACTAGCCCCAGCGCAAAAAGAATCAACGCTTTGCCGCCCGATTGAATCTCTTCCAGCGACAGTCCGCTCCACTCGTAGGTCATGCCCGCAGGCAAAGTCTTCTTCGCCAGCGCTTCCATGTCCGCGATGGCTTGTCCGGAGCTGCGTCCCGGCGCGCCCGAACCATTCACTTCCGCCGACCGGAACAAATTGTAATGGCTGATCACCTGCGGATTCGCGGTTTGCTCAACCTTAACGAAATTATCCAGCGGGATCAGTTTCCCGGTATCAGACTTAAGGTAATACTGCCCAATGTCCTTGGGCTTCGAACGGAACCGGCTGTCCGCTTGCACATACACGCGATACGACCGGTTGTTGAAATCGAAGTCATTCACGTACACCGAACCCATGTATACCTGCAGCGCGTCGGTGATCTGCGTAAACGGAACTTGCAGGCTCTTCGCTTTTTCGCGGTCAATTTGCACCAGATATTGCGGGTCGTTCGCCGTAAACGAGGTGAATAAGCCGGTCAACGTTCCGCTGGTATTCCCCGCACCGATCAACCCGTAAGTTGCATTGGCAATCTGCTGCACCGAGTTGCGGCCCAAATCTTCCACTTCAAATGTGAACCCGCCGAAGTTCCCAAGTCCTTGCACCGCCGGTGGATTGAACGGCACCGCCAGTGCTCCGGAAATCCCGCCAAGCGCTGGACGCATTCTTTGTAGCAGCGCCGCCGCGGAATGTTCGTCGCCCTTGCGTTTGTCGAAACCAGTCAGCGGCACGAATACGATCGCGCGATTCGGAGCGCTTCCGGAAAATCCAAATCCCATCACCGAGAAGGTGCCTTCCACATCCGGCAATTTCAGAACTTCTTTTTCAATCTGCGTGCAGATTTCGGACGTGTACTCCAGCGAAGCACCCTGCGGCGCCTGCACGATCACCATCACGTAACCCTGATCGTCCTCCGGAATAAACGCGGTGGGCACCCGCGAATACAACCAATAGGTCAGGCCCAGCGTTGCCAGAAACGCGATCACCGCCACCACTCGCCATTCCAGAATGCGTTGTACCGTGCGCCGGTATAGGTCGGTGCCTGCCGAAACAACATTGTTAAACCCGCGAAAGAAAACCCCCTTGGCACGCTCGCGATAGTGGCCCAGAAACAGCGCCGAGAGCGCTGGCGTCAGTGTCAGCGCATTAAACGCGGAAATCGAAACGGAAAACGCGATGGTCAGCGCAAATTGCCGGAACAAAATGCCAGTGGTTCCCGGAAACAGCGCCACCGGCACGAACACTGCCACTAGCACCAGCGACGTCGCGATCACCGCGCCTGCCACTTCCTTCATCGCCACCGACGCCGCCATGTGCGGTTCGCTGATTCCTTCGGTGATGTGCCGCTCCACGTTTTCGATCACCACAATCGCGTCGTCCACCACCAATCCGGTGGCCAGCGTAATGCCAAACAGCGTCAGCGTGTTGATCGAAAAGCCCAGAGCCTTCACGAAAATAAAGGTCCCGATCAGCGACACCGGAATAGTAATCGCCGGAATCAGCGTGCTCCGCCAATCCTGCAGGAATATGTAAATAACGATGACCACCAGCACGATCGCCTGTAACAGCGTCTGCATCACATCCTGAATCGATTCCCCGATCACGGTGGTGGTGTCAAACGCCACCGCTACTTTCAATCCCGGTGGAAAGTTCTTCGACAGCCGGACCAACTCCGCTTTCACCGCCTTGTCCACGTCCAACGCGTTCGCGCCCGGTAATTGCGTCACGCCCATGCCGACCGCGTCATGCCCGCTGAATCGCAGCAGCGTCCCGTAGTCTTCCGCTCCTAGCTCCGAGCGTCCTACATCCTTCAGCCGAACCAGTGTCCCGTCGGCGCCAGTCTTCAAAATAATGTTGTCGAATTCCGATGCTTCGGAGAGCCGCCCCACCGCGCGCACGCTGACTTGGTATGCCTGGCCAGTCTGCGACGGTGGCTGACCGATCTGGCCTGCGGCCACTTGCACGTTCTGTTCGCCCAGCGCATTCACCACCGCCGAAGCAGTGAGCCCGCGCTGCGCCATCTTTGCGGGATCCAGCCACAACCGCATCGCGTACTTGCGTTCACCAAAAATAATGACGTCGCCGACGCCCGGCACGCGCTTCACCGCATCCTTAATGTAGACGTCGATGTAGTTGCTCAAAAACAGGCTGTCGTATTGTCCGCTTTCGGAGTACACCCCGGCGCCCAGCACGAACCCGCTGGCTTGCTTGGTAATAATGACCCCGGTGTTCTTGACCGCGTTTGGCAGCCGTGCCAGAGCTTGGTTCACTCGGTTCTGCACGTCCACCGAAGCCAGGTCCACATCCCGCGTCACGTCAAAAACCACCGTTATTTGGCTGGTGCCATCATTGCCGCTGGAAGAGGTGATGTACTTCATCCCCTGCACGCCGTTGATCGCTTGCTCCAGGGGAATCGTCACTGCCGATTCCACGGTCTGCGCATTCGCGCCGATGTAATTGCTACTTACAATTACTTGCGGCGGCGCCAGGTCCGGCAGCTCCGCAATCGGCAATGTGGGAATGGAAATCGCGCCAGCAAGAACGATCAGCAACGCGCACACCGTCGCGAACACCGGCCGCTGAATGAAAAAATCAACGAACACTAGGGCGCTCCATCGATCCGCATTTGTTGGGGGAAACGGTCATGGTCAGTGGCGCTGATTAATGCTTGGCCGGGCCGGATTCCTTTTTTGTAGTGTCGCTGCCCGTTGGCGCCGCGGTTTGCTCCGCCACCGGCATTCCGTCTTGCAAGAACTGCGTCCCCGAGACGATCAAATGTTCTCCCGGCTTGATTCCGTCCAGCACTTCCACGTCGTTCCCGACGTTGTCGCCGATCTTCACCAGCTTTTGCCGCGCAACCGTTCCTTTGCCTTCATTCACCGCCACGAATCCAAAATATTGTCCGTTAATCCGGGTGATGTCCAGGAAGGGAATCACTGCCCCTTGCCGCTGGCCCCACGTCACTTGCACCCGTACCTGCTGCGAAATGCGCAACTTGGCCTGCGAATTGGGCACCGCGGCTTTCGCCAAAATGGTCTGCGTATCCGGATCTACCTGCGGCGAGATAAAGGTAATCGAGGTGCTCGCCAGAAAATCACCCGATTCACTCAGCAGTTTCACTGGCAGTCCCAGCTTCAGTCCTTTCGAACGCTCCACTGGAACATAGATGTAAGCCTCCAGCGCGCCCGGCTCGTCCACCGTCGTCAACAATGTCCCGACCGTCACCCGGTCTCCCATTCGAACCGGAACATCTCCGACAATTCCGTCCATCGGCGCGCTCACCGAGTAGTAGTGCAACTCCACTTTCTGCTGCGTCACTTGCTCGTCCTGCGATTTCAGCTGCGCCACCGCCGCGTTGTAATTCGATTCCGCGGTATCGTAGTCGGCTTTGCTGATCACGCCCGCCTCGGAAAGCCTCTTAGCGCGTTCATACGAAACCGTCGCCAAACGCAGATTCGCTTCTTGCGCATTGCGCGCAGCCTGCTGGCTGTTCAACGTCGCTTGCTGCTTCAGCGGGTCAATCTCCAGCAGCAGCTCACCGGTTTTTACCCGGTCGCCCGACTTCACAAAAATCTTGGTGACCTGACCTTCTACTTGAGGATTAATGTTTGCCGAATGCCGCGATTTCAGCACCGAAAGATATTCCGCAACATCCGGAATCGTTGCGCTCTTCACGCTCTGCACCTGCACCGGCATTCCGCCCGGCGGCATTCCACCCGCTCCATCCGCCGCGGTCTTCTGCCCGCATCCCGCCAGCAGCGCGATTGCGGCGCTAACGCACAGCAAGCCTGCGGTACTCCATGCAAATCGTTTTTCTGTGGAAAATCTCATACTCCCCTGAATCTCCGTCTTCCGGCATGCCCTTACGATGCATACGCTCGCGGCCGCTGGAATGTTACGACAATCTCCGCTGGACGCGAAATGCCACACTTCGCCGCAATGCCGGTTAGACGCTTTCGCCTGCTTTTCGTTACATCCTAGAGGTGGGTGGAAAACGCTCGATTTTGGACTTATTCAGTACTAATAGAAGTCGCGCGGGTCGATTCGCTTGCCGGACAATCCCAGTTGCAGCACTTCCATATCTTCGGGGCGATCGAACACTTTTCCAGGGAAAAACCTTTTGGTCATCACGCGGACTCCGCCGAACGCCACGCCCATCACAATGGCGAAGCCGCAAAATACCATCGTTCCAACAAATATATTCTTGAGGACCGACACCCACGGCGGATCAGTCAGCGTCTGCGAAGGCTCATTCCAGGTAACTTGCATCTGGTACTGAATCCCTTCGCGCAGCTTGGCAGCCGCCTGTGGTGAAGCTGGAGAAAGCACCAGCGACAGCAGGGAAGTCTTGCGCTCGACGGTCGCATCCGCCAGCGCGGGATTCGCCGCAATCACCGACTGAATATGGTGCAATCGCTGCTCCGCAATCTGCGGCGTCGGATAGTCAATAATCAGCAAATCCTGTATTTTATTTCGCTCCGTTTGATAACTCGCCAGCATCGCTTCCGCGCCGGTGTTAAATCCAATTTCCGGCGTAATCGCGGCAAACTTGCTCTCGTTCAACGCTTCGAGCGCTGCATTGAATCCCGCCGGGCCCAGAGCATACCGCTGCGTTCCTTGTACCAATTGCTCTTCCGGCAAATAACTCCGCACCGGCGGCAGAGGAGTTCGATCCGCACTCTGCTTCACGGAATCAAGCAGCAATTTCAAATCGGCATCGCTGGCATTATTGATCAACGAAACTCTTACGATCCGGTTTCCTACCAGCGCCAGCAACTGATCGTCGCCTACGGCCGTTAGCGGCTCTACGGTTGAAGCGCTTAATTTTGGATTCAAACTCGAGGTATAGGCTTCGTAAGCTCCGCTCGGATCGCGGTACTCCTGCAGCCACACACGCAGCCACTGCTTTCCGTTGGTGTAGCGCTCGAGTTCGACCGCTGATTGGCCGGCTTCGTGCAGCAGCGGCGAGTTGGGAGCCACAAGCTTAGGCTCGTCCGCCGGTCCGTCGCCAACCACCCATTTACCGAATTGTTTAGGCAATATGTGCGGTTGCTGCTGTGCAAATGAAGCTGGCGCCAGCGCGGAAAGCGCGGCAGCGAGAAAGTAGAACGCAAATCTTGAGCTGTGGTTCATCCCCGTAAGTCTATTAGACACCAGAACCCTAGTTTCGGTTGCGAGATGATTCTACCTCGGCGGAGGTGGTGGTGCGCTTGGGGGCAGGAGTGTTGCTCTGGTTGACCGACATGCTGTTCAGGTTCTGCAGATAGCTGGCTACGCCCTGATAGATTCCTTCGGCTATCCGCTGGCGGTGATCCGGCTGCTTGAGCATTTTTTCATCTGCGGGATTACTGAGGAACGAAATCTCGGTCAGGATCGACGGCATGTCCGCGCCAATCAGCACCACAAACGGCGCTTTGCGCACGCCGCGATTCTTCACCGGCTTGGCAGCTTTCTGTACCCTTTTGGCCAGTGAGTCCTGCACATCCTCGGCAAATTCTTTTGACTCATCGATTTTTTCCGTGCGGGCGATTTGCTTCACCAAATCCTGCAATTCGTGGATGCCCTGATCGTCGGTGGCATTTTCTCGCGCCGCCACTTCCATCGCATCGGCCGAACCCTTCAAATTCAAATAGTACGTTTCGATTCCGCGTGCGCCCGGGTCCTGGCTGGAATTGGCGTGAATCGAAATGAACATGTCGGCCTTCGCTTCGTTGGCGATGTGGGTGCGCTCTTCCAGCGGAATAAACGTATCGTCCGATCGCGTGTACACCACATCCGCGCTCGGCAATTTCTGTTGAATGATTTTTCCCAGGCGCAATGCGATGTCCAGGCACAAATCTTTTTCCATCAAGCCGGTTGGCCCGATGGTTCCGGTGTCGTGGCCACCGTGCCCAGCATCAATCACGATGCGTCCGATTTTCAGTCCCAGCGCGCGCGTCAATGTCGAGTTGCCATCGCGCGTCGGCTGCGGCGCCGAAGCCGACTGCACCAAATCCGGCGATTTTCCGGAAGCTTTGCCAATTTTCGCGGTCGCCAGTTTGTTCTTTGGCTGTGGAATCGCCGCCGCTGATTCGGTGGTATCGGCGCTTGCAGTCCTTGTAGGTATTGGAGTCGCGGACTGTACTTTTGCAGCTGGCTTGTCTGGCGGAATCACGGCCGCGATTTGCGGTGTATTACTATCTGCCGGGTCGCCGGAAGCCTGCGCGGTTTGCATGGCCTTGGTATTCGCGTACAAGTCGATTACCAGGCGATTCGGCTTGCTCAAAAGGGAAGCGGTGTAGTCCTTCACGCCGTTTACATCCAGCACCACTCGAACCACTCCCGCGGGATTCTGCGCCACGCGCACCGCGGACACCATCGCACCGTCCGTCTTGATCTTGGCGTGTACCAGTTCCGGCATCAGCCTGGCCGCGTGCAAATCAAAATAAATCCGGTCGGGATTGGCGATGCGCCCGGAAACATACTGCACGCTGCCGTCAATATCGATAGTCACCCGCGTGGTGTCCGCCGCAGACTTGGCGCTGATTTTGTGAATTAGCGGAACGCGGCCATCGGTGGCGGCAATTCCACCGCTCGGGCTGGCAGTCTTCTTGGCACCTTCCGCTGGCGTATCACTCGGGGCTTCTTTCGCAATCACTCGCGGCGCGGGTTCAGGCTTCGCGGTTTCCGCTTCCTCGTTTTTCGGCAAAGAATTCGTGCTGACTTGAGGCGGCGTGGAATTCTGCAGTAGCGCCAGTTCGGCCCGCTCTTCCTGGGCTTCGCGTTTGTGCGGCGAACGCGGGAATTTCTTCAAAAATGCTTCGTAAGTCTTGATCGCCCCGGAGGTATCACCTAATTGATCCTTCTGCAGTTTCGCCGAACGCAAATACGCATCCTGGCAGTAGCGGCTCTTCGGATATTCCCGCATCAAGAATTGGTAGGTATCCACGGCCGACTGAAAGTAGCTGCGGCCGAATCGGTCGCCCATTTCGGTGTAAATCTCGGCGACCGCCAGCAGCGCGTCCGGCACTTCATTCGCGTGAGGAGTAATCAGGTAAACGCGGCGATAGGAATCAACCACGTGCTTGTAGTCCGCGAGCGTGCGCTTGTCGGCCGGCTTGTCGTTCAGGGCGGCGCGCTGATCTTCGGCGCGCGCGAATTGCGAACTCGCCGCCTGACGCTTGACGGCAGCGGTGGGGTCAGCGGCGGCTGCGGTTGAAGTTGAGTTCGAAGCGCAGGAAGTCGGCGTGAAAACAAACCCTGAAGCAGTAAGCAGCGCTACAGCAAAAACCGGCGAAACGCGGGCGAAGGTCCTGTACAAAAAAGGGTAAAGATTGCGCCGGCAAAAACGGGATTCACGCATACCACTAGAATCTTGGCAGGAAAGTACCAAAAACTCACACAAATTTTTCTGAATGACTTGCATCCGCCAACCCGCCCCAAACCCAACTCGCCGAAGACTAACGCTACCCAGTCGCCAGTGTTCTAATCTCCGCTTTCAATCGCCCTTTTCAATCGTTGGTAAATACCGTTCGGCCCTGTGAGTCGGTCGCTTTGCGGATGGCGCGAGGATTGATGAACGCGCCGTCCAGACGTCCCGAGCCCGGCCGAAAATACGCACTCTGCACCTTTTGCACGTAGTCCCGGGTTTCCCGGAACGAGGGCACGCCGTGAGCACGATCCACAGCCCCTTCTCCCGCATTGTACGCTGCCAGGGCCAGATCCAGATTGCCGTTGTAGCGCTGCAGCAGCGTCTTGAGGTATTTAACCCCGGCATCGACGTTCTGTTGCGGACTATAGAGGTCATTTACTCCAAAGCGTTGCGCGGTGGTCGGAATCAACTGCATCAGTCCGACCGCTCCCTTGCGGGAAACCGCCCCCGCATTCCAGTTGGATTCCGTTTCGATCACCGCGCGAACCAGTGCGGGATCAACGCTGTGGCGTTCCGCAGCTTCGCGCACCAGTTTTTCGGCGCCATCGCGATCCACGTTCATCGCGGGGCGCGCCCGGCCGGTAATCGAAGTTGTGGAGGGAAGGAAGATGGAGTTGCGATGCGGCGTCAACTTCAAGACCGTGGGCGGTTCGGCGTTAACGAAAAGCGTGCGGCCGTCATAATTGCCGGTTCTGGCGATCTGAGCCTGGGCCGAAACTGCCGTAAACGATAGAGCGCAAAGCACTACCGCTGTGATCTGCAATCGGGACGGATTGGATCGTATACCCATAGCTTTTGTAGTGGCGGGTCTTCGGACCGGTGCCTTTTCCTAAGTACCTGGCGCCATCTTGACGCCAGCCGGTCCATGTCACACGGGCCCCTGCCACTGGCAGGATTATAGCAACCCTTCCAGTAGGGCCGTCACTCCCCCAAGAGTACTACCGAGCGCGTTTGTGTCCTCTCCGCCACCCTCCGCAAGGTCAGGTCGGCCCCCGCCCTTGCCACCTAGCTGTTTGGCCAGTGTCTGTATCACCTTGCCAGCATTGACTTTAGCGGTGAGGTCCTTGGTGACCCCGGCGATGACGGCCACCTTGCCGTCATCCACTTGCGCGAGGACCACCACCCCGGAACCCAGTTTCTGGCGAAGGCCGTCCACCAGCTGCCGGATACCGTCCCGATCGAGCCCTTCCACCTGCCCTACGACGACTTTCGTACCCTTGATGATCTGGGCTTTGGCGGCCAAATCGTCGAGTTGGTTCAGGGCGCCTTTGCGGCGCTGGTCGGCCAGCTGCTTTTCGAGCTGCCGGGCGGTTTGGGCGAGTTTTTCGACGGTGGCGAGGATAGCGTCTTCGCCGACGTTGAGCTGCTTGGCCACCGACGCCAGCACATTTGCCTGGTGCTGGTAATGTTCGACGGCACCGATTCCGGTGACCGCTTCGATGCGACGGACTCCGGCCGCGACGGACTCTTCGCGGACGATTTTGACCACGCCGATGTCACCAACGCGCTTGACGTGGGTTCCGCCGCAGAGTTCCTTGGAGTAGAAGCCGCGAGGCGCGCGCGGATCGGGAATGGTGACGACGCGAACGTTGTGCTCGGGGTATTTGTCGCCGAAGAAGGCCAGAGCGCCGGATGCCAGTGCATCATCGAGAGAAGTGACGTTGGTTTCGATTTCGGTGTTGAGGCGAATCTCTTCGTTGACCTGCTGCTCGATGTCGCGCAGCTCTTCAGCATCGACTGGAGCAAAGTGCGAAAAATCGAAGCGCAGGTGATCGACGCCATTCAGTGAACCTGCCTGCTTCACGTGGGGGCCAAGAATATTGCGCAGCGCAGCATGTACCAGGTGCGTGCCGGTGTGATTGCGCATCACGCGGTCGCGCCGCGCCGCATCGGCAATCACCGTCACGCGATCGCCGACGCGCAAAGTCTCTTTGGCGGTCACGCGGTGCGCGACCAGCCCCGCCACGGGATAGTACGCGCCAGAAACTTCCGCCAGCACCTGCGACTCGGAAGCATCGTAGAAAGCACCGGTGTCGGCAATCTGCCCGCCTGACTCGGCATAAATCACGGTGCGATCGAGAATTACTTCTGCCGTTTCCTCACCTTCGATTTGAGAAAGAGAAGTTCCGGCCTTCACGATCGCTTCAATTCTGCAATCCTTCGCTATTGTCCCGTGATAGAAACAGGGCTCGGTCTTAAATGTGGCTGCGATCTGGATATAGATCGGAGCTGCAGCCTCTTTGTGCGTACCCTTCCACGAAGCCCGCGCCTTGGTCCGTTGCTCCTCCATCGCCTTCTCAAATCCTGGTTCGTCGAAGACCAGCCCAGCATCGCGGACAGCGTCGCGGATGAAATCAACGGGCAAGCCGTAAGTGTCGTATAGTCGGAATGACTTAGCTCCGTCATAAAGCACGACAGGGTGCCCGATCATGGCACCAGGATATTGCCGCCCAGCTTCTCGGTAAAGGTCCGAGACTGCTTGAGTGCCTTCGGCCAGGTCACTCTTAAGTTGAACAACACCGAGTTCGTCAAAGTCCTGCTGCAGTTTTTCCCAACCTATGCGCACGGTATTCGCAAACCTAGTTTCTTCAGCTAGGACGACCTTACCGACAGTCATTGAAGCTGAAGTCAGTTCTGGATACGCGCGCTCCATCTGATTCTTCACGACGAATACCAGAAGGTTTAGGAAGGGTGTTTTCATCCCTAGTTGGCGGCCATGGCGTATGGCGCGTCGCATGATTTTCCGGAGAACGTATCCACGGCCTTCGTTAGACGGCAGGACTCCGTCCGTGATCAGAAAGGAAGTAGCGCGAGCATGGTCGGCAATGATCCGCAGAGATGCGTCTGACCTAGGATCGTCTCCGTATACTGTTCCGGTCAGTTCGCCCGCGTTCTTTATAATTGGCTGAAAAAGATCCGTGTCGTAGTTGGAGATGACGCCCTGTAGGACCGCCGCGACACGTTCGAGGCCCATGCCGGTATCCACGCAAGGCTTTGGTAGCGGAGTCAAAGTTCCGGTAGCGTCGCGATTGAATTGCATGAAAACCAAATTCCAGATTTCGACGTAACGGCCGCATTCGCAGGGAAATTGGCAATCGGCGTGGCCTTCTTCGGAGGCGGTTGGACCCATGTCGTAGAAGATTTCGCTGCACGGGCCGCATGGTCCGGTATCGCCCATGGCCCAGAAGTTGTCTTTCAGGCCGGGGATAGGGACGACGCGATCGGCGGGAACATTTTGTTCGAGCCAGAAGCCGCGGGCTTCCTCGTCCACGCCGAGGGTGGTGCCGGGAACGACTTCGGCTCCTCCAAAAACAGTCGTATAGAGCTTTTCCTTCGGAATCGCGAACCATTCGAGAGAAGTCAGCAGCTCCCATGCGTAGGCGACGGCATCTTTCTTGAAATAGTCGCCAAACGAAAAGTTTCCGAGCATCTCAAAAAAGGTGTGATGGCGCTTGGTGAAGCCGACGTTTTCGAGGTCGTTGTGTTTGCCGCCGGCGCGGACACATTTCTGCGCGGTTGTGGCGCGGGTGTAGTCGCGCTTTTCCAGGCCCAGGAAAACGTCCTTGAACTGGTTCATCCCGGCGTTGGTGAAGAGCAGCGTGGAATCGCCGTGCGGCACGAGCGAACTGCTGCGCACGCGGCGGTGACCCTTGCTTTCAAAGAAGCGCAGGAAGGTTTCGCGGATGTTGTCGCCTGTCCACTTCATAGTGCCCTCACCGGGCAAAACTTTGCGTTTGTGGCCGTAACCGTCACAGGAGCCTCAGGTAGAGAGGATGAGTGCCATTATCGCAGACCCGGCGGAAAGGCAAAAGACAACGCAGAGGCGCAGAGTTCGCCGAGGAAGCGCAGAGAAGAAGCGGCGCGAGCGGTGTCCAATAGCGTAATGCGCGCTGGCGCCGAAATCGCACACAGCCTGAAGGCTGTGCCACTGAAGAAAAACCAACGGACAGCCTCGACGAACGAAGGGCGAGGAGGATGAATACGTTCCAAAATGGAAGTCGCAATAAATTTGAAAAATGTGTGGCAACTAAAGGACTTACAGACGCGTTTTTCGGATGTGTGGCAAGGAAAGGACTTACGGGCGCGATTTTCGTAAGTGTGGCAGGGA
>Ga0210402_10001196_pt1 | contig 26917 bp, 13 predicted proteins | sample IncBWC7MmetaG_FD_161055 | JGI IMG/M metagenome (GOLD analysis project Ga0210402, IMG submission 161055) | Forest soil microbial communities from Barre Woods Harvard Forest LTER site, Petersham, Massachusetts, United States - Inc-BW-C-7-M | ecosystem: Environmental > Terrestrial > Soil >... | reverse complement strand
TTAGCACATGTTCCGCGTCGAAGCCGGGGCCAACGGCGAAGATGTGCCAGAGGCTGCGCACGAGCAGGCCTGAGCCGACGAGGAGAACGAAAGCGAGCGAGACTTGAGCGACGATAAATAATTTTCGCAGCGCATGCGCCCTCGGTGCGGACTGGCCGGAATTTGTTTCGCGCAATGCGCGATTCAAATCCACTCGCGGCGCGGAGATTGCGGGAAGCAATCCGCAAACAATCGCGGTGAATGCGGTGATGGCTACGGTGTAGCCTAGCACGCGCGCATCGAACACAGAGCCGCCGAGCTTCGCAAGGTCGGGATTGAGCTTGGAGACGAGCTTCAAAATCCAGACCGCAAGAAGGACGCCAGCAGTGGCGGCGATGGAAGCGAGCAAGACACTTTCGCAGAGAAATTGTTTGATGATTCTGCCGCGCGTTGCTCCCAGCGAATATCGTACGGAAATCTCTTTTTCGCGACCAGCGGCGCGAGCCAGAATGAGATTTGCCGCATTCAAACACGCGATCAGAAGCACTCCGGCGATTGCACCCCAAAGCACAAAAAGTCCCTGGCGGACTTTTTGTGAAAGCTGTTGGCGAAGCGGCACGATGCGCACGGCGACGCCGCCATCAATGGAGGGGTATTCCGATGCGAGACGCCCGGCGATGGTGTCCAGTTCCGTTTGCGCTTGCATCCACGTCACACCCGGATTCAAGCGGCCGATGACATGCTGGTTCGGATATTGCCGCGCCTTTGTTTTGAAAAATTCGCCGACCTCGCGCGGTACCCAAAACTCTGTTTGGTCTGGAAAAGAGAAGCCCGGAGGCATCACGCCGATGATCGTGTCACCGCCAGCGCCATCACCGAAACTGAGACTGCGTGCAAGTACTTGCGGATCGCCGCCATATCGCGTTCTCCACAAACGATAACTAATGACAGCGACATCCGCATGGCCACGAAGTTGTTCATCCTGCGCAAAGCCGCGGCCCATCACTGGATTTACGCCGAGCACAGAGAAGAAATTCACGGAAACGAGGGCGCTGGCAGTTCGCTGCGGATCGCCGGCCCCGGAAAGGATGGATTTGCCGCTCATGAAAAACGCCATGTCCGCGAAGCATTTGCTTTGCGAACGCCAGTCCGCCAAATTCGGATACGAGACGAGACCTTCGGTTTCTCCGGTGCGCTGATTGTTCTGCCAGAGAAAGGCGAGGCGCTCCGCATCTGGATAGGGAAGCGGGCGAAAAAACGCGGCATTCGCAAGTCCGAAGATGGCTGTGTTGGCGCCAATGCCGATAGCAAGCGTGAGCATGGCAATCGTGGCGAAGCCGGGATTCTTGCGCAACATCCGCGCGCCGATGCGCAAGTCTTCGAACAGATTCTCCAGGCTGGTCATTATTCTCATAGGTCCCACAGGCGTTCCTATGCGAATAATCTCTCACTCCGAGAGAGAATCGTCCACAACTCACTCGTAGCGAAGTGCGACCATGGGATCGACTTCTGTCGCGCGCCGTGCGGGAAGCCAGGTGGCAAGCAGCGCAATTGCAACTAAGACCAGAGAAACGCCAGCGAACGACACTCCGTCCACGGGGCTCAGTCCGAAAAGCGCCGCCGAAAGCGCGCGCGAGACGCCGGCGGAAACGACAAGTCCCATCACAACACCAGAGAGTATGGGCCAGAATCCCTCGCTAATCACAAGCCCCACCACTTGAATACTCTGCGCGCCGAGAGCCATGCGGACGCCGATCTCGCGGGTTCGCTGAGCCACACTGTAGCTGACTGTGCCGTACACGCCGAGACACGCCAGCAGCAAGCCCAGCGCGCCGACAATGCTTGCGAGAACACCACCGATTCGGGAAACCACGAAGTAGGGATCCATGGAAACCATCATATTTAATGGAGCGGCGATGACCGGAAGATTGGCGTCCACGCGGCGAAACTCACGGCCGATCGCCGGAAGCAATGGCGTTGGATTTCCGTCCGCGCGCACAAGCAGAATGTTGGTCCATTGACGGGATTGGGAAAGTGGAAGGTATAGGTACGATTCATCGAGCTTGCGCAGATCCATGCTGCGCACATCGCCAGCGATGCCGATCACCTCACTACTCGCCACGAATGGATCGCTCTCACCAGGGAAGGACCTGCTTCCTTTTTCCGAACCGATCTTCAGAAGTTTGCCGATGGGATCTTCACCCGGCCAGAAACTGCGAGCGCTGGCCTCGCTGATGACGACGACCGGGGCCTGTCCATCCGTCTCGCTAGGCGTGAAGGTGCGGCCGCTAATGATGGGAATGCCGAGAGTGTCAAAATAATTTGGCGTGACGTAACTGTAGCCAGCAGTGGATGTTTCGCTGACGCCCGAGGCGGGAGGGAGAGACGCTGCGCCGGCGCGTGCAACTGGCACCCAGCGAATGCCTCCAATGGGCCCGCGAGAGGCCTGCGAGACCGAGTGCACGCCAGGCAGACTGACGATACCTTGGATAAGGTCGCGATTGAGCTGGAGCAACCACGACTGCGAGTAATGCAAGTTCTTTGGATTGTACATTTCGAGGAAGGCCACGCGCTGCGTATCGTAACCCGGGTCGATTTTCAGGGCGCGTTGCGAGCCGCGAAGCAGCAGAGCGGAACTAATCAGCAGGACTAGACACGCAGCCATTTGTCCGGCGATCAGAATTCCACGCAGGCGCGAACGACGGAGGCGCTGGCCGAAGGTAGTGCCATCTTCTTTGATAGCAGAGTTCACGTCGGCTTTTGAAGCTTGCAAGGCCGGAGTGAGGCCAAAGGCAATTCCAGCCGCGCAGGAAACAAACAGGGTATAGGCGAAAATGCGGATGTCAGGACTGATCTCGAGAGCGATCGTGCCCCAGAATGACGGGAGAGCCGAAGCAATCTCGACAATCAATAGGTGAAGCATCCATCCGGCCAGGGGCAGACCAAGAGCTCCGGCTAGAAGTCCGAGCAGAATGCTTTCTGTGAGCAATTGGCGCAGTAGTCGCCATCTTCCCGCTCCGAGGGCGAGGCGGACGGCAATTTCTTTGCGGCGTGCGACAGCGCGTGCGAGCAGGAGGCTTGCGACGTTGGCGCAAGCGATGAGCAGTAGCAAGGCGACGGCCGACATGGCGGCGATGACAACGGGCCACGCATCGGAATCAAGCGCGGCGAGGTTGTTGCGACCGGAGGCAACGCTCACATTCGCATTGCGCTCGGCTTCGGGATACTGCGTTCGCAACTGCGCCGCGAGCACGCCGAGTTCCGCCTGTGCATCCGACAGCGTAACTCCCGATCTCAAACGTCCCATGGGAAAGCCGGCGCTCACGAGGCGATTTTCCAATTCCTGGCGGGTTGCTGTACCTAATGCGATTTTTGCAGAGACGGGTGCCCAAAGATCGGGAACAGATGAAGCAGTAGCAAGGTAATCGAGCGACGTAACACCAATAACCGTAAAAGTATTGCCATTCAGATGGAGGGTTGAACCTACGATATGGGGGTCGGAGTGAAAATGCCGTTGCCAAGAATTTCCGCTCATCAGGACAACCGGCGAGGCATTGGCTTGATCATCTTCGGGCATGAGGATGCGGCCCAAGAGAGGAGTTGCTCCCAGCATGGGGAAGTAGTTGCCAGAAACAAAAAAACACATGATGGGCTGAGCGGTGCCCTGAAGTAATTGTGGAAGCCGGAAGCCGACGGCTCCAGCGATGCGGGGCGCGGCTTCCGGACTCGTGGCAGGTACGTCGGAAGAAGTAACCGCCATGCCGAAGGCGAACAGGGAGAGATCAGAGAAGGATCTGCTGTTGTCGCGATAATAGATGTAATCGGGATAAGAAAATCCTCCGCGAGGTTCGCCGGGGGTCGTGCGAAAGATGGACGCCAGACTGTCGGGGTCCTTCACCGGCCGAGGTCGCAAGAAAAGGGCGTCGAAGGCGGTGAACACGGTGGTGTTGACTGCGATGCCGAGAGCGAGAGTCAGGACGGCGACGAATGTGAAGCCGGGATTCTTGCGCAACATGCGAGCAGCGAAGCGAAGGTCCGTAAAAAAACTTTCGATAGAGGGCCAGCGCCAGACTTCGCGGCCGTCCTGTTCAACTAGCGTGACATTGCCGAATTGGCGGCGGGCGGCGGCGGTGGCTTCTTTTCTGGACATGCCAGTGGAGACGAGTTCCTCGGTTTTTTCTTCGAGGTGTTGGCGGATTTCGTCGGAGAGATCGCTGTAGAGGCGCCGACGTGAGAAAAGTTGTTTGAGCCAGTTCATGATTCACTTTCGGCTACCAAGTGTGTGACGCCTTAGAACGTTTGCCCAGGGCTGTCCGCATAAGCATGAGACCTATCACTCGTACCTCAGCGCCACAATGGGATCGACACGTGTGGCGCGGCGAGCGGGGATGTAGCACGCAGCCATGCCTACACCCAGGACGAGGGCTGCGACGCCAGCAAAGGTAAGCGGGTCGCCCGCATGGACGCCGAAAAGCAAACCAGTAAGCAGACGTGATAGCGCGAACGAGGCTGTGAGACCGATCACAATGCCGAGGAGGGCCAGGGTGGCGCCCTGACGCAGGATCATTCGCAGAATGGTTTTTTTCTGCGCGCCCAGAGCTACGCGGATGCCGATTTCATTGGTGCGCTGACTCACCGAATAAGCCATGACGCCGTAGATGCCGATCATGGCCAAAACCAGACCCAGGGCAGCAAAGGAGCCAAATAACGCGGCCCGAAAGCGCGAGCCAGCGACGGAGTCATACAGCAATTGGTCCATGGTGCGGACGCGGGCGAGGGGGAGTTGGTTGTCAAGGGACCACACGGCGGATTGGAGTGTCGAGGCTGAATGCTCGGTCATCGCGGTACCGCGGACAACGATATAGAGCGAACGGACGAACCAGGGGCACCAGCCGGAATCAAAATAGGGAACGTACATCGTTGCCTGGTCCTTTTCGCCCAGCCCTTCGTACTTCACATTGCCAACGACGCCGACGATGGTTTCCCAGTCCGCCTTGGGATTGGATTCTCCCGTCTGAACTCTTTTTCCGATAGGATCCTGCTCTGGAAAATAACGCTGGGCCATGTTTTGGTTGATGATCAAGACGTGCGTGCCAGCCGCGCGGTCCGCTTCGGAGAAATATCGCCCGCGAATAAGTGGAATGCCCAGCGTGCTGAAGTAACCGTCGCTGATGGGAATTTCCGCGACGGCCGGAGCGGGTTCTCCAGGAACGTCGGGGTGGCCTTCGATGTGAAATGGATTCGTGAGTTCCAGAAGGTTGGGCGGTAGGCTGAGAGAAATGGCGGCGTTTTCGATTCCGGGAGAAGTTTTGAGACGTGCCAGAAGCTGCTCATAAAATGAGACGACTTGCTGGGCCTTCCCGTATCGTTCGTCGGGAAGTGAAATAAGCGCGGTGAGAATATGCGCGGAGCTGAAGCCGGGACTGACCGATTGGAGTTCGAAGAGCGTTCGAATAAGCAGGCCAGCTCCCGTTAAGACGACGAGAGCCAATGCGAATTCTGCGACTACTAGAGCGCTGTGCGCGCGGCGCGTGGCAGGGCTAGCTGAGAGCGTGCGGCTCCCGCTCTTCAAGGAATCACCAGGCGACGAACGGGAGACCCGCAGAGCGGGAACGAGACCGAAAAGTAGGCCAGTGACGATGGCGACGACAGCGGTGAAGAGAAGAACTCGGCCATCTACGGTGACGCCTTCCATGCGTGGAAGAACGTCTGGAGCGAATACGAGCATGGCGCGGACGCCGTAGTAGGCGACAGCGAGACCCAGACCGCTTCCGAGTATCGCGAGAGTCAAACTTTCCGTAAGAAGCTGAGTGACCAGGCGGGCGCGGCCGGCCCCGAGAGCTGTGCGAACGGCCATTTCACGCGCCCGCAAGCCAGCACGCGAGAGCTGCAAGTTGGCTACGTTGACGATGGCAATCAGCAGGACGAATCCGACGGCACCGAGAAGAATCAGCAACCCGTTGCTTACGTCCCCGACGAAAAGCTCTTTCAGGGGAACGGCGACCGCGTCATTGTCATCTGAAAGCGGAAACTGCTCGCGGAGCTGTCTGGCGATGCGCGTGGCCTCGGCGGACGCCTGCACCACAGAGATTCCTGGCTTTAAGCGCCCGATGGAAACGAGCCAATACGGGGGCCGTTCATGAGCAGGTTGAAGCTGGAGCACAGGCCACAAATCGCTGTGAGGACCGAATTGAAAATCGAGTGGCATAACGCCGATGACGGAGTAGCTCCTGCCGTCGAGCAAAAGGGAGCGGCCGACAGCGGCAGGCTCAGCGTGAAGAAACTCTTCCCAGAAATGATGACTTACGACGACGGCGAGAGGGCCACCGGGTTTTCCTTCGTCTGGAAGAAACGCGCGGCCAAGGACTGGTTTGACGCCCAGGACGGAGAAAAAATCGGCGGTGGCGGATGTTCCGGGAATCATCTGTGGAGCGCCGAAGCCAGTCAGCGTAAATCCAAGCCTGGATGATGAAAAGGCGGCAACGTGCTCGAAGGCTTGCTGGCGTTGATCGAGAGCCTGAAAATCGGCGTTGCCCATTACGCCGCGGTCTTGTCCTCCGCCGTGAAGAAAGATGCCCACGAGGCGCTCGGAGTGAGGGTAGGGGAGGGGCTTCAGAAGGACACCATTCACAACGGAAAAGATGGCGGTGTTGGCGCCGATTCCGAGCGCGAGGGTGAGAACGGTAACGCATGTGAAGCCGGGATTTTTGCGGAGCGTGCGCAGGGAGTAGCGGACGTCCAGGAGGAGGTCCTCGAGTGAGGGCCAGCGCCAGACTTCGCGGCCCTCGTCTTCGATCAGTGTGACATTGCCGAATTGGCGGCGGACGGCGACTGTGGCTTCTTTTCTGGACATGCCGCTGGAAACGAGTTCCTCGATTTTTTCTTCGAGGTGTTCCTGGATCTCGCCGGAGAGATCGTTATAGAGGCGGCGGCGCGAGAAAAGTTGTTTGAGCCAGTGCATGGTTTTCATGATTCACCCAGCGCTATGACGAATGTAACGCTTTCGAACACTTCTTCCGCGCAGTCACTCGCACCGCAAAGCGGTTATGAGGAGCTCCTCGCTCTCGCCGGCAGTCTCGAGGCGTCATTTCCATCGCAATGCATCACTCCTGGTGCAACGCCGAAATGGGATCCACACGCGCGGCACGCCGCGCGGGAATGTATGTCGCGAACATGGTCACTATGAGAATGGCGAGCGGGACGATGAAATAGAGCCACGGCTCGCGAAAGTGAACGCCGTATAATATTCCGTCGAACAGTTTTGGCAGCGGGAGCGACAACGCGAGTCCGATAGCCCCGCCGATTGCAGCCATTTTCAACCCTTCCCGCAAGACCATTCGCAGGACGTCTGGCGTTCCGGCTCCAAGAGCCATGCGGATCCCGATTTCGTGCTTTCGCTGGCCCACGGAATAGGCAACAAGCCCGTAAATTCCAATCGCCGAAAGGATCAGCGCCAAACAAGCGAAACTGCCCAGTATCCGCACGAAAAGCGGATTGCCCGCCTTCTGCCGCTCGACCACAGCGGACATGCTCATTACGCGATTCAGCGGAAGATCGGCATCCACTTGGGCAACCGCATTGCGCAGAGCAGAGGAAAGACCGTCCGGATCAGAGTCCGTCCGAATCATGAGCGAGAAAGAACTCACGGGTCGCTGTAGGAAGGCTTCGTAGACTTCGGGGTCGTCGCGAGTTTCTTCGGAATAGGCCTTCACATTGCTGACGACTCCGACGATCTCACTCCACTCCGGCGCCGCGCCGCTCACATCCAGGCGAATCTGCTGACCTAGCGGTTCTTGATCATTCAGATGGCGGTGCACAAATTCCTGGTTAACCAGGACCACGCGCGGGGCCGTGGCATTATCCATATCAGTGAATGTTCGGCCGCGAAGCAATGGGATGCCCGCCGCTCGAAAGTAATCGACCGACACGACGACGTCACGTGTTTGGAGCCGCTGATTGTCAGGCAAATCAGGATGGCCTTTGATTTGGAGAGCGACGCTGGCCAGTCCGGATGCGGGCAAGTCGGAGGCAGCGGCGACCGCCTCGGAACCCGGAATATGTTCCAGGCGGGGAAGCAGATCCCGGACGAACAGGATCTGATGAGCGACGTCCTTGTAGCGAGCCTCGTCCAGGTTCACGCTGGCGGTGAGGAGATGGTCCGAGCGGAAGCCGAGATTCTGATGCTCAATTAGGAAAATCCCGCGCACAAGCAGCCCAGTTCCGATCAGGAGAAACAGAGCCAGTGCGATCTCGCCGGTGACCATTACAGTCCGGAGACGGTTATGCGAACTGCTCTGCGAAGCCGCGCGGCTCTCGTTTTTCAGACTTGTGTTGATGTCGGTCCGCGAAGCGGTCAGCGCCGGCGCGAGGCCGCAAAGCACTGCACAAACCAGCGAGACACTCAAGGCGAAGAGCAAAACGTTGCGGTCGAGGCTCAATGGCACGGCGCTGATTGCTTCGTTGAAAGTCATCATTGGCCGAACAAGTTCAATGCCCCAATACGCAAGCAAAAGACCAGCACTTCCGCCGAGAAACGCAATCACCAGGTTTTCGGTCAACAATTGGCGAATAATGCGCAGGCGGCCGGCTCCGAGTGAGATGCGAATGGCCAACTCCTTTCTGCGACCCGCCGCGCGCGCCAAGAGCAGCCCGGCAACATTGGCGCAGGCAATCATCAGAACAAACCCTACTGTGGTCATCAAGATAACCAAGGCGCTGCGAATACCGAAAGAGTAGATCAGGAAATCGGGGAGCGTGCGTACCGCCGCGCCCCAGCCTTTTTCCGGCTCGGGAAAAGTTTCCTCGGCGCGGCGGGCGAGTGTGCTCAGCTCCGCGCGCGCTTGCTCGATGGTTACGGCGGGCTTGATCCGCGCGAATAGATACAAAGTACGGTCCTTGCGCGCGGCTGCGGTTCGATCTGCGGCGGTCAACACCAGCGGAGTCCACAATTGCGGCGTGAAGCCCAGCAGGTGGAAACTCTCAGGCATCACACCAACGACGGTGTAGTTTTCGCGGTTTAGCCGGATGTTGCGGCCGATGAGCGAAGCGTCGGAGCCGAACTGGCGCTCCCAGAGATCGTGGCTGAGAATAACGACGTGGTCGCGCCCCGGCTGGTCTTCTCCGTCAGAAAACGCGCGGCCGAGCTCGGGGGAAACGCCCAGCACGCTGAAATAGTTGGGGGAAACCGCGGCAGAGCGAAGCGCTTGCGGTTGTCCCTGCGGCGTCAAACTAACAGTCCGATATTCATCCGCAGCGGCCATGTCCGCGAACACGTGATTTGCCTCTCGCCAGGCGATGAAGTTGGGCGCGGAGACAGGATTCGCGTCGGGGAGGAATCCTTGCGCCGGATTGAGCGAAGTAATGACGGCCACGCGGTCGGGGTCGAGACCCGGAGGACGGCGCAGCAGGAAGGCGCTCACGAGACTAAACATGGTGGCGTTCACGGCGATGCCCAGCGCCAGTGTCAGGACGGTAACGGCGGTGAAGCCAGGATTCTTGCGCAGTGTGCGCAAGCCATAGCGAAGGTCTGCGAGGAAGCTCTCGATCGAGGGCCAGCGCCAAACTTCGCGGCTATCTTCTTCAATCAAAGTTATATTTCCAAATTCGCGGCGGGCGGCGGCGGTGGCTTCTTTTCTGGACATGCCGGTGGCGACGAATCCCTCGATTTTCTCCTCAAGGTGTTCGCGAATCTCTTCGGAGAGTTCGCTTTGTAGATTTCGGCGAGAAATCAGCTGCTTGAGCCAGTTCATGATTCACCTGGCGCCAGGACGCGGGTAATTCCTTCGAGCATCTTTTCGAAACGCGATACCTCGTGCTCCAAATGTTTTGAGCCAGCGGCTGTCAGTTTGTAAATTCGAACGCGTCGGTTCGTGGCGGAGATGCCCCATTCGGCTTTCACCAAGTCTTCCTTGAGGAGACGCTGGAGTGCGGGATAAAGCGAGCCTTCTTCGATTTGGAGGAGATCGTTGGAGTTTCGCTTGATGTGCTGAACAAGCGCGTAACCGTGAAGGGGCTGCCGCTTCAGAGTTCGGAGAATCATCATCTCCAGAGCGCCGGGGAAGAGGTCTCTTTGTTGGGAGTTTTTCATGGTGCACTCCGGAGCGTGCAATAAGGCTATTCGCTGCAAGGCCTAGACTAAAATAGTATCGTTTAGCTCTGCCGTCAAGAGCTACTTCTGCCGGACACGTGGAGTAAGAGGTTCGAAACTAACTGTGAGACGACGGGCTATTCATAGCGCAGGGCTATTATCGGGTCTACGCGCATGGCGCGGCGCGCCGGGATGTACGCAGCGACCAGAGCGGCAAGGATGAGGAGAGCTGTAAACTCCGCGAGAAGCAAAAAATTAACGCTCACAATGCCGAAAATAAGACTGGCCATCGCGCGATTCACCGCGAAGGCCATGGGGACTCCAATGGCCAGGCCGATTCCCGTGAGTTTCAGGGCCTGCCCGAGGACAAGTTTCATGACGTCGCGGGGCTCTGCGCCGAGCGCCAGCCGAATGCCGATCTCCGGTACGCGGCGTGCGACGCTCTCTGCGAGGACGCCATAGACTCCCAAGGAAGCGAGCGCCAGGGCCACGAAACCAAATAGCGTCATCAACGCGCCCATGATGCGTATGATCGCTACCGAATCCGTAATTTCACTCTCAAGCGTGCTGACGCCCGTTAATGCGATTTGATCATCAATCTGCCGAACTACTTCGCGCACGCCCGGGACATAGCTCTGCGGAATCGCGTTACCCCGCAACAAAAAAACCATCGAGGGGCGCGGCGCCTGGAGAAACGGCTCGTAGATCGTGGGGCGCGCGGCCGGATTCCACCAGTTCTGACGCACATCTTCAACGACACCAATGACTGTCATCCACGGCTCTGAGGAATCGGGCGTACCGAGTTTAATGTGTTGACCGAGTGCGTCGCCGCGCGGCCAGAATAGCTTGGCCATGCTTCGTGTGATGACCGCGACGCGGGCAGAGTTCACATTATCTGACTCGAAGTACACGCGGCCGGCGACCAAGGGGATATACAACTCCTGAAAATAATCGGGACTGGAAATTTGCAGCTCTGCCGAGGGTGCATCAGTGGCTTTAAGGCCTGGACGTCCTTCGATCGTAAAGGGCGTCGTTTCGTTATCTACGCTGCTTGCCGGGCTATTGGTGACAAGCGACGCCGCACTCACACCAGGCAGCGCTGCCGCGCCGCGAAGCAAACGCTCGTAGAAACTCAAACACTCCGCTCGGTCTGCGTAGGGCTGCTTCGGCAAATTTATCTCGACTCTTAAAACATTGGCAGGTTGGAATCCGCGATACACGTTCGCGAGCCGCTTGAAGCCATCGGTGATCAGGCCCGCGCATACGAGAAGGACAAGCGCGAACGTCACTTGCGCGACGACCAGCACGCTGCGCAGTTTTCCCTGGCCTCCAAGCATGGGGCCCCGGTCTGCTTCCTTGAGTGTTGCAAAGGGCTCGGCGCTCAGCGAATGCAGAACCGCGACGAGACCAAACAAAATTCCCACAAATACGGCCACAAGCACGGTGAAGAGGAGAACAGTACGGTCTACTTGAATGCGGTCCCAACCGGGAACCCACATGGTCCAACTGGGAGAAATGCTGGTGCGGAGTAACTTCACGCTCCAGAAAGACGCCAGAGTGGCTGCCACGCCCGCCAAGGAAGATAGCAGCAGCGTTTCAGTGAGAAACAGCCGCGCAAGACGGAAGCGATCCGCGCCTAACGCGACACGGACCGCGACTTCCTTCTGCCGGCCAAGAACTCGTGCCAGCAGGAGATTTGCAAGGTTTGCGCAGGCAAGCAGTAGGACGAATATGGCCGCGGCTTGCAACAGCAGAAACAGAGGCAGCGTGAAGGAGTAGAGCTCCTTCCGGAGCAGCAACAGAGTTGTACGCCTGTTCGCGTTTGTTGCGGGAAATTCTTGCTGAAGGCGTCGGGACAATCCATCGAGAGCCGCTTGAGCTTGGGAAACGCTGACGCCCGGCCTGAGTCGCCCGAGCGCGCCCAGCGCGAGCTCCGAGCGATCCGCTTTTTCTGCGGGAGTCAAAGCGAGAGGCACCCATAGCTCCGTGGGCACGGGATAGTCAAACCCGAGAGGCATGATTCCCACGACGTTATACTTACGACCGCTAAACTGAATCACACTTCCCAGCAACCCAAGATCGCCACCGAAGCGGCGCTGCCAGAAGCCGTAGCTTACGACCGCAACTTGATCCGCCCCAGGCAGTTCTTCCGCGGAATTAAAAGTCCGGCCGAGTCCGGGGCTAACGCCGAGCACCTCAAAGAAATTGACGGAGACTTCGCAGCCGCGAACCAGCTGCACGTCTCCTGCCGAATTCAGAGTGAACTCGCGGCAACGATAGTCCGTCAGCGATTCGAACGCTTTCGTATGGACGCGCACTTCTTCTGCGTCGGGGGCGGAGATGCGTCTTGCGTCGATGCCTTCGTCGACGCCGTGATCCTCCCAAACCCTGGCGAGCTGGTCGAGTTCGCGAAAGTTATAAGGATGGAGGAGCAGGGCATTCACCATGCTGAAAATGGCGGTGTTGGCGCCGATGCCGAGGGCGAGAGTGAGGACAGCGATGCAGGTGAAACCTGGGTTCTTGCGCAACATGCGGAGGGCGTAGCGCAGGTCCTGAAGAAAGGATTCCAGAACGGGAAGACCGCGGCGTTCGCGGTACATTTGTTTGGTTTGTTCGACGCCGCCGAGTTTCATAAGCGCCTCTTTTCTTGCTCGATCCGGTGTCATCCCTGAGCGAAGGTTGTCCTCGATGTGCAGTTGAAGATGCGCATCAAGTTCATCGGAAAACTGGTGTTCACGGCGCTCCTTGGCGAAGAGTTCGCCGAGTTTTGAAATCAGAGCGCGAAGCCGCCTCATATTCACGCCTGTTCCAGCGCCAACAAAAGTCCCGCCACGAGGCGCTGGAGTTCACTCATACCGCAACGCCACCATGGGATCGACGCGCATGGCGCGGCGAGCGGGAATGAAACTTGCGAGAAAAAGAACGGCCAGAAGTAACGCACATGCGAGCGACATCGAGATCGGGTCGTAAATCTTGACGCCATAGAGCATGCCCGTATGTTCGTGCGGCACAAGGTAAAGCGCGCTGCCCAAGAGGCGGCCGAGGGCGAGAGCAACGGCCACACCGAGGACCAACCCCGTGACTCCCATGACAAGCGCTCGGCCAATCGCCTGGCGCAAGACGTGGGCGGGCGTGGCACCCAGAGCGAGACGGACTCCAAATTCCTGGGTGCGTTGTTGAACGAAATAGGCGACGGTGCCGAAAATTCCGACGGAGACGAGGACTAGTGCGACAGCAGCCAGACAGCCGACAAGGATGAGATCGAATCGCGAGCCGCGGAGAGACTCGCTGATCAGTTGGTCGACCGATTGCACGCCAAAGATCGGCTGGTCCCTATCGAGGGAATAAGCGACGTTTCTAATCGCCCCTACAAGTGCTCCGCGAGGGAGATTCGATGACACAACGACTTTAGCGTCGCGGTCAGGATGTTGCGAGAAGGGGACATATATAATGTCGAAGGGAATCTCGCTCGGTCCAAACTCCTGCGTGTTCTCCGTTACGCCAACGATTTGAACGGGTGCTTCGGCTGGAACGCCGCGGCGTTCATCGGCTACGTATTGGAGTACTTTGCCCAGTGGATCTTCAGAGCCAAACAGAGTGTGTGCGCCGTTGCGATTGATGATGGCGACGCGCGGAGAAGTTTCCGTATCACGACGGTTAAGTGCTCGACCGGCAAGAAGATGCATGTGCAGCACATCGAAGAAGTTGGGTTCGACGGCGTAGACAAGGATGCCCGTGCCGTGCTCGTTTCGAGGTGGACGGCCAGCTACGTTGACGGCTGCGGAAAGATTCGATCCATCGAGCGGAATGCCGCTCCCCATGGTCACGTCCTGAACGCCTGGAAGGGACCGGATTTGATCCCTCAGGCTCCGGAAGTAACGCAACTGCTGCTCCGGTTGTTTGTAGTTTTCGCCTCGGAGGGAAATGCGAAATTTCAGAGCTCCTGGAGCGTCGAATCCGCGGGGCGCGTTCTCTTCGCGAATAAAGCTAGAAAGAAAAAGGCTGGCGCCGAAGAGAAGCACGAGCGCCAGACAAACCTCCACGGCCACGAGAACGCTGCGAGTCCTGTGCTGGCCACGGCCGGCGGAGAGGCCGCTCGTGCCTTTGCGCAGAGTCTCGTTGATGTTGACGCGCGAAGAGAAAAGCGCTGGCATGATGCCCATCAGCAGAGCAGTGGTGATCGAAACGCCTAGAACGAAGAAAAGTACGCGAGTATCGAGATATGTTTCCGTATGGCGAGGAAGGGTGTCCTCGTTCCAAAACAGGGCAAATACGCTAGATCCCCAGATGCCGATCATAGTTCCCGCAGCGCCGCCAGCGAGAGACAGCAGCAGGCTCTCCGCGAGCGATTGACGAATCAGCGTGCCGCGACTGGCGCCGAGCGTGGCGCGGAGAGCAAATTCACGCTGACGCGCGAGGCCACGCGCAAGAAGTAAACCGGCGTTGTTGACGCATGCGATAAGAAGAACGAGCAGGACGGCTCCAGCGAAGAAATAGAGCGGGCGGGCGGCATAATTGGTCCACGTTTCGCGAAGGTTTGTAACAGAAGCCACGTCTTCTTGTTTGGCGCCATCGACTTGCAGTTGGCGCTGGAGGATGCCATCGAGCTCCACACGCGCGCGCTCGGATGTAGTTCCGGGAGAAAGTCTGCCGATGACGTAGGTGTTGCGCATCACCTTTCCAGCAGGATCCAGCGTGAGAGGAATGTAGATGGCTGGCTCGGGAATGAATTCGAAGCGGAGGCTTGGAGAAGCGATGCCGGCGACGACGTAAGCTTCGCCGTCAATGTTGATCGGCTTCCCGATGACAGCAGGATCGGAAGAGAATCGAGTTTGCCAAAGAGCATGGCTGAGGATGGCGACGTGATCGCGGCCGGCTGTTTCTTCTTCGGGCAGAAAGGGCCGGCCACGCTCAAGTTGAATTCCAAGCGTGTCGAAGAGGCTGGAAGTAACCGGCATCACCTCGACCCGTTCCGATGTGCCGGCAGCGGTCATATTGTGATTGACCGGAAAGTCGTAAGCCCCGAGGTTCGTGAACGAATGGGTTTGTTCGTGCCAGGCGTGATAGACGGAGCTCGGAAGGACGTCCCACTGGCGTGAATTCGCACGAAGAACGACGTGGGCGTCGACGAGCCGCTCCGAATCGGGGAAGGGCAGCGGACGCCAGAGCTGCGACTCGAGAACGCTGAATATGGCGGTGTTGGCGCCGATGCCCAACGCGAGCGTGAAAACGACGACGCAGGTGAAACCGGGATTCTTGCGGAGGACGCGCAGACCGTAGCGCAGATCACGTAAGAGCGTTTCGATCATAGGCAGGCCTTTGCGATCGCGATAGGCCTCTTTGGTTTGCTCGAGGCCTCCGAGCTTGAGGAGAGCCTGGCGCCGGGCTTCTTGCGGTTGCATGCCAGAGCGAAGGTTGTCTTCGATGTGCATTTGAAGATGGCTTTCCATCTCGGCGGCAAGCTCGCGTTCGCGGCGCGGCTTACGGAAAAGTTCAGCGATTCGAACAGACCACGCGCGTAAGTGCCTCATGTACCACCTTTCCCTTCCCAAGGAAACGACATTTCAAGAAACTGCGGAGGTCATTCATAACGTAACGCCACTATCGGATCGACGCGTGCCGCGCGACGCGCGGGAATGAAGCACGCCAGCAACGCGACGGCGCAGATCAGGGCCGGCACAACGAGGAAAAGCCAGCCTCCCGAGGCGTGAAAGTCGTATAGAGCGGCCTCGAAGAGGCGTGGAAGCAGAAATGCGCCAAGCATGCCGACCGCAGCTCCGATAGCGGCGAGCTTCAATCCATCAAAAAGGACCATGCGGAGGATGCTTTTCCTCTCCGCTCCCAGGGCGACACGAATGCCAATTTCCTGGCTTCGTTGTCCAACGGTGAAAGCGACGAGTCCGTAGATTCCGATGCCTGCCAGCACCAGCGCGACGGCGGCAAAGATCGCCATCAGCTTGCTGAAGATGAAGTCGGGTGCTGTTTCGTTCGCCAAGACGTCGGGCATACTGAGCACGCTGCCAACGGGCTGATCTTTATCGATTGACCAAACCGCTTCGCGCATGCCCGGCGCAAGCGAATTTGGGTCGCCATCAGCGCGCACTACGACCGACATTTCCGCCGCCGGGTGTTGCTGAGAAGGCTCGTAAATCTCTGGATCGTCGGTGAAATTGAGCGGCCAGCTCTTGACGTCTTGAGCTATCCCGATGATCTGACGCCACCGGTTTGCGATGGCGTCGCCGGAATCGACGCGAATCTGCTTTCCGAGAGCATCGCCTTTCGGGAAGAATCGCATGGCAAATTTCTCCGTGACAACCGCGACAGGTTGCGAGTTCGCGCCGTCAATTTCCGTAAAGACGCGCCCGGCGATTAGGGAAGTCTGGATTGTCCGGAAGTAGTGAGGACTTACGACGTAGTGGCGCGCGCGCCCGCGCTCGGAAGGAGGGAGACTCTCTTGGCCTTTCAGGAGAAAACTCACAAAACCGGCGCCGGCGGCGGGCAAGCTCGAAGTGATTGCTGCAGAGGCGGCGCCTGCTGTGGATTCCAGATGCGTGATTAGCTGACGGTAGAACTCGATCTGTTTCGCCGGCTCCTTGTATCGCGATTCGGGCAACGTAATTTGCGCAGTGAGGAGGTGCTGTGGCTGAAAACCGAGACTTCGGTGGAGTTCCTCGAGAAATCCCTTGATGAGAAGGCCGGCGCCGGTGAGCAAGATTACTGCCATCGCTACCTCCGCAGCTACAAGTAAGCCGCGGCCGCGGTTCTTCTTTTTTCCAGCAGAAACGGAAGTGCCGTCGTTTTTTAGTGTCGTGAAAACGTCCACTGACCAGACTCGCAGGGCGGGCGCGAGTCCGAAGAGAAGTGCGGAGAGCACCGCGAGAGCGGAAGTGAAAGAGAGAACAGGCCAGTCAATCTGCATGTCGAGCGTTCTGATGGCTTCGTTGAACGACAAAACCTTGTGCAGGAGCTGCGTGCCGCCAAGAGCGAGCCCCAATCCGGCGATGGCTCCAAGCACGGCGATGAGCAATGCTTCCGTCATCAACTGACGCACCACGCGAATCTTGCCGGCGCCGACGGCAATGCGGACGGCCATTTCCTTGCCGCGACTCGTGGCCCGAGCCAGGAGCAGGCCAGCGATGTTGGCGCAGGCAATCAAGAGAACGAATCCGACGGCGGAGAGAAGAATGACGAAGGCGGTGCCGGCATTGAAGTCGCGGATTCCGTACTCCTGCAGCGTCAGGCAATCTGCACTCCAACCGTTTTCGGTATCCGGGAACGATTGAGCTGCGAGAGCGCCGAGAGTTCGTATGTTTGCCTGGGCTTGCTCGAGAGTGGCGCCGGCCTTGAGGCGCCCAAATAGATACAGAGTTCGAGTTTGCCTTACTGCCGCGCTCTGCTGAGATTCATCGAGGACAAGCGGGAGCCAGACATTCGACCGGAAAGAAATGAGCTGAAATCGTTGCGGCAGGACACCGACGATAGTGTGTTCCTCTCCATTGAGACGAATGGTTTTACCGACTATGTTGGGATCGGATCCGAACTTTTGCCCCCAATAGCGGTAGTCCAAGAGCACGACCCTATCGTGACCCGGTTGGTCATCGCCAACCGCGAAGGCTCGGCCGAGTTCAGGAACGACACCAATCACGGAGAAATAATTGGCGGTTGCGCGATTTGCGCTGATGCGCTCCGGCTCGCCCTTTCCGGTGAGATTTGCACTGAAATACGGCTCGGATGCGGCCAGGTCGGCGAAGACTTTATTCTCGTGCTTCCAAGTGAAATAGTTCGGTGAGGAGACTGGACTCAACCTCGCGCCCCAGGCTTGGGCTGAGGAGGTGCCGAAAACGACCAGTAAACGGTCGGGACCGGAGACGGGAGGGCGCTTATAAAGGACCGCACTGACAAAACTGAAAATGGTGGCGTTGGCGGAGATGCCGAGCGCGAGCGTGAGCACGGCCACTAGGGTAAAGCCTGGATTTTTCCGCAGCATCCGCGCCCCAAAGCGCAAGTCCTGCAGAAAGACTTCCAGCAAAGGCAAACCGCGGCGCTGGCGGTAGTTTTCCTTCGTTTGCTCAACGCCACCGAGTTTCATGATTGCCTCCCGCCGGGCCTGTGCCGGCGACATTCCCGCGCGCACATTGTCTTCGAGGTGCAACTGGAGATGGCTTTGCATTTCCGCGGAGAGCTCGCTGTCGCGCAGCTCCCTATTCAACAAGCCACCTAATCGGATAAGCCATGCTCGCAATTGCCTCATGGGCACTCCCGGTTCTGCAAAAACAATGGCCGCCTGCCCAAGCTGTGCAAGCTACTCATAACGCAGCGCCACCATGGGATCCACACGCATCGCGCGCCGTGCCGGAATGTATCCGGCCAAAATCACCGCCAGAAACAATGCCAGTGGCACCCCGACGAAAACCAGCGGGTCGCCTGGGCTAGTTCCGTAAACGAGGCTCGCGAGCAGACGCGCACAAACGACGGCGGAAGGCACACCAATCGCAAACGCCACGGCGGAAACAATCAGGCCATGGCGCCCGGCGAGCCAAAGGATGTCGCGTGGGCGAGCTCCAATGGCCATGCGCAACCCAAATTCTTTTGTGCGTTCTCCGACGGAATAAGCCATCACACCGTAGATGCCGACGATAGCGATCGCAAGCGCGATGAACCCAAGGATGCCCATCATGGCTCCCGTGTATCCCAGACCCACGGTTGATTCATGGATGGCGACGTCGAGCGGTTTCATGTCAAAAGCGGGCAAATCCGGATCGATTCCCGCGATTCGACTCCGCACGGCCGTTTCGAGCGAAACCGGGTCGGAAGACGTGCGAAGGCCGATGAGCGATGCGGCTTGCGGCGCTTGCGTCAGTGGACGGTAGATCGTCGGCGCGGGGACATGCGTGGTCCAGTCGTAGAGAACATCGGCAGCGACGCCAACCACGGTCAGCCAAGGGCCGGAATCGTTAGGACTGCCGATGCGAATGTGCTTACCGAGCGCGCTCTCATTCGGCCAATACAAGCTGGCCAACTTCTGATTCACGATGGCGACGGGTTGAGTGGTTTCGCGATCATCGTCGCTGAATTCTCTTCCAGACTCGAGCCGCACACGCATGAACTGCGGATACGCTGGCGTGATACTTTGCGTATCCGCCCACGGCGAATGCCGAAGATCGGGCGCGACGCGCCCTTCCACTTGGAAGTAGATCCACGACGTGCCGTTGTTGCTCAAGGGATAGCAACTGAATGCCGCGACTGATTGCACGCCGGGAAGTGCCGAAAGCCCGACAAGCGCTTTGCGATAGAAAACAAGACGGTCAGCTGGTTGCGCGTAACGGGAAGCGGGCAGGTTCACGGCGAGCGTCAGCACCTCTCCGGGAGCGTAAGCGTTTGCCGAGCTGGTCATTTCGCGCAAGCCCTTGATGAGCAGCGCCGCCCCAACAACTAGGACGAGAGCCACGGCTATCTGGGCCGTGACAAAAATGCTGCGCAGACGCTGTACGCCACGGCTCGCGGTTGCGCCGCGGCCTCCTCGGAGTGCGTCGCTTGCTTCCTGTTTGGAGGTGCCCAATGCCGGAAGAATCCCAGCAAGAATTCCGCAGCTAAGCGCAGCGGCGAACGTGAACGCAAAAGCCCAGCCATCCAGGCGAATCTTGTCGAAACCAGCCCACAGGCGCATGACATAAGCGGGCATTCCCGAAACGCACAGCCAGAGGCACGAGCCGGCGAAGAGCAGGCTTGCTGCGCCTCCAAGAAGGGAAAGGAGCACGCTCTCCGTAAGCAGCTGAAGAATAATCCGCGATCGTCCTGCTCCCAGAGCCGTGCGAACGGCCATCTCCGATTTTCTCGAGGTCGCGCGGGCGAATTGCAGATTGGCGACGTTCGCGCAGGCAACCAAAAGGACAATCCCGACAATGACGAGAAGCGTCACGGTGTAAGCGCGCGTAATGGTCCCCTCAACATATTCCAGGAGAGGCATCACTTGCACCTGACGGTCCTTATTTGTCGCGGGATAGGCGTCAGATAGATGGCGGGCGAGAAGTGCCATCTCCGCTTGTGCTTGGGAGAGGTTTGCACCGGGTTTGAGTTGCGCGATGACACGGAGCGAAGTGTCGCCCCGATCTATCTTTTCCTTTTGCGTTAACGCGAGAGGCATCCACAGATCTGTAGGAACCGGGAATTCCACGCTTTTATCCATCACGCCGATGACTGTGAACGGTCGTCCGTCGATGCTGACACTCTTGCCCAGAACAGCCGCGTCTGCCCCGAAGTGGCGTTGCCAAAGGCCGTGGCTCAGGACGACAACTTGATCGCGGCCGCGCTCATCTTCGCCGGAGGAAAATGCGCGGCCCAAGGAGGGTTCGACACTTAGCGTAGTGAAAAAGTCGGCGGAGACTGCGGCTCCGTAGACTCGCTCAGGTTCTCCGGTGCCTGTCAGATTCATGTCCCCGGATCGGTATGCGGAGATGTGTTCGAACAAACGGCTTTGCGATTTCCAGTCCAAGTAATCGGCTGGAGCGACCGGGCGTTTCTGCCCATTGGTAACGGCCACCACTCGACTGAGAGATGGCAGCGCAAGTGGATGGACGAGAAAAGCTTCGGCAATGCTGAAGATGGTTGTGTTCACGCCGATGCCGAGAGCAAGCGTGACGACCGCGGTCGCCGTAAACCCAGGATTTTTCACAAGCATCCGGAAACCGTAGCGGAAGTCCTGCCAGAGTGTTTCGAGGACGGGCAAGCTGCGGCGGTCGCGGTACTTTTCCTTGATTTGCTCGACTCCACCGAGCTTCATGATTGCCTCCCGCCGGGCTTGTGCCGGCGGCATGCCTGCTCGCAAATTGTCTTCGATGTGCAGTTGGAGATGGCTGTCCATCTCGGCAGCCAATTCCTGCTCGCGCCGCTGTTTGCCGAATACTTCACCCAGCCGGGAAAACCACACTCGCAACCGCCTCATGAAAATCCTCCGCGATACCGACTACGACCGCTCCTCGCCCGGCGCAAGGAAGCGCGCGAGAATCGCGGTGGTCTGCTCCCATTCGCGCTCTTCCTTATTCAGTTGCTTGCGGCCCGCGCGGGTAAGTTTGTAATACTTCGCTTTGCGATTGTTGTCCGAGAAGCCCCATTCCGAACTGATGTAGCCTTCTTGCTCGAGCTTCAGCAACGCCGGGTACAAAGTTCCGTAATTCAAGGCCAGCAGGTCGCCGCTCGTCTGTTCAATGCGCCGCGCAATGCCATAACCGTGCAACGGCCCCATCGATTGCAGCGTCTTCAGCACCATCAGCGCCAAAGTGCCTTGCCACACATCCGCCTTATCGCCCATCGTTCTCCTCTCGGTTCCTATGGGAAACCCATACCGAAGATGCCATAGGACCTATGGGAAGGCAATAGAAGAAACGAAGCCGCCCCGCAATTTGTTTCCGGTTTTTTCAAGATTTTTTTGAGCTCCGCCCGGGCGGCCTGCCCACTCATTCCGGTCTCTCCTAACTTCTTACTCTCCTTGACTCTGCAGCAACTTCTGATTAGCCTCGTGCGTCTACTCAAGCGATGGTCGGGGGATCGTGGTTCTGAACATTTCCCAAAAAGGAGCTTGCATGCGTTCTGTCTTCGCGCGTCGGTGCCTGTTTGCACTCGCGTTTTCTTTAACTCTCCTTACAGTTCTTGCTGCCGCGCCCCAAATGTTTGCACAGGGCGGCGAGCCGCAGTACTTCGCGATTCGCGGAGCAAAAATCGTCCCGGTATCGGGGCCGCCTGTTGAAAACGCCACCGTCGTGATGGCGCATGGCGTCATCACCGCTATTGGTAAAGATGTGGCCATCCCTCCTGACGCCTGGGTGATCGAGGGCAAGGGCCTCACGGTTTATCCTGGACTGTTCGATTCGTTCACCGATGTGGGAATTCCGGCCGCGGCTCCCCCACCCGGCGGGGGCGGTGAAGGTGGACCTCGGCGGCCTCCAACACAGGAAGTTTCCCGCGGCCCCGAAGACCGCCTGGGCACCACGCCATGGCGGAGCGCCGCCGATGAAGTGAGCCTGAGCGACAAGCGGATTGAATCATGGCGCAACGCAGGGTTCACCACTGTGGTGTCCGCGCCTAAAGGCGGAATGTTTCCTGGACAAGCGTCCGTGCTCGATCTCGCAGGCGAACGCGCCAGCGAGATGGTTGTAAAGACCCCGGTGGCTATTCCGATCTCCTTGCAGCCCAGTGGCGGATTCGGAAATTTCCCCGGCTCATTGATGGGGGCTCTCGCGTATGTCCACCAGGTGTGGATTGATACGGATTGGAGCACCCGGGCGCAAGCCATCTATGAGAAGAATCCCCGAGGCGTGGCGCGGCCAAGGTACGACCGCACGGAAGCCGTTCTTGCCGAGGCGCTCGAGGATCACACGCGTGTGCTGATTCCCGCGAATAATACGGTCCAACTCCGGCGCGCGCTTCAACTGGCCGATCTTTGGCGCGTGGACGGAGTTATCTACGGCGGGCAAATGGCGTATGAAGTTGCCGGCGAAATTGCGGCGAAGAAGATCCCGTTGCTCGTGAATCTCAAGTGGCCGGAAGCGGAAAAAGACGTGGACCCGGACGAGAAGCCTTCATTGCGGACGCTCAGTTTCCGGGATAAAGCGCCCTCAACGCCTGCGGCCCTTGCGAAATCCGGCGTCCGATTCGCGTTTTACTCCGGGGGAATTACTGTGCCGAAAGACATTCTTAAGGCCGTGAAGAAATCAGTCGATGCCGGGCTTTCGCCTGACGCCGCTTTGCGGGCGCTCACCCTGACCCCCGCGGAGATTTACGGAGTTTCCGATCGCCTTGGCTCCATCGAGCCTGGCAAGATCGCTAATCTTGTCGTGACGGACGGCGATCTTTTCGAAGAAAAAACTAAAATCAAAATGGTATTTGTCGATGGGAAAAGGTTCGAGTCGCACGAGCCGGAAAAGCCGAAGGAACCTCCCAAAGGAAACATGACCGGGAAGTGGAAACTCGCGTACACGACGCCCGAGGGGCCGGAAGAGTCCACGCTGGATGTGGAGATGGCCAGCGATGGCACGCTTTCTGGAACGACCACCAATAAACGGGGCACTGCCAGCATCATTAGCGGCTATCTCAGCGTGGACAAGTTCAGCTTTACGATCAACATTCCCATCGAAGGAAATCCAACCGACGTCGTGTTCTCGGGCACCTTTGATGGCAGCTCTTTGAAAGGGAACATCGACGTGATGGGCTATTCGCTCGAGTTCACGGGCACCAAGCCCACGACGCAGGCCACAGCCACCATGGATTCCGCTATCGAACGTCGAACTAGCAAGGATTCATCGATTGCGGGGGGTGTAAAGTGAGGATTTCTTCCATGCTCATTAACAAGCGTGCACGCAGTACAATTGTCTACCTACTAGGCTTCTGCGTACTTCCTGTTCTTACGTGCGCGGCCAATCCTCCGGACGCACCCGCCGTGATTCTGATTCAGAACGCCACCATCCTCACGGTTTCCCATGGCACCATCGAGCACGGCTCCATCCTTATTAAGGATGGCAAAATCGCGGAGGTGGGGACTTCCATCAACGCGCCGAAGGACGCGCAGGTATTCGATGCTGCCGGCCAGTACGTCATCCCCGGCATCATTGATTGCCACTCACATATCGCCGTTGACGGCAGCGTGAACGAAGGCAGCATTTCTGTCTCCTCGATCGTAAATATCGCGGATGTCCTCAATCCTGATGACATCGACATCTATCGCGATCTCGCCGGGGGCGTTACCGTCGCAAATGTTTTGCACGGCTCCGCAAACGCCATCGGCGGGCAGACCATCGTCATCAAACTCCGTTGGGGCCAGCCCGCCTCGAAGCTTCCCTTCGAAGGCGCGCTTCCCGGCATCAAGTTCGCGCTTGGTGAGAATCCCAAGCGTTCCAACTTCAGCATTCCAGGATCGACGCCGCGCTATCCCGCTACCCGCATGGGCGTCGAAGAAACGATACGCACCGCTTTCGCCAAGGCTCGAGACTACAAGAAAACGTGGGACGACTACGACAAGCGCGTTGCCGCCGGCGATAAGAAAGCGATCCCGCCCCGCCGTGATCTTCGGCTCGATCCACTTGTCGAAGTACTCGAAGGCAAGCGCTACGTCCATTCGCATTGCTATCGCGAAGACGAAATTCTGATGTTGCTCCGCGTGGCGAAGGAATTCGGCTTCAAGGTCCGCACTTTCCAGCATGTACTGGAAGGCTATAAAGTGGCCGACGAGATTGCCGCAGCGGGATCAGGAGCTTCCACGTTCTCCGATTGGTGGGCCTACAAAGTGGAAGCCTACGACGCGATCCCCTACAACGCGGCGGTGATGACGCGCCGCGGCGTGGTTGTTTCCATCAATTCCGATGACGCGGACGAAGCTACTCATCTCAATCAGGAAGCCGCGAAGACGATGAAGTACGGCGGCCTCTCGCACGACGAAGCCCTCAAACTCGTCACGCTAAATCCGGCAATCCAACTGGGTATCGACAAACGCGTCGGCTCAATCGACGTCGGCAAGGATGCCGACCTGGTCATCTACAACCACGATCCGCTCAGCGCGTACGCCGTCGTCCAACAAACCCTGATCGATGGCCGAGTCTACTTCGACCGCAAGCGCGATATCGCCGAACGCGATGCCCGGGAAAAAGAAAAGAAAGCGCTGATGGAAAAAGAAAAGAAGTCGGAGGAGAAAAAACCTGGGGAAGGAAAACCGGGTGGAAAAAAGCCAGGCGAAGAGAAGCCGCAGGAAAAGCCCAAGCCGCCGCAAGCTGACTCCGTTTCCGGAGGTGCTCTGTGACGAGCATCAAAGTGACTCTGCGCTTCGCATCGATCGTCCCGGCTGCATGGTTCTTTTGTCTGGCCGCTTCTGCGCAATCACAACCGTCTTCCGCTTACGCGTTAACGCATGCAAAGATTTTCACGCTGGCCGGCGCGCCCATCGAGGACGGCACACTGGTCATTCGCGACGGCAAAATTGCAGCCGTCGGGGCAAATGTGGAAGTTCCCGCCGGCGCACAAGTTATCGACGCTAAAGGCTTGCAGATTTATCCCGGCCTCTTCGATCCCATCACGCAGATGGGCCTCAGCGAAATCTCCGCCGTGAACGCCACCGTCGATACCGCCGAAACGGGCACGTACAATCCCGATGTGGTCGCGGCAACCGCCTTCTCGCCTTCCAGCGAACACATTCCCGTAACCCGCGCGGCGGGCATTACCGAAGTCCTCGCAGTGCCGAACAGCGGCGGCTTTGATGGCGGCGGTTCACGAGGCGTCATTGGTGGCCAGGCCTCCGCTATTCATCTAGCCGGATGGACCATTAACGACATGCTGATCAAGAAGAGTGTCGCTATGGTAATCGCCTGGCCCGTGATTCAGACCCGCACATTCGATTTCGCTACGTTTTCACGAAAAGAAAAACCGTTCACCGAAGCCAAGCAGGAATACGATAAGCAGGTCAACGAATTGGCGGATTATCTGGAGACCGCCCGGCACTACGCGCAAGCTATGGGGCACGGCGGTCCGTCGGATTTTCAGCGCGACTTGAAACTTGAAGCGCTGGCCCCGGTCGTTCGGGGGCAGTTGCCCGTGCTGGTCTTCGCGGATCGCGCGCGCGACATCCGCAACGCCGTCGAGTTTTGCGACAAGCAAAAGCTGAAGATGATTCTCGCGGGTGGCGAGGAAGCGTACAAGGTGAAGGACCTGCTGCGCTCCAAGGGGATTCCTGTGATCCTGCGGCCTACGCTAAACTCGCCTTCCGAAGAGGATGATCCCTACGATCGGCTGCGCACCCAGCCCGCGGAACTCGCTTCCGCAGGAATCAAGTTTGCTTTCGGCAGCTTCGACAATTCTTTCGCGCGGCGTCTGGGCCAGCAGGCTGCAAACGCCGTTGCCAATGGCCTGCCTTACGACGTAGCCCTTAAAGCCGTTACAGTTTATCCAGCGGAGATTTTTGGCGTTGCCGACCAGGTCGGCACACTCGAGGCCGGCAAAGTCGCCAACATCATCGTCACGAACGGCGACCCACTCGAACTAACTACTGATGTGAAATTCCTCTTCATCAAGGGGCAGCGCACTTCGCTGGACAACCGCCACCTGAAGCTTTACGAGAAGTATTTAAATCGGCCCAAAGCTGCGAATTAGTTCGGTGGCCGCGTAAGCAAAAGTTGTTTGGGCAGACGGCGGTTTTCTCGGGGGTTCTCCGGGTAACGGTTGCTCGCAGTCATAGCCATCTTGCTCGAGTCCTTGGCCAACATGCCCGCAAGCAAATTCAGAGAAAACGATTGCGCCCGGCATCCGTCAGACCAGGAAGAGTAACTGCGCTTCGGGAGAATTCATGCTCACGCTGCTGCACGATGTTCGCTTTGCCTTCCGGCTGCTGGCAAAGAGTCCCGGATTTACGGCGATTGCCGTGCTCACTCTGGCGCTTGGTATCGGAGCGAATACCGCCATTTTCAGCGTCGTAAACGGCGTGCTCCTTCGCCCGCTCCCTTTCCGCGATCCATCCCGACTCGTGCTCATCGCGGAAAAGAGTTCTTTTCCCGTCATCAGCACCTCGTACGAGAATTACCTCGATTGGCGCGACCAGAGCCACTCCTTCGAATCCATGGAAGCGACTCGAGGTGGCGCCATCACCCTAACGGGTGCAGGAGACCCTGAGCGGCTCAACGTTCGGATGGTCACGGCGGGCCTTTTTTCTCTGTTGGGAATTAATGCGCACCTCGGCCGCACCTTCTTGCTGGAAGAAGATCACGCTGGTGGCACGCCGGTCGCCTTGCTGAGCTATGGCTTATGGCAACGGCGCTTCGGCGGAGCGCAAGACATCATCGGCAAGGCCATTAACCTGGACTCACAGCCCTACACAGT
>Ga0210402_10001195_pt1 | contig 26965 bp, 28 predicted proteins | sample IncBWC7MmetaG_FD_161055 | JGI IMG/M metagenome (GOLD analysis project Ga0210402, IMG submission 161055) | Forest soil microbial communities from Barre Woods Harvard Forest LTER site, Petersham, Massachusetts, United States - Inc-BW-C-7-M | ecosystem: Environmental > Terrestrial > Soil >... | reverse complement strand
TTCAGGCGGGGCGTTGTCGAATTCGGGCAGCCCCACGGCGCCCATCAGGGTAGCGTCGGCACCCGCTGCCAGGCGCAGCGTTTCCTCGGGCAGAGGCGAGCCGGTCTGGTGAATCGCCGTGCCCCCCAGCAGACCTTCGGTCAATTTCAGGTTGTGGCGATACTTGCCGGCGATATGCGTCAGTACGCGCACGGCCTGGCCTGTGACTTCGGTCCCGATACCGTCGCCGGGAAGTACCAGAACGTTCAAATCCATGAATTATTCCGCCGCCACCCCGAGGGCCTTCACGCCGTCATGCTCTCCAGACTGGTTCACACCAGAATGGATGAGGGCGGCGATTTCTTCGTCCATCAGGCCCTTCTTGCGGTGGTCGGCAACGGCTGTGAAGCGATGGTAAAGGTGGTCCAACTCTGCCTTGGAGAGTGAAAAGCCCAGTTCGTGGGCGCGCTGGTTGAGGGCGTGCCGTCCACTGTGCTTGCCCAGCACCAGCTTGCCTTCGGGCACGCCGACGGTGCGGGGGTCGATGATCTCGTAGGTGGTTTTTTCCTTGAGGTAGCCATCCTGGTGGATGCCGGCCTCGTGCGCAAAAGCGTTGCGGCCCACAATGGCCTTGTTGGGTTGTGGGCCGAACGTGATGATCGAGCTCAACAGCTCGCTCGCCGAGAAGAGGTGCTCGGTTACGATGCCGGTGTGATACGGGTAAGCATCAGACCGGGTTTTCAAAATCATGACGATTTCTTCGAGCGAGCAGTTCCCTGCCCGCTCGCCGATGCCGTTGATGGTGCATTCGATCTGCCGGGCGCCGGCTTCGATCGCCACCAAAGAGTTCGCCACGGCCAGGCCCAGGTCGTCGTGGCAATGCACGCTGACCGTGGCGCAATCGCCCAGAGCTTTGGCGATGCGGCCGATCAGCACGCCGTATTCCTTGGGGGTGGAGTAGCCCACGGTGTCGGGAATGTTCACCGTGCGGGCGCCGGCGGCGACTACGGCTCTCGCAATCTTTTCCAGGAAGTCCGGGTCGGTGCGGGCGCCGTCCTCGGCGGAGAACTCCACGTCGTCCACGTGGCGGCGCGCCAGTTCCACGGCGGCCACGGCTTCCTCCAGAACCTGCTCTTGCGACTTCTTCAATTTGTACTTGAGATGAATCTCACTGGTGGCGATGAAGGTGTGGATGCGCGGGCGTTTGGCGTGCGTCAGCGCCTTGGCCGCGCGTTCCACGTCCAGCGTGCAGCAGCGCGCCAGGCCGGTTACCTGCGCCCACGGAAATTCGCGGCTGACGGCATCGACAGCATCGAAATCGCCTTCGGAGGCGATCGGAAACCCGGCCTCCAGGACGTCTACTCCCAGTTCCACCAGCTTGCGGGCCATGCGCAGCTTTTCAGGAACTGTCATGCTGCAACCCGGCGATTGCTCGCCGTCGCGCAGGGTCGTATCGAAAATGAATACGCGATCGCTCACAGTGTCTCCGTCTCCAACAGGGTTTCCGTCTCCAACAAACCAAGTATGGCGGTTCGGGACCGATTTGGCAAATTTATAATATTAGCGGTCTATATTAGCCAATGTTATACTTGATTCTTCGCATGGAACTCTATTCGCTTCAGGTATTTCTGGCGGTGGCCACGGAGAAGAGCTTTTCGCGGGCGGCGGACAAACTGCTGCGCACGCAGCCGGCGATCTCGCTGGCGCTGCAGCGGCTGGAACTGGAACTGGGGGAGAGGCTGATCGACCGTTCCGGCAAAGACCTGATCCTGACCGATGCCGGGCGCACGGTGCTCGACTATGCGCGGCGGTTTCAAAGCCTCAAACACGAGTTGGACAACTCCATCGCCGAACTGCGCGACAACTCGGCGGGGCGGCTTACCATCGGCGCCAACGAGTCCACCACTTTATACTTGCTGCGCCACATCGAGCGGTACCGCGAACTGTATCCAAAAGTAAAAGTGCAGATCCGGCGCAGTTTGTCGAGCAAGATACCCAACGAATTGCTGGACGGCAACCTGGAACTCGGTGTGATCAGCTACGACCCGGCCGATGAGCGGCTGAAGTCGAAGGTGATCTTTAGCGACGCTCTGGCCTTCGTGGTGTCGCCGAAACACCGGCTGGCGCATCGCAAGACGATCTCCATCACGGAACTGGGGGCCGAGACGTTCATCGCGCATAACGTGGTGTCGCCATACCGCGAGGTGGTGCTGCGCGAATTTCAGACCCACAAGGTGCCTTTGAATATGGATGTGGAGATGCCGACCATCGAAACCATTCGCAAGCTGGTGCAGAACAACGTGGGCGTGGCCTTCCTGCCGCGGATGTGCGTGGAGCAGGAAATCGACCAGGGCAAGCTGTGCGAGGTGCGGGTGAAAGAGATGCACGTGGAGCGCAAGATCCGGCTGGTTTACCCCACCAGGCGCGGGTTGAGCCATGCGGCAAAGGCCTTTCTGGAGGTGGTGGGATGAGCGCCGGCGGATGCGCCGTACCAGGCAATTACGGCTTGCCCCAATCCTGCCACGCAAGCCCCTTCACACGCGCAAACTCCGCGACGTTCGATGTCACCAGCGTGAATTTACTCCGCAATACCTGGCCTGCAATCAACAGGTCGTAGGCCCCAATCGGCTTGCCATCCGCCTCCAAGGCCGCTCGCACCGCACCGGCAACCCGAGCGTCTTCTTCTTCGAAGGGCAGCATGGCGATCGGACCGGCGAAGAACGCCTCAAGCCGCCGCCGGTTGGCCTCCTGCTGTCCACTCTTGGCGACACCGTACCAGAGTGCAACAGCAACGATCGAGGGCACGAAGACCGCAGCGCCGCCGGCAATGGCTTTTTGAAATCGAGCGCGGACCCCAGCCGGTCTTCCATTGATGAGCGCGATGCACGCGTTGGTATCGAGGAGAAGAGTCACTTGAAAATCTCGCGACGGGGGGCAACGGGTTGCTTACGGCCCTTTTCCATGAACGGCTCGGGCCCAAAGCGGTCTAGTTCCTCAAACCACTTTGCGGTATCCGCAACGAATGGTTCTAATAGAACGCCCTGAGCAACCCGCCGAATGCGCACCCGGTCCCCCTCAAAGCGATATTCCTTGGGTATAGATCATGGGTATAGACCAGTCAACTCAACCCGCCATGCCAGAATCGCGGCGCACATGCAGTCGGCCCCGCATATCGCAGCGGGCTGGCCGAACGCCGCAGGAGCGGTGCGAGCGTTGCCCGGCTTTTGCCCATCGGCGTGTTATATTGTTGCCATGCCAAACGGCTACATTCCGATTTTCATTTTCTTGGCGCTGGCCATTTCGTTTCCCGTTATCGGGCTCCTGGCTGCCAAGTTGATCCGCCCCTCGGCGCCTTCCACAACCAAGCTGGAAGCCTACGAATGCGGCATCAAGGCCGCTTCGGATTCCCGTGGACGCTACACCGTGCGGTTTTACATCATCGCCATCCTCTTTGTCATTTTCGACGTGGAGACCATCTTCTTATTCCCGTGGGCTGTCCGGTACCGCCGCATGGAATGGTTCGGCGTATCAGAGGTTGCCGTGTTCCTGGTGATTCTGGCCGTCGGCTACATTTGGGCCTATAAGAAGGGGGCCCTCGAGTGGGTGTAGATGTCCTGGGCCTGGGTGCAGGTTTCTTAGGAAAGCGTGCGGGCTTCTGGCGCGCCCCGGCTTGCGCCCTGGCAGGGCTGGCTTTGGTTGCCGTTGGAAATGCGGCGCCGATGTTGCGGTTAGTCGCCAGTACCGTTGGCCCGGTTTCCCTGGCGGCCGGCGCCACCACCACCCAAACGGTCGAGGCATATAACGCCGGCGATGGAGCCCTCACCCCGCTTCTGAGGTCCTCCGTTTCATGGATCGGCGCCTCGGCCGGAGCGCCCAGAGCCTGTTCGTCCCGGCCCGGCCTCTGCATCCCTTTGCTCTTCACCCTGTCAAGCGCAGGGCTGCCGGCCGGTAATTCCACGGGCATTGTCACCGTCACCGGCAGCGACCCGAATACGATCGATGCTCCGCAGACCATCACGGTGACGCTCGCCATCGGTGGGGCGGTACCTGCCAGTGTGGATTCTTATGTTGCGCCCGGTGGAACTCGCGACATCGCGTTCGCCACCAACAACCGCATCCTCGGCGCCGCCGCCACGCAAGACGGCGGCAAGTGGCTTTCGCTGTTGCTGGATGCCAACGGCAGCTTCCAGTTCTCGTTCCCCTACCGGATTCATATCGCTCCCCAGGCCGCCATGCCATTGGGAACCTATAGCGGCGCCGTGGTCACCAGCGGGTCCGGTTTTGCCGCCGACAACAAGACCATCCCGGTGACTATGCGGGTGACCAACCAGCCGATCGCCCTGGTTCCGGCGGACCATTTCCACTCGCGGTTGGCGCAGGGCGCCCCGCCGTTTTCCGGCACCATCCCGCTGACCAATCTGGGATTGGGGACCCTGACCGTGCCAACCGTGACGGCCTCCGGCGGCGTCTGGCTGACGGCCACTGCCTATCCCGGTGGAGCCGCGATCACACTGGATGCGGGCACGCTCGATCCCGGAGTCTACTCGGGTTCCGTCGTCATGAATTCCAATGCCGTGAATGGAGCGGTCACGGTTCCGGTGGATTTCGAGGTCATCGCCAAGGGGCCGCCCGCGATCAACTTTCAGGGCGTATTGGATAACGGAACATTCGTTCCGGGGGACTCTTTGTCGCCGGGCGACATCGCCGTCGTCAAGGGCGAACAGCTCTCTTTCGCACCGATCACGCTGGGGCAGGCAGCGCCGCTGGCGAACCAGGTCGGCGGCGCTCAGGTGATGGTCAACGGGGCGCCAGCGCCTATGTATTACTCCACCTACGGCCAACTGGCGTTTCAGGTGCCCTACGAAACGGGGGTGGGCACGGCGCTGGTACAAGTGCAGCGGGATGGCGTGGCCGGCAACACCGTTTCCGTTCAGGTGGCAAGCCGCGCGCCCCGGCTGCTGCTGATTAACGTGGGAGGTTACGGCGCCATCCTGAATACGGACGGCAGTATTCCGATGCCAGCGGGTTCGATTCCCGGTGTGAATACCCATCCGGCCCAGGTGGGCGATTCGCTCACGTTGTACGCCATTGGTCTGGGACCAACCACTCCTGCAGTCGGCACCGGGCAACCCGCGCCCTCGTCCGAGCCCCTGGCCCGTCTCACGACGACCCCGGTGGTTAATGTGGGTGGCGGCATCGGCGGTACCCTGGTGACTCCGCTCTTCGCCGGGTTGAGTCCGACCTACGCCGGCCTTTACCAGGTCAACTTTACCATCCCCTCCAACGTGGCACACGGGACGGTCAATCTGAGCCTCGGCTTTCCGGATTCAGTCAGTAACTCGGTGCAAATCGCCATCCAGTAGGAGTGACCCAGTGGCAGTGACCCTCTGGGTCGCTCTTCCGTGCTTGGCTCCTCCGTGCTACGCTGCCCACTTTTCGCTGTGCTTCGCGACCCAGAGGGTCGCGGCCACTGGTCACGGCCGCTTACTGAAACAGCCGCTGCAGGTTCTCGCCCAGAATCAGCCGCGCATCCGATCCGCTGATGCCCATGTCGAGCAGCGCCCGCGTCTGCGCCTCGAAGATGGCATGGTTCCAGCCGCGCGGGAAGAACGACGAGTCCGTGCCGAACAGCAGCCGCCCGGCCCCCACCACGTCCAGGGCGCGGCGGTAGACCGTCTTCAGGTCGAGCCCTTCGTACTTCATCCACGCATTGCTGCTGGAGGTGTCCAGATAGACATTAGGGCACAGATCGGCCAGCATTAAGGCCTCGCGCAGATAGCCCGCCCCGAAGTGCGGGATCACGAAGGCGAGGCCCGGGTAGCGAAGCGCAATGGCATGCAGGTCGATGGGGTTCGAACACCGCATGTCAAACGGGGAGGGCAGCGCCAGCTTCTTCCGCACCCCCACCGTCAGCACGCCGCAATGAACGAAGACCGCCCGGCCGGCAGCCGGCTTCCCAGGCTCGTTTGGCTTTTCATTCTGCCGCGCGGCCTCGTCCAGTACCGCCAGCACCCTGGCGTCGTGGACGCTGTAGCGGTGCATGGCGGGGAACAGGCTGACGGCATGCAGGCCGCAGCGGAACGCGACCTGGGCGCGGTCCAGCGCGCCTTCGTCCATCGGGTTGAGCATGAAGTATCCGAAGAACCGGTCGGGCCGGGCGGCCACGGCGGCGGCCACCGAAGCCTCGTCTCCCGGCACGCTGGAGATCAGCGATGCCCGCAGAATGCCGTGAGCTTCCAGAGCCGCCGCCCAGACCTGCGCCAGTTCCGCGGGGTCCTCCGGCGGCAGGTCCCAGCCGGTGGCGGAGGCTACCTGCTCCGCGGTGCGGCCGGCCTGCGCGCCTAGCGTTTCAAAAAAGCGCCGCGAGAAAAAGTGAACGTGCGCGTCGCAGACGGGGAAATCACCCCATGGAGTTTGCATCCGGTTTGTTCCAGTGGGTGATGCCGGCGGCCAGCGCCAGTTGAGTCAGGCCGGCCACGTTGTTCACGCCGAGTTTCTTCATCATCGTCTTGCGGTAACTTCGCACGGTTTGCAGCCCCAGGTCCAGCAGCACGGCGATCTCCTTGCTGGTTTTGCCTTCGGCCACCAACCGCAATACCTGCAGTTCCCGTGGCGAGAGCGATTCCAGCGGGCTCTTGTCGTGGGTTTCCAGATCGCCCCGCTGGATGCGGGCCAGCAAGCGGTCGGAAACCTGTGAACTCAGGTACGAACCGCCCTTCGCTACCGTCCTGAGCGCGTCCAGCAATTCGTTCGACGATGCCTTTTTCAATACGAAGGCTCGCGCCCCCGAGCGGATGGCGCTGACCACGGAGTTTTCGTCGTCGTACATCGACAGAATGACGACCTTGATGTTCGGACAGTGCCGCAAGATCTCCGTCGTGGCCTCGATTCCGTTCATTCCCGGCAGGCCGATATCCATCAGGACCAGATCCGGCGCGTCCCTCTTGCAGATTTGCACGGCGTCAGCGCCGTTGTCGGCCTCCCCGACCACGCGAAACTCGCTCCCGCGCTCCAGGATCCCTTTCACGCCGTCCCTTACCAGCTTGTGATCATCGACAAGAACAATGTCGAATGCCATAGGTTGTCTCTACGCGTCTTTCTGCCCCGGGGCCCTCACTAAACTGGCGGCTCTCACTAAACTGGCGGCCCTCACTAGACCGGCGCCCTAGCTAAGCTGGCGCCCTCACTGCGCTGGCGGCCCTCACGATGGTTCCGGTTTTCGGGTTGCTGGCGATGCCCAGTTCCAGCCCCGCCTGCGCGGCGTAATGTTCCATGCTGAGCAAGCCCAGCCCGCGAGAGCCTCCCATCGGGTCAGCCGGGTCAAATCCCCGCCCGTTATCCCGAATTTCCAAAGCGATACCGCTACGTGTGGACTTTACCGCGATTTCAATGGCGGAGCAACTGGAATGTTGCACGGAGTTTTTTACCGCCTCCTGAGCGATCTCAAACATGGCCCGCGACATCTGCGGATCCAGCTTCAGTCCGGGGTCCATGTTGACCCGCAGCGTGCCCGCAAAACGGGCGCGCAGGCGTTCGGTGAGGCGGTCCAGAGCCGCGCGCAAACCGGCTCGTTCCACCGCCGACGGGTTGAGTTCGTAGCTATACTCACGAACTTCCTCCATCATCCCACCCAGTAACTGCTGGATTTCCGTAATCCGGGTGCAGGTTTCGGGCGAAACAGCCTCCAGGTCCATGCGCACCAGGTCGAGTTGCAGGCCCAGCGCGGTAAGGTTTTGCCCGATGGAGTTGTGGAGGAACTTGGAGACCGCGGAACGCTCCGAGGCCTGAGCCTTGAGCGCGCTCAACACGGTGCGCCGCAGTTCTTCCTCGGCCGTGATCCAGGCGGTGGCTTCGCGCGCCCACCCGCCGGCATAACCGATCACCGCATTCACGCGAACCGGAAAAACCGTGATGTTCCAGATGTCCACTCCGTGCCGTTCGCGCAGTGTCAAGGTCTCGCCGGCGAAGACTCGCGCGAACCGGGCCATCCAGGCATCCGACGCACTTCGGCTAACCACACGAGATATCGCCCGGCCAGCCAGGTCTGCAGCGAGCTTGCCGAAAACCGGCGAAGTGTTGCCGAAGACGCGCTGAAATACTCCGTCGGCCGAGACCATCCACTGACACGCCGGGCTCTGCCGCAACAGCAATTCGGACAGAGCGAGGTCGTCTTCCATGAGCGGTGAACTACGGCAATCGTGAGCTATGTCAATCGTGAACTACACCAATCGTGAACTACACCGGGAACTGCACCGGGCGTAGCGGCACCGGGCGTGAACCGCGCCGGGCGAAGCTAACGCTTGCGCGCCAGAACCTTGCGGGCCGCGGCGGCGACATCGCGCGCCATCAAGCCATACTTGTCCAGCAACTCTTCGGGTTGGCCGGATTCCGCGTAGCTGTCGTTAAGCCCGACAAATTCCATCGCGCACGGATAGGTTTCGGCCACCACCTGCGCCACTCTCACGCCCAGCCCTCCATCCCTAAAGTGCTCTTCGGCAACCACGATGGCTCGGGTTTCGGCGGCGGCGTGGCCGATCGCGTCGCGGTCCAGCGGCTTGACCGTATGCATGTCGATCACGCGGGCCGAAATTCCCTCCGCGTCCAGCGCCTCGGCGGCCAGGACCGCCTGGGCCACCAACAGCCCGTTGGCGACGATGGTGACATCCCTGCCTTCCATCACTTCGATCGACTTGCCGATTTCGAACTTCTGATCGGCGGCGTAAATCGCCAGTGTCTTGGGACGGCCGGTGCGGATGAAGACCGGCCCGTGGTACGCCGCGGCGGCGCGAACCAGCCCTTTGGTAGAGGCTTCGTCGGCCGGCGCCATCACCACGAACCCCGCCAGCGAACAGGCCAGCCCGATCTCTTCCATGCTCATTTGCGACGGTCCGTCCTCGCCGATCGAAATGCCGCTGTGAGTTCCCACTACCTTCAGGTTGGAGCGCCCGTAGGCGGCGCCGATGCGCATTTGCTCGAAACCCTTGTTCATGGCGAATACGGAGAAGGTGGAAACGAACGGGATTTTCCCCACCATGGCAAGCCCCGCGCCCACGCCTACCATGTTGGATTCGGCGATGCCGCAGGAGAAGAAGCGGTCTGGAAACTCTTTGGCGAAGTAAACGGTCATGGTGGACTTCGAGAGGTCGGCATCCACCACCACCACGTCTTTGTTTTCGCGGCCCAGTTCCACCAGCGTGCGCCCGAAGGCTTCGCGGGTGGCGGGTCCCGGTTTCAATTCGAATCTGGTCTTGGTGGGCATATTAGTTGAGCTCCTTCATGGCAAGCTGATATTCGTCCTTGTTGGGGGCCATTCCGTGGAACTTCGGATTGTTCTCCATGAAGGAGACGCCCTTTCCCTTGACGGTGTGGGCCACAATGCAGGTGGGCCTGCCCTTGGTGGCCTCGGCTTCCTGCAGCGCGGCCTTGATGGCGCGGAAATCGTGGCCGTCGATTTCGATGGTGTGCCACCCAAAGGCCCGCCATTTGTCGGCCAGCGGCGCGACCTCCATGATATCTTTTACGAAGCCATCGAGCTGGATGCCGTTGTAATCGACAATGCACACCACGTTATCGGCCTTGAGAAACGGGCCGGACATGGCGGCTTCCCAAACCTGCCCTTCCTGGATCTCGCCATCGCCCAGCATGACGTAAAAGCGCGAGGGCCGCCCATCCAGCCGCGAGCCCAGCCCCATGCCGATAGCCAGCGACAGCCCTTCGCCCAACGAACCGGTGGAAGCCTCCAGACTGGGGATGAAACGCATATCGGGATGACCCTGAAAGACCGAGCCGAGTTTTCGCAGCGTATTAAGTTGATCCTTAGGCGCATCGGGATAACCAAGCTCCGCCATCACACTGTAGAGCACCGGCGCGGCGTGGCCCTTGGAAAGGAGGAAGCGGTCCCGATCCACCCATTTCGGATTCTGCGGTTCGATCTTCATGTAATCGAAGTAGAGTTGCACCAGGATTTCGACTGCCGACAGCGAGCCACCCGGGTGACCGGACTTGGCTTCATAAATCATCTCGACGATATCACGTCGTACTTGCTTGGCAATCTCTTGCAGTTCTTCAATGGACTTAGGCATTTGGTGAGTTTCCATTTTAGCAGCCTTGTGGGGCAGGTTGTTAAGGGGTACCCTCAGGGTCCGGCGGATTGCTAATCCGCCCTCTTGCTCGATTTGACGTTCCGCCCACCGGTCGCGCCGCTACTCTCCCATCAAAGCGAAGGCCACAATGGTATCTCCGCGTACACCGGTGGCGCGCTCCAATTCGCCCACCAGCTTGGACTCCAGACCGTCCGGGTCCACCTCCACTTCACACCCGGCGATCTGCTCGTCAGTGGCGCCATGAAAGCACAGTTCGCAGACACCCACAGCTTCGTCCGCGCTCCGCACCGGCGGCCCGAAAATGCGGCAGGTCATGGGACGCGCGGCATAGAGGTCGCAGGTGCCCGCCTCCGGGTCGAGCACCGGGCACAGTGCTTCATCGGCGAAAGCGGCGAAGCTCTCTTCGGCTTCGTCGCCTTCCTCCAACACGCCGGTTTCCGGGTCGCCCGGGAAATCCGGCCCGAAGCGCGCCAGGTAATCGCGGGTGCGCTGGCGCACCCTTTGGGCGCGGGGCCGGTCGCGCCGCTCCAGTTCTGCCAGGCCCTCACGCAACCGCAGGGCATCGAGTTGGCTGATGGGGAACGGGCCGATGCAGCACTCGTAGCAGCCCGCCCGGCACACCAGCCAGTCGCCGCTTTTGCGCGCGGCTTCGGCCATGGCGGCATCCACGATTTGGATGAGCGCGGCGTCGCCTCCCGGTCGCGCACCAGCGCTGGTTGGCATGCTTCTAAGGATAGCGCGCGGTCGAGGGTCGTTGAACTGGTTCGGTGGACGCAGCCGCATACCATCCCGGTCCCAATGGAAGGGGAGTTCAACGACAATCCGGGGGACCCTGACTGTCCGCGTGGATGGCCCCAAGTCGCCCGTCACCGAGGCCGGCCAAGAGGTGGACATGCCGTTTTCAAGGTAACGACAACACCAAAGAACTCGTCGGCGACGCTCCAGGTTCGGCTTCGGCAAGCGGGTCTGGGGCCAGACCCCACAAGGCTTCGACGTTTACTACGACGACATCGCTATCGACACCAAACGGATCGGGGCCGGAAGTGCGCCGGGACAAGAGCCGCTCGAAGGACGTCCCTTAGCCCCCAACCCGAATTCTGTTTTCCGCAGTCGTCGCCAACTACCCGGCGTTGCGGATCGACGCCAAACGGCGGCTGATCGATGCTCTGATATGCTCTGATCGCTCTGATCATAACCAATTGCTATCGAGGGTGGGCCATCGTATGCTTAAGGAGCCTTCGACCTTCAGACTAAAATGCTCGCCGAGTCCGATCGCATCGTCATCGGCTACCATGGCACATCAGTCGAAAGTGCCGCGGTAATCCTGGGAGGCGGAGCCTTTCGGCTCAGCCAGAATGACTACGATTGGCTCGGACACGGCGTATATTTCTGGGAATACGCACCATATCGGGCAAGGGAATGGGCTATAGGAAAACACGGCCCTGATGCTGCGGTGGTCGAGGCGAAAATCCGGCTCGGCCGCTGCCTGGATCTGACCGACATCCGCTACACTGAAGTTATCCGCCAGGCATTTGACGGTCTCCGCGAGGCCTACGCAAAGAGGGGCTCGACCATGCCGGTGAATCGAGGGAAGGCTCGTCGGCTCGACTGCTTGGTTATCAACTATGTCGCAGAATACGTTCTTCCAGAGTGCGAGACAGTGCGTGCACCGTTCTTGGAGGGGTCTCCGATTTTTGACGGATCTGCCCTTCTCAGCGCAAGCCACGTCCAAATTGTAATCCGAAGGCCAACCACCACGATAACAGGCATCCGCATCGTGGACACTTGGGGGGATGATAAGAGATGAAAACAGAAAAACAGCCCGACGTCATTTCGCCGAATGCTGTACGCGATCACTTTGACTCAGCCAATGCCGACGATGTTGTGAAGCGCGCCCAGCAACTCATGTTGTACAAGGACCTTCCGGACCGCATTGATGACGGCGATATCGCGGAAGGTCCGGCTCTTGTTCATCCAAGAGTCAAGCGGGTGCCGTTGCGTGCTTATCTAGCAAGTGCGCTGACAGGTCTTTCGGACGACCAGCGCACGACAATATTTGAGATATCTGAGCGTGTGAATGAGATTTGCTTGGAAATCGACATTGAACTGTATGAGCCGAGGAAGAAAACCGATCCTGTTCACAACCCGGAGGTTTCGGATGCTGACGTCTTCAAAATGGATCATGATCGGGTGGTCACATCGGATCTGGTAATTCATCTCTGCCACTATCCGAGTACGGGTGCGGGCGAAGAACTCGGCTTCGCATACGCATCTTTAGTTCCAATTGTTCTGCTGGCCCCCGGAGACCAGAGGGTAAGCCGCATGATCACTGGCATACCATCGTTTAAATTGGAAATTAGATATGAATGCCCCGGGGACCTCAACACCTTGCTTGCGAAACGACTTCTTGAAATCAGGCCATACCTCGAGGAACGACGTATCACTAGGGAACAACATGAGACCAATTTAGTAGGAGCACGCATCTGTGACTTGCGGTTGCAGGCGGGTCTAACCCGAGATGACCTTGCGAAGCTAGTTGGTCTCACAGTAGAGAGTATTAAGCATCTGGAAGAGAATGTCGATGCCACTTCGAATCCCCCGCTTACGCACTTACGCGCGTTAGCCGCTGCTCTCAAGACTACTGTGGCTGAGCTCATCGTTCCGGATCTAAATGAGTACATCCTGTCGCAAATCCAGTCGACCCTTTATCAGCGGGTGCCAGCACGTTTTTACGACCGAATGACCCAGAGAGATCGCAACACGCTGATGCGACGGTATTTGTATCGAGTGCTAGATTCACTTGACAGAGGATAGCAAGTGCCCTCGGAATCGTTACTGCCCGATCCAGAGCGCACTTCGCAACGTCTGCTCGTTAAGATGGCCACAGGTGCGATTCCGGTTGATGTCTACGAGGCAACAAGGCTTTGGGCTGGCCTCTCGATCATTGAAGAGGACATCGACGGGCCAGGCTATCTTCTTCCATTGGGAAAGCTCGGCTCAGAAATCATTGTCCGCCAGGCTGACCCGATTGAGCGGAAGCGCTTCACTATCGCTCATGAGCTGGGACATTGGGTCTTGGGAATTACTTGTGAGCGGAAGACCGGCGAGTTTAGCCAGCCTCCTGGGCTGCGTCACGATGTTATCGAGAAATGGTGCGATACCTTCGCAGCCACTTTTCTGGTTCCGCGTGAGATTTTGATTGACTACTTCCGGGACGTCCACGATCCGCTGATAGCGACGCATCTGCTCGCCGCCCCGAAGCGCTTCAGGGTATCTGAAGAGGCAATGTTTTTGCGGGCCTACGAAGTGCTTGGGATGCGCATCGCATACTTCGAGCCAGGGTCAGCGAAGATAACGAGAGCATTTGTGCCAGAGACAGTCATTCCCGAAATTGAGCGGGCCCTTTCGTTACCGGACATACGGAGCTGGCTTCATTTAGATGCTCTCGCCCTTAGAGTCCGAATCGATTCGGCAAGGTTTATTTGCTGTTGGAGCACATTACGAGGATCCAGGAGGGTCCTGCTAGTGCTCGCCCCTTGTTCGAGCACCGACGTGGCGGTTGACAACCAGGCGTGACCCCAAAAGCCTCGCCGCTAGTAAGACCATTTCTTGGGGCATGAAACGCGAAAACAGCGGATTGATCCGCTCCGGCTCATGATTCGGGTGGAGGCCCGCGTGGTGCTGTTCCTGATCACCGCGACCATGGCCGGGTGGGCGCTCAATTGCGTGCTCAACTCCAATTTCCGGCCCGCAACTGCTCACACAACGCCGGGTAAGAGACAGCAGAACCATTTGGCCACCGCTACCAAGCAATTCAGCCCAGTGTGAAGATTCTCATTTCACCGGTAGCCCACACCCGCGCCCGCGCGCTATCCTGAACCCGAATGGCCCCCGGCAAAGATCCGCTCCGGCTCACGATTCACGTGGTGGTCTACGTGGTGCTGTTCCTGATCACCGCCACCGTGGCCGGGTGGGCGCTCAATGGCCTGCTCAACTCCTACCTGGTATCGAACGTCGCCACATTTCTCTTCTCTGCGGTGGTCGCCAATTGGCTGGCGCTGCGCATCTACGCCAACCGGCGCCTGATCGATGCCGGCCTCTGGTTGAACCGGGCCGCGGGTGAAAACCTGTTGGCCGGCCTGGCGGGAGGCGCCGGCGCAGCCTGCCTGGTGCTGGCGCCGCCGCTGCTGTTCGGTATGGCGCACCTCGCATCCACTCCAGCCGACCGGCCCTCCGCCGGCACCATCGTTTTCGTGATGTTCCTCCTCATAGCCGGCGCCACTGGGGAAGAACTGCTTTTCCGCGGGTACGGTTTCCAGGTGCTGATGGCCGGCTGCGGCGCTTACGCCACCATCCTTCCCGTGGGGGTGATTTTCGCCCTGCTCCACGCGTCGAACCCCGGCGCTACCTGGTTCAGCACGGCCAACACCGCCGGTTTCGGCATCCTCTTCGGATACGCCTACTGGCGCAGCCGCGACCTCTGGCTGCCCATTGGCCTGCATTTCGGCTGGAACTTTACGCTGCCCTTGTTCGGAGTCAACGTCAGCGGGCTTAGCATGAAGGTGACGGGCTACGAAATGTCGTGGAGCGCCGGCCATCTGTGGAGCGGCGGAGACTATGGCCCGGAAGCCAGCCTGCTGACCTCCGCCGTGCTGTTTCTGCTGTTTTTCTATCTGCGGAAGGCGCCCGTGCGCCGGCAGGCATCGCCTCTGACGGAACCGCCGGCGGAGGGCGTGGTCTGCGAAGCTTCGCCTGGGTTGAGACTACAACGCCCGCCATCCTGAGGCGCGCCCGGTATCCGGCGCCGGATGAAAATCCGTCCACGCAACGGCACCATTTTCGCGCGACCGCGTCTTGAACCTGCATGAAGATACGTGCGTGCGTTTGCATCCTCTTGGTTGCGATGACTCTCTCCGCCGCCGACATAAGCGGCAAATGGTCGGGTACCTTCAGCGGGACCAATGCCACGGGCGAATCCCGTCAAGCTACTGCCTTTGTGGTCTTCAAACAGAATGGGACGGAACTCACGGGTACCGCCGGCCCCGACGAAGCTCAGCAGTTTCCCATCACGAAGGGCAAGATCGAAGGCAACAGGATCACCTTCGAAGTGCAGTCCGACGGCCCGCTTTACAAGTTGGACCTGATGCTGGACGGCGACCATATCAAGGGCGACGCCACCGTGGTGGAGGAAGGCCAGTCCTTGAAGGGCAAGGTGGACATGACGAGAGTTAAGTAGCCCGCGGGTGGCGGGCGGATTGCCAAGCCGCCGCGGGTGCCCCGCTGGCCATGGGCCGGCGTTGCGGGTGGAACTTTACATTGCCCCTGTCCGGCGTGAACGCCGGCGGGCGTAGAATAAGGTGACGGGTTACGGAGGGTGTGGTATGCAAAGCTTCGCCCGGGTTAAGATGATCGCGCTTGCCGGCCTGATCCTGCTGCCGGCTGGCGCGCAGGCCGGCACTAAGCTGACGAACGACGAGCGCATCGAACTGGTCCGCGGCCTCACCGCCGAGTACGCCACCGTCAAGGTGCTGCTGCCGCGCTCGCACAAGGCGCTGGAGTTCGAATCCACCGGCAGCTACGACAAGAGCGCATGGGCCGCCATTGCGCATGAAACTGGTCCGGCTGCGCGCTCCGGAGATACGGTTCAAGTGACCAAAGTGGAAATCGAAGACGACAAGATCGTCCTCCAGATCAACGGCGGCTTCAAGGGTGGAAAGAAGTGGTACCAGGGCGTGCAGATCGGTATGGGCGGCAACACCGCGCCCATATCGAACAACGACACCAACGCCCCCGGCGGAACCTCCGTCGCCGTGCTCTTCCACAAGCCCCTGGAACCCATCAAGGCCTCCGAAATCAAGAAATTGCTGGCGCCCGTGCTGGATTTCGAACGCCACAGCGTGACCGAGATCTACTCCGAAACCCTCCCGCCCGAGACCCAGAAGGCCATTAAGGAAAAGCGTGTGCTGGTGGGAATGGATCGCGAACAGGTGATCATGGCGGTGGGCCGCCCGCAGCACAAATCGCGCGAAATCAAGGACGGCCTGGAAACCGAGGACTGGGTTTTCGGCACGCCGCCCGGCAAAATCACCTTCGTGACCTTCAATGGCGACAAGGTGACGAAGGTCAAAGATTCCTACGCAGGCTTGGGGAGCCAGGTGGCCAACCCGCCCGTGGTCCGGTAAATGGTGGTCCGGTAAATGGTGGTCCGGTAAATGCGAAGTGGCTTGGGCATTCCCGCCTGTCGCCCGGGTTGGGCGCAGGTGGGTTGGCTCGCCACCTGCATGGCCGCCTGCATCGGCGCCGGCATACCCAGCGGGTGTTCGCATCCCGAAAAAGCCGCAGCCCCGAAAGCCGCCGAACCGGTTCGCATCACCCAGTTCTACACCAGCGCTTCCAACATCGCCAAAGGTGACAAGGCGCTGGTTTGTTATGGGGTGGAAAACGCCAGGACCGTGTGGCTCGACCCGCCGCGCCAGGAGTTATCGGCCGCGCTGACCCGCTGCGTGGAGGTAACCCCCGCCGCCACCACCACCTACACCCTCACCGCCGAAGGGGCCGACGGCCAGTCCGCCACTAAGTCCCTGACCTTGCCCGTGGGTCCGCCGTCGGCCAAGATTGTCAACGTGAACGTGAATTCGCTCGAAGTGAAGCCCGGCGACCCGGTTACGATATGCTACGTGGTGGCAAATGCCAAGTCAGTCACCATCGAGCCGCTGCACTACGCCGGGGGCGCCAAGTCCAAGGGCTGTGTCAGCGACCAGCCGCGCAAGTCCACCACCTACGTGATTACCGCCATCGGGAGCGCGGGCGAAAAGGACCAGGAGCGGGTAACGGTGGCGGTCCGGTAGGCATCTTCAAACGGGCATCTCGGTGCTGTTTGCTAACCCCGTGGCATTCCCGCCGTCTATGCAGTGAAAGGGAACAGGATAGGCGCTATGAGAAACGATTGCCTGTACTACGCGGCCGCTGCCGCCATATCGGTGGCATGGCTCGTCACCCCAGCTCAGACTCACGCGGCCCGTGGGCGCAACTTCAACATCAATATCAACGGCGGCGATGCCGAATCCTGCGCCGCCCTGAAGGTGAGCGCCAACGGCGGCGGCCAGCTTGCGCAGGTGAATGAGAGCTTCACGCTGCGCAAGAGCGAAGCGTCCATCCTGGAACTGAATGCCGCCGACCATGGCCACATCACCGTGCGCGGCTGGGATCGCGGCGAATACTCGGTGGAAACCTGCAAGGTCGCCGTGGCTGAAACCGATGCCATCGCCGGCCAGACGGTCCGCGGGATCTCGGTCAGCCACAGCGCCGGCCGCCTTTCTTTCAACGGCCCAACCACCGACACTGCCGACTGGCTGGTCTACTTCATCGTCCACGCGCCCAAAGATGCCACGCTCGACCTGGAAGCCCGCAACGGCCCCATCGCGGTACGCGACATGAACAGCACCATCAAGCTGCGGGCCATCAACGGCCCCATCGCGATCAGCAATTGCACCGGCAACATCGAGGCGCACACCACCAATGGTCCCATCGCGTTTTCGGGCGGCGGCGGCGATGTTCACCTCACCGCCCAGAACGGCCCCATCGCCCTCAACCTGGCCAATGACACGTGGAATGGCAACCAGTTGGAAGCCCGGACCATCAACGGCCCGCTGGCGCTTTCCGTCCCGGACACGTTCCTGTCCGGGCTGCGCGTGGAAACTTCCGGCCACGCGCCCATGAGCTGCAGCGCCGCCCCTTGCCGCAACGCCTGGACCGATGCCAGCGGCAACGGCCACGTGCTTCAAATGAATGGATCCAGCGGCACCGTGCGCGTCTCCACCGAGAACGGCCCGGTTTCCATCCACTCAACGAAGAAGTCGAAGGGCGCCATTATCTGATCTTCTACGATTTTTCTGAACTTGCATGGATCGAGCAGAAGCTCTCTGTTGACGTGATCCTCTCACCATTGAACGCAAGCGATGAGACAGTGAAGCTCAAGATGGCAGGGTATCCTGGAAGGATATTACGGCAAGATCGACCCAGGTAAGATAGACACCGTCGGTCTGGATTTCTGTCCAGATGCAGACAGTGCTCAATTTAAGCTTTATTCACCGTTGTGAATTGCTCGTCCACGCGTCCCCTCCATTGGGCGGAAATATCCGTGGCGATCTGGCGCATCTCGCGCACCGCGATCATGATTCCTTCTTCGCCGCGGCGATGCGGCGGCGCACCAACCTCTCAACATCGGGGTGAAGCCGGAAGTTGGTGGAACGGAGGCGCGCCAGGGACTGATCAAAATCGCGGAGGCCGGCCAGATGCGCATTGGCGAGAACGCCTAGCGTGCCGGTCACCCGCAGGTGACGGCGCTCGGCTTCGGCGCGGCCGGTCTGCTCATCGATAAGCAGTTCGTCCGCGTTCAGAGACTCGGCCAGAGTCAGGGCTGCCTTTTCCCCCGCATCGAGGAAATCGAGCGTGGGATCGGAGGGCGGGTCGGGCCGCAGCTCAAGCCAGACCGGGGGCTGGGCGATCCAGGTCCGGACGGCAGCGGGCGCCGCCGCGTCGTCTAATTCCTGGACGACCGCCTGCGGCACGATCACGCGTTTATAGAGGGGCTGCAACACGTCCACGGCGCCGATCAGCACGAGGTAATTGAGCGGCCCGGTGTCGGCGATGACGATCATGCCGGACTGTCAGCCTTTTGCTTGTCCCGGAACTCCCGGATGCTGGCGAGGTCCTTTTCGAAATCCTCCATGGTGTAGTCGTAGACCTCGTGCTGTTTCAGAAAACCGTCGAGCTCATAGCGAGAGGGGATGCCCAGAAGCGTGCGGAGCTGGTAAGCGGAGATGCGGCGCTGGCGGTAGGCTTCGAGGCCGATAGCTTCGAGGGCAGTGCGGGCGGGGTCCTGGCCGGGAGGCAGCAATGGAGCGGCCAGGTCGTCGGGAAGGGTGACCGTAATCTGCATGAACTCAGCCTAGCGCACTTGGTTGAGCGAGACAGGAAGCCATACCACAAGGGCAGCAGCAGTTCGGGGTTGCCACGATTCCACTCGCGCGCCGTTCCTCGGCGCTCAACTGGTTCGGTTCGGCGGACTGCGCCGCAGGAGCAACCGTCAGACAACAGGACGCCAGGAGCATCCCTGCTCGCAACAATTGCGGCCGTCCGCTCCGCTCACGCATCTCTTTGATTCTGCCCGCGTCTTGATTCTGACCTTCGTCAAGGACTGCAGTAGTTTATCGCCGCCTCGGCCAGAATCTCCGCCAGTTTCACCACCGATTCCAGGTCCACCCATTCCACATCGGCGTGAGCGCCTGCCCCGGCGGCGCCGCAGACCACGGTTTCCACGCCGGCGGCCTGCAGCAACGCCGCATCCATCCACGGCGTGTCGCCGATGTGCCGGGCCGCACGGCCAAGGACTTTCGCCGCCGCCCGATCCACCGCTTGTACGATGCCCGCCTCCGGCGCCACTTCAAACGGTTCGCGATGGAAGAACGGCCGCACCGTCGCATGGAAATCGGGATCGGCCGCGGCCAGTGCGTCCACGATAGCCTGGATCTCGGCCACCGCTCGGCCTTCGGTTTCGCCCGGCACAGTCCGCCGTTCGATCTTCAGCGTACAGCTCGGCGCGTAGGTGCTGAGACCCGCGCCGCCGTTCAGCATGGCGGCGTGCAGCGACGGCGGACCGACCAGCGGATGCGGGCGCCGTACCCGCAGCCCGCGTTCCAGCAGACTCAGTTTCGCCAGGAACTGCCCCATCTTCATGTTGGCGTCGATGCCCAGTTCGAACCTGCTGCCGTGGGCCGCGCGTCCGGTCACTTCCACCTCGATCCAGAGGTAACCTTTGTGGGCCAGGCAGACGTCGAGCGCCGTGGGCTCGGTAACGATGGCGCCGTCCACTTTCACGCGGCCGATCAAATCGCTGGTGCCCAGGCTGCCGTACTCCTCATCGGCCACGGCAGCCACCAGCAGGTCGCCCGGCAGACGCGTGCCGGAATCCACCAGGGCCTTGGCCGCCGCCATTCCCGCCGCCAGGCTGCCCTTCATGTCGAAGGAGCCGCGGCCGTAAATTCTGCCGTCGCGAAGGGCGCCGGAGAATGGTTCCACCATGCCTGCCACGTCCACCGTATCGCAATGCGCGTTCAACATGAGGCTGCGGCCGCCGCCGGTGCCTTGCAGTCGGCCCAACACCGTGGTCCGTCCGGGGGCGGGCTCGAAAATTTGCGCGGCCAGGCCCACCCGCGTTAAAGATTCCGCAATGAACCCGGCGATCTCGCGCTCCCCCGGCGCGCCGGGAGCCAGCATCGGATTGATGGAATTGATCCGGACCAGCCGCACCAGGGTATCGCGCGTATATTCGTGATCGATCTTCATGATCCCTATCCAGTTGATCGTACTAAACCATAAACCGCATAGGTTGGGGTTGTGGGGCAGGTTGTTAACCTGCGGCGGATTGTTAATCCGCCTGCGCGATGCGGCAGCGAGCGAGCCCGCGTTTGGGGCCCTGCCCGCAGAGTGAGTCAGGCGGATTTCCGTTGCGGCCCGCGAAGTTTTTTCTGGTCGGGGTGAGACTGCAACGCGGGCCAGGTTCATCTCTGAACCTGGCCCGCGGCTTGGAATGGTAAGCCCGTGACTTAGCCAGTGACTTAGCCAGTGACTTAGCCAGTGACTTAGCCAGTGACTTAGACGGTTACGCCCGTCCCCGACGCTCGATCCAGCTACCTCAACTACTGGACCGCGATCGTGATCCCGGCCTGAGTGTTTGTGCCTCCCACCGCAATCGCCAGCGCGATCGTGGCGCCGGATGGCGCGGTCGCGGGAATCTGCAAGTTCACCTGCATCACGCCGGAGACTATGCCCGGGGCGGACCCGGCGTACAGTACAGGGGCCACAATACCACCAACTGTCGCCGTGACCGCGAGATTCGGCTTCTTGAGTCCGGTGCCGTCCGCAGGCGTTACCGTGCCGTTGGTACCGATCGGTGAAGTCTGCCCTTCCCCGGTCATGTAGACTGTCACTACCGAACCCTTGGGCGCCGGCGTGGCCGGTCCGTTGACCGTCCTGCCGTCCTGGTTAAGCGTAGCGCCCGGTCCCGTTCCCGACAGATTGAGCGAGTAGATTCCCGGCGCGCTTGTCACCACATTAAACGAGGTGGGGGCGGATGGCACGCCCAGGTACTCCACCTGCACACTGGTGGACGTGCGGCCGGCGACGCCATAAGGAACCATGACGCTGGTTTGGACGGCGGATGCGTAGATGACCGGCGCCGCTACGCCGTCAAAAAGAACCCGCGTGTTGCCGGTAACGGTGGTCACGACGCCGCCTGATACTTGACCCCCGGCGAGCGTGGCGGGACCGAGGCCGCTTCCGAAGATAGTAATGTTCTCTCCGGGCGAAAGGCCGCCGGTGCTGCCGCTGGCGGCGTTAATAATGGCGCTCACCACCGGGGTGGGAACTGTCACCACGGTGAGAGTAACCGCCACCGTGGCGGTGGTGGCATTGGGCGAACTGATGCTGACGGTTCCGGTGTAAGTGCCGGCCGCCAGGATGAGCGGGTTCACCGCCACCGAAAGGGCAGCCGGCGTGTTGGCGGTGGTGGGCGTGACCGAAAGCCAATTCGCGCCGTCCTTCGTGGCTGCCGTCATGGTCAGCGGAATGCTGCTCCCCGTGGTGGCGACTTGCACCGATTGCGCCACCGGGGGCGCGGACGATCCAATCGTGAAGGCGAATGCCAGCGTCGCAGGCGTGGCGGTAATGGTTTGCGGCGTCACCACGTTCAACGTCACCGGAATGCTGATGGGGCTGCCGCTGGCGGTTGGCGCCGTGATGGTCACCGTCCCCGTATACTGGCCTACCGCCAGGTTGCCCGCGTTGGCCGAAACCTGTACGGCCCCCGGTGTGTTGCCACTGGCCGGAGTTGCCGTAAGCCATGTGCCGCCGCCGGCCGCGGCTGCTGTCACCGTGAAGGCAATCGGCGCCGTGGCGCCGGATGCCGTCACGTTAATAGTCTGTGGGGCGGACGATCCGCCCGTCGCCTGCGTGAACGTGAGAGCCGTCGGCGCCGCCGAGATGGTTCCCGCCGTCACCGCCAGAGTGACCTGCACGCTAGCCGGGCTGCCGGAGATCGGGCTGCCGCCCGACCCGAATGCCGTAACCGTAACGGTGCCTGAATAGAGTCCAGGGGTCAGTTTGGATCCGTCTACCGTCACGGAAAGGCTGCTGTTTGTGGTTCCACCGGAAGGAGTGACCGAAAGCCACGCCGCGCCATCCTTGGTGGCTGCGACCGCCGTGTAATTCAATGCCTGGCCGGTGCTCGAAACCTGCACCGTCTGCGCCCCCGGCGCCGTACCGCCTGCAAGCTGAGTGAATGACAGCGTGCTGGTACCTAAAGAGAGCGCGCCGGAAGTGACCGTAAGCGTAACCGGAATTGTCACCGGGCTGTTAGCCACAGCCGCGCCGGCCGGACCCGTGGCCGTAACTGTCACACTGCCGGTGTAGGTTCCCGCCGACAGATTTGCGCCTGGAAATGCCGTGATCAGAAGGCTGTTGTTGCTGGCCGTGGTACCGGACAACTGATTGACGGACAGCCAGGGGCCGCCGGTGGCCGTGGTGAATGCCACGGTGTAACTAAGCGGGCTGGCCGCGTTCGTGCTGGTCAGGTTGACTACCTGCGACGCCTGCCCGTTCACCGGCACGGCGAATGCCACGGGCGTTTGAGATACCAGCAGCAACGCGTTGTTGCTGACGAAAAGCGTCACGGGTATGACCAATGGACTGTTGGGAGCCGCGACGTTGGTCGACGGATTGGTCGCCGCAATCGTTATCGTGCCGGTGCAAGTGGCGGCAGTCAGAGCCGTGGGATTTAACACCGATACCGTTACGGTCCCATTGGTCACACCGGCCGCCCCATTGAGCCCCAGCCAGGTGCCGCACGAAGTCGTGGCCGCGGTAGCCGTGTAGTTCAAAGATGCGCCCGTGCTGCTGCTTAAGGTAATGCTCTGAGAGCCGGGCGCCGCCTGACCGGTCTGGTAGGCGAACGATAAGGAGCAAGCCGCACTGGCTGCCGTGCACCCGTTGGCCACTATCAGCGGATCGTTGGCGACGATCAGGTTCACCGGAATCTGCTGCGGGCCATTTCCGGTTCCGCTGCCGGTGACTGTGATGGTGCCAGTGTAGGTGCCAGGCGCCAATCCCGCGGGGTTGACGGCCACCGAAAACGGCGAGCCGGTTACTGCCCCGGTTGTCGGAGGAGTCACGACAATCCAATTGACGCTGGGGGTTCCGTAGGTCACCGTGATGCCGAGCGGAATGGTCCCGCTGGTGGCAGTGGGTGTCACGCTCTGCGCGGGCGGAACGGCGCCGCTCAGCTCATACGTGAAGTTCAAAGGGGCGTTGGGCACAATCAACAGCGGAGAAGTCGAGACCAGCAGCGAGACGTTCACGTTGACCGTGGACGGAGTGAAGCCTGGCGCGGAAATCGCCACGTTGCAGTTATAAGGTGTGGCGCTGGCCGGCAGATTGGCGGCGGTGTTATAACCGATAGTTACCGGTGCGCTGCCGGTGGCCGCCGACACGCTGGTCGGACTGATTGTGACCCAGGGGCTCCCCGACGGATTGGGACATGTCCCGGGAGCCACGGTGAAGGACAAGGGCAGGGTGGCAGTGGTTGAAACTGTGAGGACCTGAGAGGCTGCGTTATTGGTGCCGCCGATTTGAAAGCCCAGGTTTAGGGAGGTGGGAGTGACGGCGACCGGCGGGGTCGGAGTGACTGTGAGGGTCACCAACACGGTAAGAGGCGGACTGTTAGCCGGTGTGATGGTGATGGATCCGTTATACGTCCCAGCGGCCAGGAAAGGCACTACGGCATTGTTGAGAGACACAAATATCGTGGTCGGCGCATTTCCGGAAGGTGGGTTAACCGCCAGCCAGGTTCCCCCCGTCGAGGTGGCCGCGACCGCGCTGAATGAAGTGGTCTGGCCGGAAAGCACGAGTGTCTGTGAGGCCGGAGTGCTCCCCAAAACCGTGGTGAACTGTAACGATTGGGGGCTTGCCCCGATGCTGCTCACGGTAAGCGACACCGGCACAGTCAAGGAGGCAGTGGCCCCGACAAAGATCTGAATCTGGGCGCCGTAGGTACCCGGCTGCAGCCCGGTCGGATCCGCCGTTACGGTAACTGCCGAGGGTGCTGTTCCGAGTATGGTTCCAGTCTGTGGATTCACGGTCAACCAGTTCGGGTTGGTCGTGTTGGAAGTCGCGAAGAAGTTGACCGAAGGGCCGGAACTGGTGATGTTCAGTGTCTGCGATACCTTCGCCCCGCCGAACTGGGCGGAAAAACTCATGGGGCTTTTGTCGACGGATAAAGTTTGCGCTTGCACGCCACCGGCAGCAAGGCAACTGAGAATCAGGGCAGGAACGGAAAAAATTCGCTTCAACGTGAACCTCCAGAGATATAGGCAGTCTTGATGGGAAGAACGCCCTACAGCACTACCCCTTGAGCACGGCTCGTGCCAATGAGCGCCCCCAAAAACAAGATATACCATTCATGTTTTGGATACAAGGGTATTCGTAAGTTACGAATCGGGAATCGTAAGTTATGAACAGCGCGGCTCGATCGTTACAGCGCCTGAATCGCGCCTTCATCGGAGGAGACACGTTGGAATCCGACACAGTGGGTGTTTCCATCGGCCACGTCTCTGACGGGACAAACGCAACTTTTGCGCTACTTCGTACACTTTGCAGAGATAAGGGTGAGCTGACAATGCCTGCAACTAAGTACACTGTTTCAGAAGTTCCCAAACGTTATCCGGGAAACCGCTTGCTTACGCGCGCGGCGCCGATCAGAGCCGCGGCTCGATCCGAGCCGCGACCGTAAGGAAGCGGTTCCCTCCAAAGCCGCGACCTGTGTTTGTGAAATCGTTTACTTAAGTTGAGTCAGGGCCGCAGATTGGACAGGCATGGAGCCCAACTCTACCGGTACAGACCGTGCTGTTTGGTGTAATCCAGTACAGTCGCCGGCACCGCCGGCGGGTCTTGGCCGGCGGCCAACGCGCGCCGGATTTCGGAGGACGAGACCGGAAGTTCGAGAGTATCCAGGCGCTCCACACGGACCCCGGAGGGCACCGTGTACTCGTGTCCCGGCCGGCTCACCACCAGGAAACAGACGCTGCGCGCTACATCCCGCCAGCGGTGCCAGGTACGAATTTCGGCGAAGGCGTCGGCGCCGATCAGGAAGTAGAGTTCGTCGCCGGGCGCAAGACCGCCCCGCAGCCGTTCGATGGTGTCGATGGAGTAGCTGCGGGCGGTGCCCTCCTCAATCCGCGACACTTCGAATTGCGGCTGGTCCTGGCAGGCCAATTCGGCCATGCGCACGCGGTCCTCAAAGGGCGCGTGCGTGATGCCGGCCTTGTGCGGCGGGTGGAAGGCCGGAACGAAGAGCACGCGGTCAAGCTGAAACTGCTCCGCGGCCAGGCGCGCGACGGAAAGATGGGCCTTGTGAATGGGATCGAAGGTTCCGCCGAAGAGTGCCAGTTTCATAGTGGGCAGGCCTCCGGAGTGGGGCAGGTCTCCGGAGTGGGGCAGGCCTCCGGACCGGCCCGGCCTACGTCCTCTCGATCTTCACGGAGTTAATGCGAACTTCCTTCTTGGGCCTGTCCTGCCCGTCGCGCGGAACTTTGGAGATCTTCTCCACCACCGGATAGCCTTCGGTCACTTCGCCGAAAACGCTGTGCTTGTTGTCCAGGAAGGTGGTGGCTGCGACGGTAATGAAGAACTGGCTGCCGTTGGTGTGGGGCCCGGCGTTGGCCATGGAAAGGATGCCCGGCTTGGTGTGCTTCAGCGCGGGGTGGAACTCGTCGGCGAATTTGTATCCCGGACCGCCGGTCCCGGTGCCTTTCGGGTCGCCGCCCTGGATCATGAAGTCCGGTATGACGCGGTGAAAAATCGTACCGTCGTAAAACGGCTTGCCGGTCTTGGTCCCTTCGGCGAGACTGACGAAGTTCTCAACGGTCTTGGGCGCCTTATCGTGGTGCAGTTTAACTTTGAACTTGCCTTCGGTAGTGTCGAATGCGGCGTAGATTTCGTTGGCCATCACAGCGATTGTAACAGCACACGCGTCCCACCGGCCGAACTCGCCGGCGGCTTACCCTATGTTAAACTTGCCATAGTATTCTGCGCCGGAAACCGCGCGAAACGGGGCGATCCATTGTATTTTGGTACGCCGGCCATCAATTAGCATGCATTCGGAGACCGTGAATCCGCTGACCTTGGAAGAGCACCGCCAATTAGGCCGGGAATTGAACGCCATGAACGGGCGCATGCGGGAGCTGGCCCAACTGGTGTTGGCGGTCTATGGGCCGAACAATCACGCGTCGTTCACTTTCCTGAAAACCGCCACGTCTATTGAACGGCTGTGCCAGGATATGCAAGCCCAGCTCGCCGTGGACTACCCGGGATATTCGGTAGAAAAGTTCTACCTGTAGTCCGCCGGTATAGCCCGCCTCAGGCCATTCGGGTATCGGCGGACGCCCGCGGGAAGCGCACGCGAAGCTTCCCTGCGTTTGGCGTCGGGCCTGGGCCGCACCGGGCGCGACCAGCGCGAAGATATTAAAGCTCAGACCTGCCTCTGCCGATACGGATAGTGTGCAGACTCATGTCGGCGTCGCGCGGAAACTGCCCTTGTTCAAGGCGGCGCGCCACCCATTCACAAGCCGTGGCGCTTTGGTATTGCTGGCCGCGGCGTTACTCACCTTTCCCAGCCGGGCACAGCCAAAACCGGAGGACCTGGGCCAGCGGAGCATCGAAGACCTGATGAACTATGAGGTCACTTCCGTGTCGAAAAAGGAACAGAAGATGTCTCAGGTGGCGGCGGCGGTCTTCGTCATTACCGCCGAAGATATCCGGCGCTCCGGGGC
>Ga0210402_10001193_pt1 | contig 27053 bp, 25 predicted proteins | sample IncBWC7MmetaG_FD_161055 | JGI IMG/M metagenome (GOLD analysis project Ga0210402, IMG submission 161055) | Forest soil microbial communities from Barre Woods Harvard Forest LTER site, Petersham, Massachusetts, United States - Inc-BW-C-7-M | ecosystem: Environmental > Terrestrial > Soil >... | reverse complement strand
GTCCTCGAACTGTCACGCGAAGGAGGGTTTTATGGAACGATCCATTTTGGGAGCTATTTTTGGCGGATTATTTGGCATTAGCACGTTGGGAGGGCTGGCGCTTATTGGGGCCTCGCCCAATCCTATGCCGGGGAAACCGGAGGGCAATTGGCGTTTGCTGGACCCGGTCGCGTATGAAAACATCACGATTTTTCCAGTTGTAAGCTCTTCAGGCCAGGACACTTCGCCTTTCCTGACGCTCGATGAGGGGCTTTCGAGCGGAGAGGTGATCGTCAGCGAACAGGGGGCGGCGGGGCTGGCGCGGACGCGCGATGGCCGACCGGTTTATGTGCCGCAATACAACAGCGGCGCTAGCGTGAACCAGCTTGTGCTTATCAACCGGGGCAAACGGCCATTGCTGTTGCTGGCTGGGGAGTTGGTGAGCGGGGGGAAGCAGGACCGGATTATTGGCAAGGACCGAATCGTGCCAGTTGGGTCGGACCCGCTTCCGCTGGATGTATTTTGCGTGGAGCACGGTAGGTGGACGGGTGCTAGCTCGCAATTTGGCCAGTCCAAAACGATTGTGCACCCGAGCGTGCGCGAGCAGGCGGCTGTGGCCCAGAACCAAAACGAGGTGTGGGATGCCGTTCGCTCCGGTACCTCAGCCAAGCTAGCGCCCTCGCACGCCGGTAGTGCCGGGGGAGCAGCGCCCTTGGCAATGCCGCGCATCACCGCGGAATCCATTCAAGTAGCGATTGACGGCGCAGCGCCCACCCAGTCTTACGCCAAGATCTATGAAGGAAGCCGTGTCGGGGCATCGGTAGATGGTCTTGTGGAGGAATTGCAGCGGCGCTTCAACCGGGCGACGTCGGGACTGAAAGGAGAACGAGTTGTGGGCGTGGTAGTTGCTTACGGCGGAGACGTGGCTTGGAGTGACATCTTCGCGTCGGGTGATTTGTTCGAACATTACTGGAGTAAATTGCTGCGTAGCTACGCGGTGGAGGCTTTGGCACGGCCAACATACCGGGAGACGGCGGCGGTTACGGATGCGCGGGAATTTTTGCGCAACCTGAATGGGCGAGAAGTGGTTGAGAGCGAACCTGGAGTTTACCGATGGCGAGAGATTACTGAGGGAAGGCTTTCGCTGATCGAACTGGAATCGATTTCGCCGAAGCCGATGACGTTGCACCGGTTGTTGTTGCATCGGACTTCGTGAGGTGGTGTTGGATCGACGCCAGCGCTCTCTGTAATGCCATCTCAAGGATGGGGCGCAGCAAGCTGCGCCCCTAGAAGGGAACGCCTGCGGAAAAGGTCATCGTGGGGAAAACAATTTCACTACACTGCTGTCTGATAATTGGGCGAGCTGCTGCGCGGCTGTCGCGCGCCACGCGGGATGTTTGAGGTTGGGAGCAACCTCGGCGAGGGGCGCGAGGACGAAGCGGCGCAAGAGCATTCGCGGGTGCGGTACTTGCAGCTCCGGAGTATTGATGGTCTCCGAGCCATAGAGCAAAATATCCAGATCGATCTTGCGCGGACCTTTTGCAAATTCCTTTTTGCTGCCCATTTGCGACTCGATGGTGCGCAGGGTTCGCAAAAGCGCTTGCGGTTCCATATCTGCTTCTGCTTCCACAACACAATTCAGAAACCACGGCTGTTCGAGATAGTCGACCGGCTCGGTTTCGTAAATCGACGATATCTGCGCAACGTGCACGCCGGCTGACCCGAGCGCGGCAATCGCTGCGCGGAGATTGGCTTCGCGGTCGCCGACATTCGAACCGAGCGATAAATAGACGAACTCCATGGTTGGATTGTACGCGGAAGCGGCTCGATGCACTCATGACGCTCGCGGGGCGAACTCTAGTTTGTCCACTTCGAGGTTTTTACAGCTAACTCAGCTTGCTGACATTAAGAATTGCGCTCGAATGGCGTATGTCTTGAGAGGGGGGGCACGCGACTCGAGGTCGGCCCTGGGCTTGGGGAACAAAGGAGGAACGGGCAGCGTATCTCTAATCGAAAGGCTGAGGACTGCAAGGTGCGCGGTATGGGGGTGGGCAATGATTAGTTTCTGGCAAGACGTGCGCTACGGGCTACGTATGCTGCTGAAAAATCCAGGATTCACGACGATCGCGGTATTGACGCTGGCGCTGGGAATTGGGGCGAATACGGCGCTATTTTCGGTGGTGAATGGAGTGTTGCTGAATCCGTTGCCGTTTGCTAATCCCGATCAACTACTGGCGGTATACGCAATGAGCCCTGCCTTCGAGCAAGGCTCGATCAGCTATCCGAATTTTCTAGATTGGCAGAAGGACAACCGCTCGTTCGCCTTTTTAGGGGCTTTCCGGTCAGAAGAGTACAACATGACAGGAGCAGGCGAGCCGGAGCGGTTGCACGGCCACATGGTTTCCGCAGGGTTCTTCCCGGCGCTCGGCATTCATCCAATACTGGGGCGATATATTCTGCCGGAAGAAGACCGGGCTGGCGCGGCGCCAGTAGTGGTGATCGGGGATGGTCTGTGGAAACGCAAGTTTGGGTTGTCACCTGATGTTTTAGGGAAGAGCCTCACGATGAATGGGAAGGCGTACACGGTGATAGGTGTTGCGCCCGAGCGGCTGCCAGTTTTCAGCCCGACGGACGTGTATTTGCCGATTGGGCAGTGGACCGACCAGACGTTTCTCAATCGCCACATAAGCATGGGATTGAACTCGATCGGGAGACTGAAAACTGGAGTCACCCTGGAACAAGCGCGCGCGGACATGGACTCGATTGCACGGAATCTTGCCGCGGCCTATCCCGACGCGGACAAGGGCACGGGGATTGCTCTGGTGCCATTGAAGATGGACGTTGTCGGCAATGTGCGAGGAATCCTGCTTGTGTTGCTGGGAGCAGTGAGCTTTGTGTTGTTGATCGCGTGCGCGAACGTGGCGAACTTGCTGTTGGCGCGGTCAACCGGGCGTTCGCGTGAATTTGCGATACGTTCAGCACTGGGAGCTAGCCCGGGGCGCGTGATTCGGCAGCTTTTGACAGAGAGCGTGATGCTGGGGATTGTTGGGGGAGCGATCGGGCTGTTGCTCGCAAAGTGGGGAACGCGGGCAATTCTCGCGGCGCTGCCGCAGACCTTGCCGCGATCCGAAGAGATTGGGCTGGATGGGCACGTAATGTTCTTTACGCTGGGAATTTCTGTTGTGACAGGGATCGTGTTCGGACTAGTCCCGGCGCTGAAGACAATGCGGCCGGATATGCACGAAACGCTGAAGGAAGGTGGCCGGGGATCGAGCGGAGCACGGCATCGAACGCAGAGCGTCTTCGTTGCTGTGGAAATGGCGATGGCGGTGGTGCTGCTCATCGGCGCGGGACTGATGATCCGCAGCCTTTCTGCCCTGTGGAGCATCAATCCAGGGTTCGACCCGCGGAACGTACTGGCGTTCGACATTTCATCGACCTCCGCCCCGGACATAAGCGCGGGCCAGCTCCGAAATAAATACCGCGAGACTCTACGGCAACTGGAAGGCGTGCCTGGTGTGGAAGCAGTGTCTATGCAAGGCGGAGCGCTTCCCATGAATGGGGATTCGGAAGTGCCGTTTTGGGTGGAAGGGCGACCGAAGCCGGCCAGTCCTCAAGACATGCCGTTTGCGCTATTTTATCTCGTGACACAGGGATACAACCAAGCGATGCGAATTCCCGTCCAGCGCGGCCGAAGTTTCACGGAGCGCGACGACGAGCATGCGCCTATGGTCATGTTGATAGACGCCGAATTCGCTCGCACGTACTTTCCGAACGAAGATCCAATTGGAAAACGAGTGAACCTGGCATTCCTAGATTTTCAGGCGGAAATTGTCGGTGTCGTGGGCCACGTCGAACACTGGGGACTGGGTTCGAGAGAGCATCAGAGCCTGCAAGCGCAGGTCTATCTTTCGATTTGGCAGGTCCCGGATAAATTCTGGCCGCTGCTGGCAAACGGCTGTGGGTACGTGGCGCGCACGGCGGGAACGCCGCCTGGCGTATTGGGGGCGATTCGCAACGCCGCTGAAAGAGTGGACGGGACTTCTGTGGTGTACGGGGTCAGACCGATGCAGGAGATCGTGGCGCATTCCATCGCCAAGCAACGGATGACGATGCTGCTCTTGAGCGTTTTTTCCGCGCTGGCGCTGGTGCTTTCTTCGATTGGGATTTACGGCGTGATTTCCTACTTGGCAGGACAGCGCACGCATGAGATCGGCGTGCGAATGGCTCTGGGTGCATCCAGCGCGGACGTGTTGCGGATAGTGCTGGGTGAAGGGATGAGGATCACTTTGGTTGGCGTGGGCATCGGGATTGTGGCTGCGCTGGGATTGACGCGATTAATTACGAAAATGATTTACGGCGTGGGGGCGACCGACCCAATTACTTTCGCGGGTGTCGCGATTCTGTTGACAGGAGTGGCGCTCTTGGCGTGCTACATTCCCGCACGGAGAGCGATGCGCGTGGACCCGATTGTGGCTTTAAGGTACGAGTAGTAAGGGCGAACCGGGAAGAATCACTCAGATCGTCTTGCTTGGTGCTTCGCGACTCAAGTACCTGAGACTTCGCGTAGCCGTCCGCTGGCCACATCGTAAACAAACCCGCGCACCGCGACTTGTTTGGGAACCCAGGGATGAGTGCGCAGCTTTTGCAATTGATGGCGGACATTTTCCTCAATATTCTGGAAAGCATAAAAGAACGCGGGAGAGATGGCCGCGGTTCCCGTGCGATTCTGGATTCTATTTCGCAAGTCTTGTTCGGTGGTATGCATCAAACCGCAATCGGTGTGATTGATGATCATGAATTCCTTGGTGTCCAGCAGATAGTGCGAGACGACCAAGGAGCGCAGGCTGTCTTCGGTGACAATCCCGCCGGCATTTCGAATGATGTGGGCATCGCCATTATTCAGGCCGAGAGTGAGAGTCGAGAGCCGCGTATCCATGCAAGTCAACACGGCGAGGTGACGTTCGGGGCGCGGAGTGAGCCTGCGCAATTCGTGCGTGCGGGAATAGAGTTCGTTGGCTTGGAGGACTTCGTCGATTACGCTCATGGCTTGGACAGTCTAGCAAAATAGCGGCAGACGGGTTCGAGTTCGGGGCACGCGTTAGGGTTGAGAATCTAGGAGTTGTTCAGAAGAGGCGCGGCTGCCGTTTGGGCAATTCCTTGCCGAAATACTCGTAGGCGCGGGCGGTGGCGACGCGGCCGCGCGGCGTGCGGTCAATCAATCCAATCTGCATGAGGTAGGGCTCGTAAATTTCTTCGATGGCGTCTTCTTCCTCGGAGAGGGCGGCAGCGAGAGTGCCGAGGCCTACCGGCCCGCCAGCGTACTTATCGAGAAGAGCTAGCATAAGGTTGCGGTCGACTTCGTCGAGCCCGCTTTCGTCTACACCAAGCATCGCTAGAGCTTCCTGAGCGACGGCGCGAGTGATGCGTCCGGCAGCGCGCACCTCGGCAAAATCGCGGGAGCGGCGAAGAAGGCGATTGGCGATGCGCGGCGTGCCCCGGCAGCGACGGGCGATTTCTTCGGCGCCGCCATCGTCCATCAGAATATTTAGAATTTTCGCGGAGCGGTGAATGATGATGAGCAAATCATCGGGCTCGTAGAAATCGAGGCGATGGACGATGCCGAAACGCGAGCGCAATGGAGCGGTGATTAGTCCCGCGCGCGTGGTGGCGCCGATGAGCGTGAAATGGCCCAATTGGAATGGATGAATGCGCGCACCGGGGCCCTGGCCGATGATCAAATCGACGCGAAAATCTTCCATCGCGGGATAAAGGACTTCCTCGACGGCGGGCTGGAGGCGGTGAATTTCGTCGAGAAAGAAAACTTCCTTGCCCTCGAGCGAGGTCAGGATTGCGGTGAGGTCGCCTTTGCGTTCGAGCAGGGGACCCGCGCTGGTCTTGATGGGTACATTTAATTCGTTTGCGATGATTTGCGCTAGGGTGGTTTTTCCCAAGCCGGGAGGGCCGTAGAGGAGCACATGATCGAGAGCTTCGCCTCGGCTGCGGGCTGCTTCAATGGCGATCGAAATGTTTTCCTTGACGCGCTTTTGGCCGATGTATTCATCAAGGCGTTTTGGGCGGACGCTGGCTTCGATCCGGGCGTCTTCGTCAAAAGGTGCGCCGGAGACGATTCTGTGTTGTTCTCCTCGGTCGACCATTCGTTTTGCGCTCGCGTCGAGCATTGTTTAGGCTTCCGCGTAAACTCTGTGCGACCCTTGGCCGGCCCAACGGTCGGCACCTACATTGGCGCCGTTGGGCTTGTGTCTATGCGCCGGCATGAGATGTTCGCCCTTTGGGTGCGGCGAGAGATTGCAGCGCTGCGCGCAGCAATCTCTCGAAATTCGTTGTGCCCGCTTCGCGTTTGGCTTCACCCACGGCGGATTCCGCAGCTCGAGGTTCATAGCCGAGATTCACCAGCGCGGAGACAACGTCGGCCTCAACGCCAGCGGGCGAGGCTGCTGCAGGTTTCTCGGCTTGCAACACCACAGCTTCGAGCTTGTCTTTCAGCTCGACCACCATGCGCTCCGCGGTCTTGCGGCCGACTCCGGGAATTTTCGTGAGACGGGCCAAATCGCTGCCGCGAATGGCAGGGACCAGTTCTTCGACGCTCATGCCGGAGAGAATTTTGAGAGCCAGAGAGGGCCCCACACCGGAGGCGGAGAGAAGCATCTCGAAGAGATGCTTCTCGCGGGAGGAAACGAAGCCGTAGAGAGCAAGCGCGTCTTCGCGTACGTGGGTATGGATGAGAAGACTGACTTCGGTATGGAGTTCGCCGAGCGCGGCATAGGAAGAAAGGGGAACCTGAACGAGATAGCCCACGCCGCCGACATCGACGAGGACCTGGTTTGGGCGTTTTTCGGCGAGGCGTCCACGGAGCTGGCCAATCATGGAAGGCCAGTATTGCCGCCTTTTGTTCGCCTGTCAACGAGTGTGGGGGATAGGGGATAGGAGCGGGCGAAACTGCCCTCCTCTGCCAGCAGTAGAGGAAATACGAAGAGTGATTTTTGGGATCGATGGGCTCAAATGCCAATAGCACCGAGCGCTAGCAAATCTTGTTGAATTGCCGACAAAGAGATACCCCGATGTGGCCCAGCCACAATACCGTGGGGTCCCTGAATGTTGCGGTAATGTTGCATCAAGGAAAAAACTGCTAAAGAGTCGTCGAGGCACACAATTGGTCCGCCACTCTCACCGTGGTGCCAACCCACATTGAGCTCGTACAACCTTCCTCCGATTTGATGAGGATATTGGGCTGACACAATTCCTTCGTTAGCGTGACTCATCAAAAAGAACTGCCCACCCTGATACGTTAAAACCGGACCGATGTTGAGGCTGATAATCTCTGGTGCAGGGAATCCGACCGTGACGACTCGATCACCATCAGACTTGGGTGCGAATGTTACTGGAATAGCGGGGATGTGTAGTCCCACCGTTGCAGGGGCGCCGATTTCGAGCACGGCTATATCGATGTCCGCGCGTTCAACTGGAAATGAGATCACAGGGAAATGGTGAGCAACATTGCCATTGTGCGGGACGATGAAGACATAGAATTTATCGTTACCATCTCGTTGCTGTCCATTATTTAGAGTGTGGTGGGCAGTTAATAGGTATCGATCAGGTACCACACAAAATCCACTGCCGCACAGAGAAGCCTTGAATCTCGCAGGCCGGACCTTTCCTTTCTTAATTTGCTCGGGCCGATTAAGGCTAATTCGCAGAATTGCCGTAGTCGATTCACGAACGGTGGATATTGTGGACTTCAAGTCGGGCATTTCGCCACCCTTCCAACCTGTCAGTCTTGCTGTTCGCCAATCTGTTCGGCACGCAGGCTAAGATATTCAAGCCGAATTTCTTTGTAGGCCTTGATGTCAAACAATGTAAACGAGGTGTCAGCCACCACTTCGCAGCTTCGAAGTTCGACTTCAGTCCATCTTCCGCCGCTGTAGTATTTCTTCTTAAACTGTGAAGTTAAGCGCTCTGCTGTTTTCTCGGCAATTTCCTTCGAGCCAATTTCATGAGTATCGTAGACCACGACGACATCCAATTCATACTTTTCGCCTCCCGCAAGCTCCTCTTCGTCAGGCTCGAAATTGACATAAATCCTGTCCAAGGCGCGCGGTCTATTGCTTTTCTTGAATGTATCTTCAAATATTTCCTTAACCAGATGTTGGAGCCCATCCGGTATAGCGGCGCGACGATATCGTGCGGCGAGCCAGCTTCGCAGGCTGTACAACTCTTTTTGCGGCAAAACGAAGTTAGAGTCCGGCTTAAACCCAGTAAAATCATCCTTGCTGAGGACTTGCTTGCCGGTAGCGAGCAGTTCGAGCGCCATTGTGCCTTGTGGAGTTTGAAACTCAATATCCAGGACGCGAACATGTCGTCCCTTTAGGTGCAACGGACGACATTCTTGGATTCGCGTGCCAACGATAACCTCTATGGAGGGCTCGTCACATGGTTTCGCGGCGATGTCGCAATCGTGCGAAATAATCACTGCGAATCTTTGATAAGGATCATCACGTGAAAACAGCTTTAGCTTCGTCGCTAATCCAGACGGTATGATCTGTCCTTGACGCCAGGGGGTGTTTCGCTCCCAATTTGGGCGTGTGTTGTCATTTGAGCGAAATAGGTCACGTAAAGATTGGAGTAGACTCCTCATCATTATAGCCCGTTTCGCTAACTCGCCTGCTCAAAGGTCTTCGCGCATTTGTCTCTAGGAGTGCAGCATCGCGAACGACTTCGGTGGCGCTGTCGAGATTCTCGCCAGCCTTCAACAATTCGAACAAGGTCCGGTCACCCAAGATTGGTCGATGTATAAAGTGTCGAACATTTTTGATTCCGGCGTGGCTAAATACCGTCGCCATTGTATTCAATTGGTAAATCTTTGCCGTCATTTCTGGTCGCGGTGTTGCTCCTTCTAGCCAGTCATAGGCAGCACGACGTGAAACGCCAAAAATTTGAGAGAGTTCCGACATCTTCAGGCCAAAAATATCTCGAATGTGAACTAACGAGGTCGCGGGGCTGGGAGCTACATCCTTTCGGCGCACATTGGCAGGTTCTTGAAGTGGGAAACGAAATTGTCTTATTTCAGGTGGACACGTTTCGCTGACTTGACACGTTCCCGCAGTTCCCGAGACCATTGCCCCGAAGGACAAAAGCAAAACCAGGCTCACATCAGTCGTCATATTATACTTAGTCAAACCGTTTAGCGGCTGAACGCTTTGCATCGCTATCTCCAACTCTCAATCGCAAATTCCGAAACTGAATTATAGAAGGCCCGGCTAACGCCGAGCTTTACTTCCGACAAGCAAGTTTTGATCTTTTGAAGATCAAACTCGAAAGAACCTCTCAGCTGGCGATCATTATCCACCAGAGCATGCCAAGTGTCGATTTCCTTAAGTTTTGACTTGAGTTCCAGCGTTATAGGGAATAAGTCCATCGGTATCCCTAGTCCTCCCTTGACGATTGCCACCCTTGAGATCAATGTTCCGTCTGGAGGAATGTCCCGCACACACTCAACGGTGCTTTGCTTGAGTTCTCCGTCAAGCTGTTCCGACAAGCCGCATGCCTCAGGTTTCAAATAATCCTGCACTTTGTGCCCTGGCTCGGGAATAACAGCGTCCAGAGTTCTGATTGCAGTGCTCTCGATCAACCCCAACGATGCCGCCCGGTTTACGACATCAAGACCGCGGGTCATGCTCTCAAGAAAAGGTTCGAAGGTTTCGTATGCGGTCGTGTGGAAGGTTACAAAATCACGAGCAAGCAGGAAACCAGACATGTTGTCTGCTCGTGCAAATTGCCAGCGCGAAGTCTGAGCAAACGAAGGCCTGGGCACGCCGCTTTCAATCTTTAGCTGGAAGTTGTTAATGGTGTCTTCCTTGAATAGTGGGAACTCCTTCCTGAGTTCCTCCTGAATCTTTGGGACATAAGTCGCGATCTCAAGAACGGGACTGAACTTGACTTGCCCTAAGACATAGAAAATAGGCGGCTTGGACATCTTCACGCCCATAGGCTTTGGCTCCAAGTGCGGTTTACGTCTAACTTCACTGCAACAACTTTACACCGAACTTCACACCTTGTAAACCTCAAAAATCCAGCCCATTTCCAACGACTAAACTCGAAGAACCCTATTTAATCTCACGTGTCCTGATTCGTCGGCTTGCCGAGTCCGACCATTTCGGCGAGTTTGAACCAATGCCTCGGATGTGGAACGCGCCACCCCGTGCGAATGTTACTGGCGTACGGTTCCGATACCTCCAGTGCTGACAGTATTGCTGGCACAGTGATTCTTGCAAGGCGAGGCTGAATTTTCTCACGATACGTTTTTTCATCGAGCCATTCCGGTTTGTCTGATGGTTTCCAGGCTTTCAATGCCACCGTTTGCTGCCGTTGAGCATTTGCCCGTCGCGCCTGTGCTATTGGATCTCGTGAATGCAACCGGACGGGCTGGGGTAGTGCCATCAAAAAGTTCTCACGTGCTAGCACGGGTACGCCAATCGGGGTTGGTGGAATTCCTTTCGCCTCTCGCTTGTGGTTCTGCGTCAGTCGTGTAGCGGGTGCTTTCTCTCGTGGTGGTCGCGATGTAATCGACCAAAGAGTGCGAGCAATCCACTCCGCAAGAGGGCCTACCGCCTTCTTCCAAAGCTTGGAGGTTTCCGAGAGTTGGGCGGCGAACTCGCCGGTCAGCCGACAATTCCCGTCTCTCTCCTCGAAAAACCATTTTCGTTGTAGTGATCCAATGCGCAACCAATCCAATAGGAACGCGTCCACTTGTGGGCGAATCGGTTCCATTAGATCGCAAGCCAAACTGTCTCGCGTGCGAGTGTCACTGTGAAGGACTCCAAGGCCGGGATCGAGCCCAAGTTCAGAAATTGCCAGTCGCGCCTCTGATTCCAGAATCGCGTACAAATAGTTGAGCATTGCATTTGCAGGATTGACCGCGAGTCGTGGCGATTTGGTGAGAGGTGAGATGCGACTTCCAAAAGCGCACCAATGCTGAGGAACACGCTGTGAGTCAGATCGTGGATACTGCAAGACCAATGTGTGCCAGACGCGCCAGTATGCGAGAGCCGCGTGCGCTTCACATCGTCGGATTTCTTCCCTAGAGTTTGCCTTCATCAAGGCGTGCCGCTGACCGGAGATTACTTCTGCCGATGCATCGTCCTCAAATTGATCTCGCACGAGGCGCTCTTGCGCTAGCAGCTTTCGCTTGATTAGTTCTATGGCAATGCGCAAAGCCACTCCCGAACTTTCAGCGAGCGATTGTGCACGCCGCAAACGAGCATCAGAAGGATGCACTGGGCCAGTGGTGGCAAGGACCTCTCCGAGCCTGTCGAGCATAACGAACGCAGCACCTTGATCGGCCAACCATCGAAGTGCGGCCAAGGAAACGAGTCCGTCCGATCCGATTACGACAAGCCGTTTCAGTCCATGCCCAACGCGGGGAAATCGAGCATGACGTCTTTGCTTGCCGATTCCGTCTTCAATGGTCAGGTGTCCACGGTCGACACAAATACTCGTCCCATACCCGAAAAGCGTTATTACGCCGTGTCTTGGAGAGATTTCTTGTGTCGGTTTCGTTTCAACGACACATGAAACGGGGATCGAAGCACACATGTGAGGCTCCCAATTCGAACTCGAAGTCATTGAATATAAGGGACTTAGAGAATCTTACCACCATTCGGATGCACATCGGTATCCATTTAAATGCGCTTCAGCGAGAGCTCACCTATTTAAACGCGATTACACGCACGTTCGTATAAGAATTGCGCCAAGTTCAGAGGGTAACGGGGCGCGATTTTGTTCACGCATCTCCAGCAATTGCAAGTTCCGGGGTGTTTCAATTTTCGCAGCACTTCAACGCTGTAAGACGGGGAAATTGGCTTAGACAAGCTAAGCCCTGCCATTACCCGCGCAAGATATTCGATTCGCCGGTAGTCTCCCGATGGCCGCTTGTCGCGAGCCGGATACCGGCGGTCAAGCTTTGATTTGCAAAATTCTTCAGCGCGGCGATGCAATTCTCTTGGATATGGCGACCAGTCCCAGTCCCAGTAACCACCGTCTGGATAGTCTTGGCGCGACTTGAGCCATATCTTTGAGCGACTGTACGCTCTCCGAACTTGTGCGGCAGTGCGAGCTCGCTTCAAAGCTTCCCATATATGGCGTTCGGCTGGAACGGCAGGCATCGTCACCATTCTAGTTTCGTCACCCATAACCATTCGCTGGAAATTGTCGTCCACACTTTGCGCCTTGTTCTTCCAGTTTTGCATTTCCTCTGGTGACTCTATGATCTTGGGTTGCCGCACAATTTGTGGCTTTTCTCCCGGTACCGCCGTGTATATCGTTTCGCGCCCAGCTTGTTCCCGAATTTCACCTCCCGAACTAACGTAACTTTTCTCTTGATCATGACTAGCTTTTATAAAGATTCCTGAGCTAGCACGTGTTTCAACCCTGTCGGCCCGCTTGCCATCCCGCAGGTTGCAAAATAGCTCAACCCAGATTCCTTCTGACTGCAAAAGTAACGACAGGTCCAAAAAGCTGGGTCGTCCACGTGGCCTGTTTTTAGTTGGTTGGGCCATTTTTATCCCCAAATGCTAGGAATTGATTCTAGGCGTGCCTGGCTCTTGTGCCCTACTCCGATTAGTTGGCGCGCACTCTGGGCGTTAACAACCAAACCAAGGGGGTCGCCAATGAAAGACAAGAAGAAGGCTAGGAAGAATCAACGAAAGGGGCACAAGCGCATCGCGCGACGGAAAAGAGGAAATACTTTCCCTTTCAAGAAGCCGAACACAGCGAGACAGTATTTTTCGCTTTCGCCAAAAAATCAGGAAACTTGGGACTCGATTGGGCATGTCATTTCCAAAATGAGAGAGGGGATGACACTCCCCAAGGCAGCAAGAGAATTTAGTCTGCCCCCCAAGACTGTTATCACCCTCGGTCGATCCGCGTTAAGGAAACAAGAAAATGGGCGATACGTCGCCAAGAAAACCGACCGACTGCTGCGTGTTGTGAGTGCCTTAACTACCAAAGGTAGGAAAGAAATCGCGACGCGCGATTCGCGACAAGCCAGTCTCGTTGGCGGTCATTGGGCAGCTGTGCAGAGGTTTCTTCAGACTGGCGATGATTCCGCACTGTTGAAATTCAACAAAAAGAAAATTGTCGATGCGCGTAGAAAGCGATTTGCGCTTTTGACCGATCTGAAGGAACTAGAACGATTGGGATCGGCGGGAGTGCTGTCTTTTGAGTCGATGTATGCAGGTGGTTCGCGATGAAAAAGAAACCGTCTCGCGACCCTATTGCAGCATTCGAGCGTGAAAGTAGAGCAGCCCGACGAGTCGGTCACGGCAGCCGGTGCTCCAAATGCGGAGAGGATCGGCCACTAGCCCTAATTCCAGGCTCCAAACCGGTGATTTGTGCGGCCTGCCAGCGCGAAAAGAGCGGAATGTCTCCGTACGACGATCACCATCCGGCTGGCAAAGCAAATAGTCCGGTGACTGTGCCAGTTCTTACAAACGATCACCGGGCCGAATTGAGCCCCCAACAATACGAATGGCCCCCGGAGACTTGGCAGAACCCATCGAGTAGTCCGCTCCGAGCGCACGCTGGTTTCGTGCGCGGCTACTGTGAAACGAACGAATACTTCGTCGCGACTTTACTGATTCCGATAGCAGAGATGCTCGAATCGCTCGACGCGTTTTTGATCAGGCGTTTGAGCCCGAAGTGGTGGGTCGGAACCGACATGGAACGTTTTGCACCTAAGCGCAAACCAAACCCAGTTATTACGAACGCCAAGGTCTCCGGCACTTCAGAAAGAGTCAGGGATTTTGCGCCTTTAGCCAAGCATTTCAAGGCAGGGCGCAGAAAATGCAGAAAGAGAGGAAACAAATGAACGTACGATCATACGTGAATAAAGATGGCCAGCAGGAGCGATTGCCCTTGCTGGACGCTAGTCTGTTCAGGAAGCTACAGAAGAAAGGAGTAGTCACTGGGAAGATCATCTCATGCAGGCAAGTCAACACTCCGAAGTTCAAAGGACTGGTGATGGAATTGAAGAACGGAAAGGCTAAGTTCTCATTCCTGGCCAGTTTCGATAGATGGGACGTAGGAGCGATCGTGCGGCAACTCGGAAGCGAGGAGACGGACGACTGGCTCGGTCAGCAGCTGCGTTTCATCGTCCGCAAGGGACAAAAGGGAGGAACGTACATAAACGTCGAAAACCCGAAGAAGGCTCGCCAGTAAGGGAGCCTTCTCCTAAGTCGGAAATGCCGGAGGCGCTCGACGCATTTGTGAAAAAAGAAATTTGGCTCTGAATCGTGGGTCGGAATGGAGATCGAGCGGTTGCGCCGAAGCGCAAGCGCAAGCTCTTGACAGAATTGTGTCCCTGAATTCGGTTTCTCTACCGATTGCTGTTCGAGTTTTTCCGGCGCTCAAGCCCACCGCATCCAAGAGCCGCAAGAACAAAGTATGGCGTCTGCCTCGCGCCATGTTCGTGTTCGATACCGAGACGCGAACGGATGCAAGTCAGCGTTTAACGTTCGGAAGTTATCGATTCTTCGTCGACAATGAGTTGCGCGAAGAAGGTCTCTTCTATGCCGACGACTTGCCCGCCAAGGATCGCAAGACGCTGGAAAAGTATGTAGCCGCCCAGAACAGCCGAGGAACCCGGCTCCTTCTGTTAACTCGTCGCGAATTTCTCAAGAAGCTCTACAAGGCGGTCTACAAAAGCCGCGCGCTCTTGGTGGGCTTCAATCTGCCGTTCGACTTATCGCGAATTGCCTTCACATCACGTCCAGCGCGAGGACGGTTTGCGGGCGGATTCTCGCTGGCCATTTGGTCGTATATAAAATCCGGAGTGGAAAGACCCTCTACCCGTCGCCCCAGCGTTGGTATCAAGCACATCGATTCCAAGCGTGCCTTAAAGGGTTTCACTGCTCGTTTCGGGCCCGACGATTCTGATCTGATCCCTGAAAATTCTGCGACCGGGCGCCCTGAGGAAGGATACAAGTTTCGCGGGCACATGCTCGACTTACGTACGCTGGCCTTTGCGCTCACGGATCGAAGCTATTCCCTGGACAGCGCTTGCAAGGCCTTTGGAGTTGAACATGGGAAGCAGCACGTTGCTCGCCACGGTATCGTCACAAAGAAATATATCGACTATAACCGTCGAGACGTTCTGGCCACGTCGGAACTGGCCGTCAAACTTCTCGCCGAGTACGCAAAACATCCGATTAACCTACAGCCCACAAAGGCGTTCTCGCCCGCATCAATTGGTAAGGCCTATTTGCGGGCGATGGGAATCAATCCAATTCTGGAACGGCAACCGGATTTCCCCGCAGCTTACTTAGGGTATGCGCAGACGGCATTTTTTGGCGGAAGAACGAGCGGTCACATTCGAAAAGTCCCTGTTCCGGTTACTTATGTGGATTTTCTCTCCATGTATCCGACCGTTAATGGCCTGATGGATTTGCGACGATTTCTCATTGCGCGTGAAGTTAGGGTGGTCGAACACTGCCAAGCAGAGATCAAGAGGTTTCTCAGTACCTTGATTTCTGAAAAACTGTTTTCTCCAAAGACTTGGAAGCGACTTCCTGCGTTCGTGAAGCTAATACCGAACGGCGACCTCTTACCGTCGCGAGCCAAGTACAGCGCTGCGAGTAACGATTGGCAGGTAGCTCTCAATTATCTCTACCCATCGGACGACGCGCGCTCGGAAGGCTTGTGGTTTTCACTTCCGGACGTGGCGGCGTCGGTGCTTCTTACAAAAAAGATTCCGTTGATCGTCGATGCTTTTAGGCTTGTACCAGTCGGAAAGCTGGCGGGTCTCAAGACGGTCCGTTTCGGCGGTGAAGTTGAAGTTAATCCCAAAGATCAGGACTTGTTCCGGACGCTCATCGAACAGCGGAAATCCTTAAACAGAAGAAAAGAACTATCTGAAAAAGATGTGGATCGTCTGGACAAGTCGCTGAAAGTTTTAGCAAATGCAACGAGTTACGGAATCTTCGCAGAAATGAACCGGCAAGAATCAGAGAAGAGAATCAAAGTCAGGTGCCATGGGCTCGATCCGGAACCATACGAATGTTCGGTCCTTCACCCCGAGCAACCGGGCCCGTATTGCTTTCCGCCGTTGGCTTCGCTAATCACAGGGGCAGCGCGATTGATGCTCGCCTTGCTCGAACATTCTGTTTCCGCGCTTGGCGGAACTTATGCGATGGAAGACACGGATTCCATGGCAATTGTCGCGACGGAGCGCGGCGGATTCATTCCTTGCAAGGGTGGGGAGTATCGTTCGCAAAACGGTGAAGAGGGGATACGAGCTCTCACATGGAAGCAAGTCGACCAGATAGTTGCGAGGTTTGAAGCTCTAAACCCGTACGACCGGAGTGTTATCGCTGGCTCCGTTCTGAAAATCGAGGAAGACAATCGCGATCCAAAGACCGGAAAGCGACGACAACTTTATTGCCTGGCAATTTCTGCAAAGCGTTACGCACTTTTTCTAATGTCAGAGAACGAAGGACCCATATTACTTCGCGAAGAAACCAACAACAAGAAAGATAGGTGGTCGCGCCATGGTCTTGGACACTTGCTAAACCCGACCGATCCGGAGGCCTCTGATCGAAACTGGACTTGCGCTGTGTGGAACGCAATCATTCGCAAAGCCGTGGGTCTATCAGCCAAGCAGCCAGTATTTGCAAATCTCCCGGCAATCGGTCGAACCACGGTCAGCAGTCCGTCGCTAATGAAGTGCCTCGAATCGCTCAATGCTGGAAAACCGTACGCCGAACAAATTAAGCCATTCAATTTCCTTCAGACCAGCCAAATCAGTCCCTTCGGCCATCCGGACGGTGTTGATCCCGAAAAATGCCATCTCATTTCCCCCTACGATCCTGATCCTCGGAAATGGCTCGAAAAGGAGTGGGTTGATCAATACACCCGGAAACGGTTTCGCATCACGACGCGCGGTCACTACGGATCAAGAGATATCGCGCGAGTTAAAACATACGGAGATGTTGTCACTGAGTATGAATTTCATCCGGAATCAAAATGCGCTGACGCACATGGCAATCCGTGCGACCGGCAAACCGTTGGTTTGTTGCAAAGGCGACACGTACAGATCGATCAGATCAAATGCATCGGCAAGGAGTCGAACAGCTTGGAGAGTGTCGAAGAGGGAATGGTTCAGTCCGAGCAGAATGTTTATACCGAGTATGCTGATCCCAAGCGAAGCGATTGGGTCACCAAGATTCAGCCGGCCCTGAAGAAGGTGAAATTGAAAGTCCTGGTCGAAGCATGCGGAAAGAGACTTTCCCGACGAGAACTCATCGAGTTGCGCGCTGGTCGAAGCAGGCCACATCGCAAGAATCGGGAATTGCTAGTTTCGATTCTCAAAGGCCTCCGCCTGCTCTGAAATCTCAATATTGCCAAGACGACGGGCACTTGTCCGATAATCCGACTAACCAGGACCTAAGTTCTTTCCCCCGAAACCTCAGACCAGGGGCGAGCGACCGTGGTTCGTGTTTGGTTTATAGTATCTCCCATGAAATCGAACCGATTCGGGATTGTCCTTCTTTGCTTGTTCAGTTCGACCTGTGCGACAGCGAAACGCGTGCCACCAAAACCGGTTGCACCGATTGTCGCCGATGGTATTCGGTATTCAGCCGAGGGCAACGGCAAAGACAGCTACGTGGTCGCAATCGATGAGGCAAGCGGAAATATGTTGTGGAGGGTGAAGGTGTTTCATACCCGAATCAAGTTCTGGCGGGGTGAAGAGGACAACCAGTGGTTGTTTATTAGCGACTTGAAGCCCGCCGGGGACTCTCTGCTCGTCCGAGATGAGAAAAATCGTTGCTACTCCATTTACCTGAAGACGAGACGCGTGAAGAAAGCGCCGTGCGGTAATGCCTTTCCCCCACAAGAGCCACGACGCTAAATGTCGTTGCTGAGTGAAAATGGGTTTTTATCGACAACTGGATTTGCTGGTGACCGTCCTGGCGACGCTGGTTGTTTTTGCTAGCTGCGCTTTTCTCGGCGGCCTGCCCGTTAGGATTAGCTTGCTTATAGCGGCGGTCGTTTTCTTAGCTGGCCTTCGGTTTGGGCGGCGGATAGCAGAGGTCCTAAAGTCTTTTGGCTAGGTCCTGATTAACGCGATAAGTTCCGAGTAGCCGACGACTCGCCAAATGGCCGATTCTGGGATTGTGAGTGCAATGGCGATATTTCGCCAACTATGTGTCGCGTCGAGCATGAAGCCAAAAACGAAAAGTCTCGATTGCCCTCTGCTCTTGTTCGGAAGAGCCTTGCGAGCCCAGCATATCCAGCGCCTGCAGGACAGCCTCACGACCGATGGCTGCCTCAAAATACATAGGCAGTTGCTCAACACTGAGGTCCCATGTCGGTAAAGTGCGATTGATTACCGCTTGTACATCGGGCGGACTGGGCGGATTGAGAGACAAGAGCAACCGACCAGCGTACTCTTGGTCAAGGTAACGGCTATCGGGTCGGTTCGCGTTACAAAACACCCCGATCAGGGCCTCAAACGCTTCAACTACTGGGCGGCGTCGAAGAACGCCGAGCCACTGCTCAAGCCGCTGCGCATCGAGCCGGCCCGTTGAATCGACTGCTTCGTATAGCTTCGACACGACCATCTCACTGGTCATCAGGTTGCGGCCATGCGGCATATGCGCAGTCTACTTCAGGACGTGGTCAGACGGCCAACTGTCGCAATTAAGCGATTGCGCTCACCATCTGAACTGGCAAGTCAGGATACCGGTCGAGTGACGGGCAACCCGGAAGTAATCCCCAAGTCCTGGTTAACGCGGTAATCGGTAAAGTGAAATTCAGCGGGTCAATCTCCAAATGCACCATCCAAACACAGCCAACAACAGCAATCCGGCCGCAAGGGAAATCAAAGGGTACAAGACGACGAGATGGGGTTTCCCTGCTCGCGCCCAAAAACTGGGAACATCAATGCCAAGTCCCAAAATCAGAGGGACTACAGGGAGCACAAGACCGACCAGCACGATTATCGAAGCGATAGCAAGAAGAACGATTCCCATCGTTTTCATCATGTTGATAGCTTATTTCGATGTCTTAAATTGGACCAGCATTTCGCTTGTGGTCGCTAGCTCCTGGTTAACGCGGTAATCGGAAACTTGAAGTACTGGTACGTCAGATGTCTGGTAACGCGACTAACCAGGCGTGTGGAATTACTTTCGCTAGAAGCGGTTTGTCGCTTACACGCCGATTGGACTATTCGTATCGCAAAGCGACCATTGGATCGACTCTCATCGCCCGACGCGCCGGGAGAAGCGCTGCGATTCCGGCTATGAGAAGCATCAAGCAAATTGCAAGACCAAAGCTTAGCGGATCAGTTGGCTTTACCCCCCAGATTGTTCCCCGAATGATCTGCACCGCCGGAACAACCGCGGCCAAGCCAAACGCAATGCCTACGCATACTACTCGCATCATTTCGCCAAGCAACATGCGGAACACATCGCCTCGATTCGCGCCCAAGGCCATGCGAATCCCGATTTCGCGTGTTCTTTCGGCTGCCGCATATGACGTCACTCCGTACACGCCAATCATCGCCAGCAGCCCAACGAACAAACCGAACATCGTCGCAATCAAGGCCATGGCGCGATTGCGGTGGACCGACGTGCTGAGCATATCGCTCAGCCGGCCACATTTTAAAACGATGTGCGGGTCAACCGTCGCCGCTGCATTCTCCAGACGCTTTGTCGCTTCAGCGAACGCACCGGCAACCCGAATTTGGTAATAAGCCACGCCCGAGCACGAACTTCCACATTGGGAAACTGGCCTGTGCAGGGCAGGCAGAGGCGCATCACTGGGCCGACGAAGTTGGATGTCCCCAACGACACCTACAACCTCGACCGCGTAGTCGTGCCCTTCGCCATCTCCGTCGTTTTCACGAAATCTCAGTCCGACGGGATTCACTTTGCCAAAAAGCACTCTCGCCAGCTCGGAGCTGAGAACGGCCACTGGAAGTGATGTAGCTGTGTCCGTGTCATTGAATTCCCGGCCCGCCAGGACCGGAGTCCGCCAGGTTCTGAAAGAGTCCGGAGAGGAGAAGCCGAGATATGCGCCAGTTCTTCGCTCGGATGCTCCTGGCCCGGGAACCACCAATTGCGTAAGCGTCATCTTGGAAAAACTGCGGCCATATGACGCCGACGTGACACCAGGCAGCGATCGAAATGTCACTAGCAATTCCTCCCCGACCATGGCTTCGTATTGCGGATTTTCGTGAGCGCCCGCCAAGCTCGCCTGAGCCGTTATGACCCCTTTAGGGTCATAGCCCGGATCCTGTGCCAGGAGCGACTGCAGCGTCCGTGCCAGCAAGCCTGCGCCGACCAGTACGGCCACAGACAAAGCCACCTGCACAACAACCAGGCCAGAATTCATGACGCGGTTTCTGAGCTTTCCAGTGGTCACGCCGTTGTTCATCGCGGAATAAACCGAAATATGAGTTGCCTCGACCGCGGGAGCCAACCCAAACAGAACAGCGCACCCCAAAGTGATGCTCACGGCAAAGGCAGCAAGCTTGGCATCCCATGACAAATCCAGCACGAGCGGGTCGCCCGGATACGAAAGCGCCCATAGCAACGCTTGAGTTGCCCAACGCGCGATGATAAGACCCGTCGCAGCGCCGGCCACCGATAAGACAGCACTCTCCGTCAGCAGTTGCCGCACCAAGCGCCACCGAGTCGCGCCCAAGGCAAGCCGGGTGGCGATTTCGCTACGCCGCTTTGCGGCTCGCGCGAGCAGCAGATTCCCCAAATTCGCGCACGCGATGAGTAGAGCGACTGCCGCCATAGCCATCAAAAGCAGTACCACGTCCATTTCCTGCAGCCAGGTGTCCGAAGTGCCGTTCGGCATGGGACGCGCAACAAGGGCTGCACGCATAACCGATCGCCCGCTGCTTTCCTTAGATCTTGGCGGTAGGGCTCTGTATATTTCTGGACTTAGGACTTGCAATCCAGCGTTGGCTTGGCTCACGCTGACTCCCGCCTTTAACCGGCCGACGAAGCTCAGTATCGTAGCGTGCGAATCCAGCGACGGCGACTGGCGTCCGTACATGATGTGGTAGTCTCTAAACGTTCTTTCCGCCTCGAGAGGCATGAAGATTTCAGGCATGTTGCCGATATCCACCCCGAAAAAAGACTTAGGGACCACTCCAACGATTTGGAATTCGTTTCCATTTACGCGGATCGCCCGACCGAGTACACCTGCTGATTGGCCGTACAATTGTCGCCACAAACTGTAACCAATCACGCAGACAGGTGTCACCCCGGGTTGGTCATCCGAAGATTGCAAGACTCTGCCTAAAACGGCTGACACGCCAAGGGTTGGGAAGTAATCCCCAGAAACATACAAGCCTGATACTTCCTCCTTCCCCATTGAGTTCGCGATTTCGAAATTGCTATCGAAGGAGTTATAAGTGAGAACCCCGGAAAAAATGTTTTGTCGGCTTTGAAATTCCTTCCACTCGGCGTAGGAGTGTAAATTGACATCGTCGCCGCGGGCAATTTCGACCAACCGGTCCGGCTGCGACACGGGCAACGGTCTGAGCGCCATTACATAAATCACGGAAAAAATAGCGATCGTCGCGCCAATTCCTAACGCGAGAGAGAGGATGGCAACAGCGGCAAAGCCTGGCGATTTGTGCAACGAACGCAGACCGAAGCGCAAGTCTTGAATCACGGTTTCCATGCAGGCACCTGCCGTCAGCCAGAACGCAAGACGGACCAATGTTACCGCAAAAAGGAAGTCTCAAACCAACTCGTCCTACAGCGCCGGACGGATGGTCGGTAGGTAGGAACCAATCGCTAAGTCGTGGTAAACGCCGTAATCGTCCATGTGAAGTGCTACTTCACATCTCCGGTAGCGCGACAAATCAGGAGTTGACGGCGGGGATGCAACTGTACGGTCGAACAGTTTCCCACGGAAATGGGTGATGTTAGCCTAAGTCCGACTCCTAGTTAGTTGCTTGACAGCGAAAACGGAGTTGTCTACCGCAGTGATAAACAAACTTCTGATTCCGCTTCTCCTTGGCTCAGCAACTCTGTTGGGAGCCTTCGAACCTGAACCCCGCAGGCAAGAAAGCCCTCCGCGCGGCTCACCGCAAGTTGCAGCTCCGCAAGACCTAACCAAGGATTTGGAAGACGACGAGGATGGGGCCAGACATTTGTTTCTCATCGGCGACGAAGCGGTTCCTACATTAATCAGATTCCTCTCCGACGCCGACAATGAAAAAAGAATCGGTGCGGCAAGAGGGCTGGCTTACATTGGGAATCGCGAGGGCATGCAAGCTCTCCAAAATGCATTCAAATCCGAGAAGAACGAGGAAGTAAAGTCTGCGATGTCCTCCTACTATGCGGGCGGGCTAGTTGGGACTTTATCAGAGAGCGATTTGCATTTTCTTAGAAGTTCCGTCGAAACCGCACGATTTACTGATGACGATGATGAGTCGGCGTTCCCCGCCATTTCCGCGGCGCTGGCGTTAGGCATGATGCGAAGAAAGGATTCGCTCGGCTTGTTACGCAAAGTCGCTAAACAGGATGTGATCGGTTCTGAAGAAGTCTCAGAAGCCATTCAATGGATAAACAAACCCCGCCCACGACAGACGAGAATCGGAACGTCAAAAAGCGAGGACGATCTGGTAAAGAATGCCATCCTGAAAGACACTTTCTTTGTGGAGGGGAAGCGAGACGAGACCTCAGTGTCAGAGCTCACGTTCAATCGCGAGCGCAACAAAGCTCTGGTTTCCCTGGACATCTATCAAAGCCCGAGGGCTAGGTATGGATATGACCTAGTTTTGGCAAAGAACAACGGCAGGTGGAAGGTAGTAGGAATCTGGTTCGCATGGATTGCGTAGGAAGTCCAAGAGTCGTCCCACCTCCTTGAAGTGCTTGATAAACGCCGTTACCGGAAGAGTGAAATTGGCCCGATCCTCAATGTCCGGTATCGAACGAATCGTGCAAACGAGTGCTTGGTGCCCAAACCCGGCTTATACTCCTTTTGGAATCAGGGCCTCGGACTATGAACCCGACATATTCAGCGCTTATTCTGATGGGCATCCCACTTCTTTGCTTTGCGTCCGCTGCTGTATTCGAAATTCGGCGTGACCCTGCCAGCCTTAAGCATCTGATCCGAATCCTACCGCTTGCGGCTGGAACTGTTGCCTCCGTTCTGTTTCTGTCGTTCATATTTGATTCCTCTGACTTTCCATCTAATCGTTTTTGCACCGTGATATCGCTTGTGGGACTTCTAGTCGCCGCGGGTGGTTTTTTATGCCGATATAAGTCCCGGCTGGCGGCGGCTCTTGTCGTCGCTGGCGGTTTGTTGCTTGCTTATTTCTGGCTCATCAGCCAGATGAGACCGTGAGGCCAGAATCAGGCCTTTTCCTTCAACGGCGGGCTAAGTCCTGGTTAACGCCCGTGGCGGGAACAAGCGATTTTCATACTTGCAAGCAAATTTCTTGCATTTTATTTCACGAGAATGCATTCGCACGTTCTCGTGCAACAAATATCCAGAACAGTTCGCTTGTGCGTATTTTCAGCCGAGTCTGTGCCACATAAATACTTGATCTGGAACTGGTTTGGTTTCAGTCGCTTCCCACAAGAAAATAGCGTTAGAAAGCGGCTGTACATGGTTGATACATGTCGCCGTGTCACGGTGCGCAATTTGTTTTCACTTGCGCGTTCGGCTTATTGCACCAAAATAGTGCAAAGAGGGCAGTTTTGCTCTCTCCTATCCCCCATCCCGTCAACGAGTGTGGGGGTTAGCTTACAGAGCGGGGAAAAGTGATACACCTGCATTCGCTGATCTAAATTCCAGTTGTCCGGTAAGCGCTAATTCTTCGTCTGTTTCTTGGGCGCCTGCTTTAATTGCGTTCTTGCCGCTTCTCGTTCCGTCATCAGCTTCCAGCCCAAGTAATATTTATAGATATTGCTGACGTATCCGACCGTTTCTGCCCCGACTTTTTTGGCAACCGCGTACTCGACATTTTTGAACCAGACGTTCGGATTGAGTCCCATGTCCGCCGCCAGCTGGCGGCATTGTTTGATGCGTCCCGGCCCGGCATTGTATGCGGCGAGTGTCATCAGCGTTTTATTGAGCGGGTCCATCGGGTCGTTCTTGAAGTAATCATCACGGATGAATTTGAGTAGTTTTACTCCGGCATGAATGTTGGGATCGACCGTCGTGACGTCTGGGATATTTACCGGCGAACTCGCCGCGGTCGTGGGCATGACCTGCATCACACCGATTGCTCCTACCCTGCTTTTGGCTTCCTGATTTAGTCCAGATTCCTGATAGGCCTCAGCGGCTATAAGCATCCACGGAAATTTGTACTCACTTGCATATTTCTGGAACAAGCCCTTCAGCTGATTGAATCGCTTTACACTCTCAGCGTTCTCGTTGTTCCTAATAAAGCGGCCGCTCTTCAAATAGGTGTTTGCAAGCTGCGCGAAATAAGCCGTCCCCTCGCGATGCGTACTGGCAAACTCCTCCAGCATGTCCTTGAGCTTGGGAGAGTCCTTACGCACTGCCCAGCCCGATTCCATCTTGTCGGTGACTGGAAAGTCCTCATAAATCTTCAAGTCAGTAAAGACGTTCTTCCAAAGCCGCGCCGTAAAGGACGGAGTCACCGTGTATTGCACCAGTCCGGCCTGGGCCATTTCGACAAGGTCGTCGCGTTCAAGATTTCCGTCTGCAGCGATCAGGTTAATCTTTGGTTTCTTAGCCGCTGAAAGCTTTTTATTGAGTTCCGTAAGATTCTCCCAAGAGATCGAGTTTTTGAAGAGGTAGACTTGCTTGCCGGAGAGGTCCTCCAGGTTAACCAGCGGCGGGGCGTCTGGACCCGCCACCACAACATCGTGCACGCTACTAGCCAGGGGAACGAAGTCGAAAATCTTTTTCCGCGCTTCCGTGATGTATACGGCAGCGGCTACCAGGTCCCCGTTCCCGTTCTGCAAATCGGCACCGGCCTTTCCGAAGGTAGTTGGTATCAACACGACGTTGATTTTTTCTTTTTCCGAGGTATCTTTTGGATGCAGCTTGCGATTGAGGAACTTCTCAAAATCCACAAGCGCATCGTAGGTCATCCCGCGTGGACGCCCATTATCGAAAAAGAAGCTGGCCCGATTGAAAGTGACCAATGCGCGTACGACGCGCCGCTGATCCATTTCGTCGAGATCGCCTTTGTGCGGCGAAGTGCGAACTACCAGGTCCTGAAGGTCCGCGTTCTGATCCTGTGCAGAGCCTTGCGCAGAAGTCTGTGGGAATGCCGGTAGGGCAAAGGCGAGAAGGAAGCTAATCACGGGAGCAAATTTCTTGCTCATAAAAACGTCTCTCAGCCGCAAAATACTACTACATGTGGCTAGGTCCTGGTAAGTCGGGTTACCGGAGATGTGAAGTAGCACTTCACATGGACGATTACGGCGTTTATCAGGACTTACCCAAGATTGCCTAGGAATAGTAGAGGGAACACAGTCGCTGCACTTAGATCGCGAATCGGTTTGACATTCCTGTCTATAACCATCTTGATTCGAGCCGAGAGGTGTGCTCTAAGCCCAATTAGCTTGTTCTCATGCCGGACGTTCGGATGGCATGGTCTTCATTCGCTTCTTTCCCAGGCGCTCCACCACTGGGCCAGCGACCTACTTGTTGAACCTTGGTTGGGCAAGTCCCCAAACTCTTTCAGGGCACGCAACGTTCTTTGCTTTTCGGCGGCAAAGGCGCCCCGTATGTCTGCCTTTACAGAACCCCATGCGGTGGATGGAAGACCGGGGAACCGGAGCCGAATTTGCTCAAGAATCGTCGGATCCGGTTCTTCGGAGAGCTTTGGCAATTCCGAGCGAATGCGGGCGAGCCTCGAAGTATCGTCCAGGGACGAGTCCGCAACGATGTTGTCGATCAACTCGCGCACACGCCTGCCCTGGAATTGCGCGGCGATAGGACGAACTGCCAAGGTCGCTGCTGCACTCGCATCGCCTTCATACGAGCCGTCGGCAAACAAAGCAGCTTTGAGATTGAACGCACACGGGGCCGGTCCGGGAGCAATACCGTTGGAGGTCACCGAGGCTGAAGTATCACAAAAAAGGCGGAACTCATGATTTGCGCTCGGGGCAATCAGCGCGCTTTCCGAGTAATTGGAATTATGGTCTAACGACGTTTCGACGAGGAAGGCCGTTACCGCACGCGATGACAGGTTATGGAGACCCATTCTGTAGCCTTGGCGATCCTTGCCCAGGATTTCAGGTTGAATGGATGGAACCTCGTTCAGGGTTGGCAGACTGGCTGGACTGGGCAATTGCGCGTTTACAATCTTGATGGTCCACGGTTGCAAGCCGAATTGTTCCATCTCTCGTAAGACGATCGATTCGTTCAGGTGTGGCGAGTACGCTCCGATCTTCTGCTGTGGATGGCCCTGCAGCGATAGACTCGTGTCGGTTTTGTCGAAGGGCCCGAAAACGGCAGTGGCGGCGATTGCGACTGCATCGCCATCTACTTTGCATACGAGCTTGAAGGCGGAGGGCTGGGTTTTTTCGGAGTTCCCAGCATCGTGGCCAGGCAACGGACGAAGAGAAGGGCCGAAGAACATCGAGTCTATCCCACCGCCTTCCGGGACGATCACAAAATGCGGCGGGTATCCATCCTCGCTTATCTCTAAAGCAAATCTTGGTTGTTGCACTTGAGTTTGCGCATGCAACGTTGTGATGGTGGAAAAAAGGAGAACAAATCGGATGGCAATACGCATCGAATCGACCGATCCTTCCCGAAGGCAGCTTACTCTTCCGCAATAAAGCACGCAGAGCAGTAGCACTTAGGCGACTTCGAGTATATTCGTAGTTACTTTCCCCGCCAAGTATAGATGCTGTACTCCCCCTTCGTGTAGTTCCGAGTTTTCTCGATGCGGCGGCGTTAGTGCTCGATTAGTCGGTTACCGGACATCTCTAACAATGTCGGCCCTGTCAAACTCTTTTTGAACACACTTCTTTCTTTTCACCTAAAAGAGTTTTTCTCTTTCGTTTTCTTTCGCTTTCTTGCTTCTCCGCATCGACGAC
>Ga0210402_10001192_pt1 | contig 27060 bp, 26 predicted proteins | sample IncBWC7MmetaG_FD_161055 | JGI IMG/M metagenome (GOLD analysis project Ga0210402, IMG submission 161055) | Forest soil microbial communities from Barre Woods Harvard Forest LTER site, Petersham, Massachusetts, United States - Inc-BW-C-7-M | ecosystem: Environmental > Terrestrial > Soil >... | reverse complement strand
GTCCATGCCAGCCCGCTGGCGGGTTTTTCTCGGTGGTGAGCTCGACAACACCGCCCAGCTTACGCCCGTATTCCGCGGGATAGCCCGCAGTCATCACGCGCATGGATTCCACGTCACCAGCATCGAACGGCGCCGCAAACGCCGGTGAGCGGTTTTGGGTTAGCGGCATTCCGTCCAGAACATACTGAACCTGATATTCCGAGCCGCGCGGATGCAAGACGCCGTTCGCTTCGTACAGCCAGCCGGGTTGGTCGTCGACTGCGTCGGAGAGACTCCTCCCCGGTTGTGCCGCGCCATGTTCGCGCAACGATTCTCCACTCAACGAATAAATGGTTCCATTTTCTGAGGGATCGAGTAGTGTCGCAGCGTCCGTGACTTCGACTTTCATGTTGACGGGCGCCATTCCCAGAACTACGGAAACCCGCACCGGGACTGCGCTGCGAATTTCAACCAGACCGGTCCAGGCGGCGAAACCTTCCGCGTTCACGCTCAAGCGGTATACGCCGAAAGCCAACTCGGCCGCCACATATTTTCCTTCGGGGCCGATAGCAAATTCCTTTTTCAGCTGATTGGATTCGCTGACCAACTCGCCCGATGCCGCTACGGGGCGCCCCTGGGGATCTTTCACTTCGATTTGCAGTTCGCCGCGCTCGCGCTGCGCGTGAGCCGAACGTACAAGGGGTGCCAGCGCCAGAACGAGCAGCAACAGAGCCCGCCAGTATGATCGCCCATTTATTGAAAATCCGCGCGTTCGCGAGGCGTTTTGCATGGACTTTCCAAACTACCACACGGGTGCCGGACATCGGTGATGGCGGCGCTAACGGTTTCGAGAAACCAACTTCAACCGGAAAAGGTGAGGAGTGTTGCTCTTGCCGGGATGGGCGCAATCGCTCACAATGCCAAGGTCCAAAGCGGGCGCCAACTTTTTATGTCTACTGGGTTAACCTCCGCGCTATTGCGATTCTCAGCGGCTGCATTCGGCTCGCGAACCGTTCCGTCAGAAGAAGTGGATGCAGCGTTTGGCATGCCGCCCGGGAAGCTGCGGCATCGCGCGGGAATTATCTCGGTGGCATACGCGAGTGCCGACGAATCCGAAGTAACGCTGGCTGCAAGAGCCGCATGGGAAACCTTGCAAAACGCCGGCGTGCTTGCAAAGGCGCTGGATTGGATCGTGGCGGCCAGTGAAACTCACCACGCATTCCCCTCGATAGCGGCACAGTTGCATCTGGCGATTGGCGCGCGCGAAACGTGCGGCGCGCTCGACGTCGGCGGCGCATGTCTTGGCCTGCTGAATGCACTGGTCGTTGCGAAATCGTTTGTGGAATCGGGGCAGGCGCGGACGGTGTTGGTGGTTACCGCGGACGTTCACTCCCGCACGCTGACGCCGGGTCGCGTAGCCGGCGAGTTCGGTGGACTATTCGGCGACGGCGCGACCGCATTTGTTGTGCAAAACGAAATTTCCGACGCACCGAAAAATCATTTTTCGCTGCGCGATTTCTTTTTTGGCTGCGCTTCGCAGCTGCAATCGGCGATTCAGGTTGCCGCGCGGCCCGAGGACCAGTTGAAGGTGGTATTCGACGGTGATGCGCTTTCGCGAGCGGCCACCGCACGTCTCGATCAGTGTATACGCGAACTCGAGTCGCGCAGTGGCGTGCCTCGTGCCAGGGTCGCAGCGTTCGCCACGCACCAACCGAATCCGCGGCTGGTGGCGCTGCTGGCCAAGAAATCCGGCCTGTCGATCGAACGATTTCCCTTGATTGCCCGGACTCGTGGAAATCTAGGCTCTAGCACCTGTGCCGCAGCGCTCCATGCTGCGTTGGAATCGCTGCAGGGCGCCGCAACCCGATCGCCTGGTCCGATTTTCTTAGCCTCGCTTGGGCCGGGCCTGCTTTTTGGCGGCGGTTGGCTCGCGCCGCTATCTGATCCAGTTTCCTCAAGCTGATGATTAACAAGAGTTGGGCTTGCAGGATTACGGGCCTGGCAGCGTTCGAACCGTAAACTGGGTGTCAGGCGCAGGCACCACACAACTGAATTGCGGCGGCCATCCTGCATCGGTAGAGGTATTTCGGCAGATGTTTGGCATCGCCGGTGCGATCTGCGATGGATCAACCGCACCATCCAAAGGCTCGGCATAGACGATGTAGCTGTGCCCCACTGCAAGTTTTTCAATTTTGTAGCCGCCGTCGAACTGCGCGGGACCGGGGTCGGCGCAGCTCCATCCACCGATGGTCCCGGCAATCGCTGCGCCGCTGGCGGAGTCCACCGCGACGACTTGTGCTCCAACGATTCCGGTAGCGCCGGGCGGACTCGCGGGAAGGGAGAGCGGATTCGCTGGGACAACTCGACCTTCAATACTTCCGACATAGGTCGGATTGGAGGCATCGGGGTAGAGAACCCGCAACCCGGTGCGATCGTCATCGCCGAGCGGAGCATCCGGTTGCAGCGCGGTTGGACGCGGCGTGGAAAACGTTCCCGGCATATGAGCGTAAGGAAACATCATGGCGCTCCAGATTGCGGAGTGGCTGAAGCCGAGAGAATGGCCTAGTTCGTGGGTGAGGATCGATTCTAGATCATAGGATTTTGGATTTACGGCGAGAGCGAGCGGCGTGGCAAAAGTGGTATTCGGATCGCCGGGATTAAAGTAAATGTCGGCGTCGAGGATTTGTCCCGGAGCAACCGAGACTTCACTGGCGCCAACCTGTTCGCCGATGCGATCGGCGGTAACGGCGCGCGTAAAGGCCAGCACACCCGGAGTGAATGCCATGTCGGCTTGATCGAAGCACAGCGTGTTTAAGCCGTCGGTGCCGCAGGAAGCCGCGGAAGCAACGCTCGAAATTGGAGCGAGCGACGCAGGGGACAGGGCCGTACCACTGACGCCGGTCCAGACCGCGAGTGCCGTCGTGATGGTCTGCTCGATTTCGGTGAGCTGTGCTGCTGGAGTCTGGTGCAGCGTGAGAATCGTTGCCGGATTGCTGCCTAGCGCAGTGCTCCAACGAAATGCGATATTCCCGGCTCCGGACGACTGGTGTGCGGGCACCGGGCACGATGAGCCACCTGAGACCGAAGCTGGCTGGCGCATATCCGGCACTTGCATGTTGAACGCGTAGCCAGCGGCATCAGCGGAATTCACGGCGATTATCGCCAGTGAAGCGACAATTGCGGTCAGCTCTTTTTGATGTGCAAGTTTGATCATTCGGTTCGACTCCTATCCATGCGTTGCATTTTCTTTGCGAACTCGCCGGTGAAACTTCAAGCGTGAAGGGCTATTGCCTTTCGAGTGCGCGTTTCAGTTTCAACTGAAAGACGGGCACTGGAAGATTTCGCACTCCGCCGTGCCGGAACTCTTTGGTGACGGGATCGAAAATCGGCGCAGACGCTGAATCCTGAGTCACCAGTTCGAGTCCGGTGGATTTGTCCCTGCGAATTCGGAAAGCGCCCTGCGACCATCCGAGGATGTGGAACACTCCGTCAGGCGCCGGCCACAGAAACAAGTACACCTCTTCGCCGGGGACAAACGCCGGTACTTCTTCGACGCGTGAGTGCAGATGCCCGACAACGCCTCCGGGCATTTCCACGGTGACGATGCGCGGAGCCGTTCCTTTGTACTCTTCGAGAACAGTGAATTCGGTGCGCGTCCAGATTTCACCGTTTTTCCAGTAACTTTCCACGCGCAAGCACTGCATTCGGCCGATCGCGCTGGCTTGCTGCGCCAAATCGTCGAACCTCAATTTCGCCAGCGTGGTGGCGTCAGAGACCACCGCCATTGCCAGGATTGCCAGTCCAATCAGGAAAAGCATCCACAAGAAATTCAAACGCTGCTGCCTCACCATTTTATTGCACCTCGAAAGCGCCGCTTGCCGCGGTCTTGTCCAAATTCGTGTTTTGAATGAAAAGAGTGCGCGCGCCGGGTTGCGCAGCGGATTGCAATTGCAGCGTCAAATGGATGATGCCCAGTCCGGCAGGCTGTTTTGCGACGACCGCGACGTCGCCTGAGCCCGTGACCGTATAAGTCATGCTGGTATCGAGCCCGCCTTGCGAGAAAGCGCAGACGTCAACAGTGATTGCGCCGCTCGCCGGCCGCACCAATACAATGGGATTTCCGGCCAGCGTGCAGGTGTTCGTGCCGGCCGAGAAATTTCCAAGCGCGGCGATGTTCAAATCCACATCGTCGCCGGGAACGGAAACGCCGGCGGTAGACGGTTCGACCACGACGATGTCTTCACCGCCTGCAGCGGGCGAGCTATTCGTTAGCGCGATCGAGGCGTCGCTGCCGTTTGGTGAAACGACAGCCAGCGCCACTGTGTTCGAACGGCTTCCATCGGGATTTTGTATTTGCACCGCGACATGGCCGGCGACGGCTACATCGGAGATGAATACTGGCGCAGTACATTCCGCGGCGGTGGTGCAGGTCGTGGTGCGGGCGCTTCCGCCGATAAGCAAGGTCGAGACTGGTCCGGGACTGGTGGCGTGAAACCCGCCGCCATCGATGCGCAGGGTGAATCCATCCGCGCCGCCAGCGTAAACGCTGGCAGGATGCAGCGATTGAATGTTAGCGCCACTTGAAATGGTGACGTTCGCGGCGCCCGATTGCGAAGTGTCGTCCGAGCTGATCGCGACGACTTGGAGTGAACTGGGAGCCGGCGGAGTTCCCGGAGCGGTATAGGTTCCGTCGGCGGCGATCGTTCCGCACGCACCGCTGGCAGCGCAGCCGGCGCCCTGCAGCTGCCAGACGACACCCTGGTTCGTAGTGCCAAGGACATTTGCTGAGAAAACCTGAATCGCGCCGGGCGCGAGCGTCACATTGCCCGGAAATACCGAAACCAGATCGTGGTTGATTACGGTGATCTGTGCCGTCGCATTTTTCGTCGGGTTAGCGGCACTGGTGGCCTGCACGGTCACCGGATTTGGCGACGGCAGCAAACCGGGCGCGAGATAGTCCACCTGTGGTGCGTTGCTAACGGTTACGACCGAGCACGGATTTGAATTTACGACGCAAATTTCGCCGAGTGCAGCGCTCCCGCCTGCTGCGCCGCCAACACTCCAATTGACGGTGGAGTTCGTGGCTCCGTTTACCTGCACCGAGAGCGTCAAGCGTTGGCTCGCGGTCACCGTAGCGGTGACCGGCGTGATACTCACTCCTACGCCGGGTTGAACTTGTACCGTCGCCCGCGCGGCTTTTGTCGGATCCGCCAGCGGCGTGGCGGTAATGATCACGGTATTGGGAGCTGGAGCGGTTCCCGGAGCGGTGTAGTTCGCGGTTTCAGTGTCTACCGTCGCTGCGGAGTTCGTGCCAGTGTTCTGCGTAGTGACGGAACTGAGGGTGCCACAAGCATTTCCGCTACAGCCGGCGCCAGCGACCGCCCAATTGATCACCGTGCTCGGGTTCGAACCGGCCACCGACGTCATGGTGGCAACAATTACTGCGGTCGCCGAAGTCGTCACGGTGCCCGGCGCGGTAAGTTGCAGCGTAAAGTGGCTGGTGATCGTGAGGTTTACGCTGGCCTGCTTGGAAGGATCGGCCACGCTTTGCGCGGTCACGGTCACGGCAGCGGGGGATGGCAAAATCTGCGGCGCGGTGTAAATTCCATTGGTGTCCACGTTACCGCAGGCATTCGGGCAAGCTGCTCCGCTGACCGTCCAGCGAATCGAGGTGTCCGGTTGCCCCGCGCTGCTGAGCGAGGAAGAAAAAGTTCTCTGCGCGCCTAACTCGACGTTGGCTGCGCTATTTGGAGAAATTCCTATCGAGATGTCGCTGGCCACCGTGATTTGTGCGCTACCTTGGCTAGCCGGTTGCGCAACGCTGCTGGCCGCGATTTTTATGGTCGAAGGAGATGGCAAGTCCGGCGGCGCCGTGTAGATACCGTCCGCGGAAATCGTTCCAGACGCGTTGCCGCCACCGCTGACGCCGTTCAGGCTCCAACTGACGGCCTGGTTGCTGGAGCCCGTTACTGCCGCTGTAAATTGCAGCGTCTTCCCAAGCAAAACACTTCCGCTCGCTGGTGTCACCGTCACCGTAATGGCTGGGGGAGGTGGTGGGGGCGGGCCCGAGCTTGTGCCTCCCCCGCCACAGCCCGGAAAAATTGCGAAAGCCGACAGCAATGCGAACAGCCAGCCCCTAGCCTGAGATCGCTTTTGACACGATCGACTGTTCCGTTGTGGAAGCTTTCGCATGCACTTCGGAGTGCAGTCTGGATGCCAGCGCCCTCATTGAATCGCGGAGTGCACAAACGGCTTCTCAATCGGAGCCCTCGGTGACGCCATCCATCTTTGTTTCAAGAGTTTGGAAGGATTTTTTGCAGCAGGAGGTGCAACAAATCAGTCGGCTCATGCAACTGACGTACCGGGTGAATTCCCAGTTTGAAATTTGTGACTAGTATGGGCAGACCGAATCGGAACGGCACCACCTTCTTGACCAGCCGCTTTACTTAGTGGCTCTTTTGCGTCATTACTTCTCTTACTTCCAAATGAACCCCAGCCCCACCCGCGGCGTCTCGCCTATATATAAGGAGAGCCGAGCCGAAACTGCTCGCCTGAACGAGACCGTGCAGGAGTTGGTTCTGACCCATCCCGGAAGAGAGCTTGATGACGCCGCCCGCGATGCAATGGAGCGAGCGGATGCCGTAATGGGTTCGCAATACGAGTGGGAATCGCTGCTGGCGGAAAACGCTCCGTTGGCGTTTCGGGTTGCGCGTGGAGTGCTGCGGAATGATGCCGATGCCGAAGACGTAGCGCAGGAAGCTCTGATTCGCGCGCACCGCCAATTCGAACGGTTGCGGGACCGGGCACGGTTCCGCGGCTGGCTGGTTCGAATCAGTTTTCGGATTGCGCTGGACCGGCTCCGCGCAGCGAAGCGAAGGCACGAGCGCGAGGCGCAATGGGTGTATGAGAGTGCGCGCAACGCGCCGCACACGGGCGAGAATGCCGAATTTCAGCGCCAGTTCGATCGCGCACTCGAGGATCTTCCGGAGAAGCAGCGCATGGTGCTGCTACTCGCGGCGATGGAAGGGCACACGATTGATGAAGTTTCGGTGCTGCTCGGTATTCCGGCGGGCACCGTGAAGTCGCGGCTATTTTTTGCCAGAAAGACGCTTGCGGAGAAACTAAGATGTTTTGTGAACCCTATCGCCAATCGCTGACTGAAGCTGCATGCTCGGGCGAAATGTTGCCGCGCGAACTTGCGGCTCACCTCGACGGATGCAGCGCATGCTCGACCGCGTACGCTCGGGAGCAAGAACTTTTCGCATCGATTGATCACGCGCTGCACGCCGCTGTCAACTTGGATGTCGCGCCGTCGCTGGTACCGCGTGTGCGCGCGCAAATCGAGACGATTCCTGCGAGGTCATTTTGGCGGCTGCCTTCTATCGCATTTGCTACTGGCTGCATGGCGCTTGTTATTTTCGGGATTGCATATTCAAGAGTCAGGCACTCGGTTGGCGATCCATCGAAGATCAGTGCAATTGTTGTTTCACCGACGAATCAGTCCTATGTGGCAAACCAGCCGGGGGTGTTACCGCCGCAAGTTTTGCAACCGGAAGGAACGACAGCGCTGCGCGAACAAACTACCGTGCGCCGGGTGAGTCTCCGATCTGCTCCCGAGGTGCTGATATCGGCGGAGGAGCGAGCAGAATTTGAAAGGTACGTCACTCTAGCCCAGGCCAGGCCGCTCCAGAAAGCCGTTTCCGCTTCCGTCAAAGAGGATTTAGGCCCTGAGATCAAGCCCCTGGAGATTGCCGAACTGGAGCTTGAGAAGCTGGCCATCGAACCGCTCAAAGCCGGTGGTTCTGAATGAATTTTTGCGATTGTTTTTGAAATCCACAGAGAAGAGGAGTTCTTCGATGACGAAACGCTTGTTGATGTCATTTGGGTTGCTGGTGGTTCTCGCGGTTGCAGCGCCTGGGCAGGATGCACCGAAAAACTCCGGAGGGCCAAAATCGGATGACCACACGCCCGCGGTGACGCCACTGCGAGTGCAGGTGGTGTTCACCGAATTCGACGGCGAGAAGAAAGTGGCGAGTCTTCCTTATTCTTTCACCGTGAACGCCGACGAGAAGCGAGCACGGCCCGGCTCGCAAATCCGTAATGGAGTTCGCATCCCGATTTCCACCGGCAAGGACCAGCTCACTTACATCGACGTCGGAACCAACATTGATTGCTCGGCGACGCTGCAGGAGGATGGCCGGTACAAACTAATGATGACGGTGGAACGAAGCTCCGCCGCAGTCAGTAACGGCCCGGAAACCAGCTCCCCGATGGTTCGCCAATTCAAGGCGGAAATGAATCCGGTACTGCGAGATGGCCAGACCGTGGAAAGCGTGGTTTCCACCGATCCGTTGAACGGTCACGTGTATCACGTTGGAGTGACTCTCAACGTTGTGAAATAGCGCGATTTGTCAGCGCGCTTCGCACAGAAGGTTCGTCAGTGCGTCGCTGAGATTGGGAGCCGTGAACTGGTAGCCTGCGTTTATCAATTTTTTCGGAAGGACGCGCTGACTGCTAAGCAGCAGCGCGTCGGCCATTTCGCCCATCGCCAATCGCAGCGCAAACGCCGGGGCGGGGAAGAGCGCAGGCCGATGCAGCGCAGTAGCCAGTTCTTTGGTGAAGCCAGCGTTAGTCAACGGATTTGGCGTCACCACATTTATCGCACCGCGCAGTTCGCGCTTCGACACCGCGAATCGTAGAATTTCGACCACTTCGTTCAGCGTGACCCACGACATCCACTGTTTGCCACTGCCGATTCGTCCGCCCGCGCCAAATTTGAAAGGCAGCATTATTTTAGGCAGCGCGCCACCATGTTTCGCCAGGATAATTCCAAATCGAGCCAGTACCACCCGCGTGTGGCATTCTTCTGCGCGTAGCGCTTCAGCTTCCCAATCCTTCACCACGCCGGCCAGAAACTCATTTCCTGGCGCGCTTTCTTCGGTCAGGAGTTCCTCGCCCCGGTCTCCGTAAAATCCGATGGCCGACGCGCTGATCAGCACCTCCGGCTTAGCGTTCATTTTTCCGAGCGCCGTCACCAGTGCGCGCGTGGCGTCCACTCGGCTGCTGACGATTAATTTCTTCCGCGCATCCGTCCAGCGACCATCGGCAATCGACGCTCCGCCGAGATTCACCACCGCTTCCGCTCCGACGGCCGCGCCTCCTAATTCTCCGGTCTCCGAGTTCCAGGCCACATCGAACGCTCCCAAGGCTCCGCCTTCGGTTCTTGTTCCGGGCCGAATGAGCCGACAGACCATATGTCCGTCGTGCGCGAGCGCAGCAACCAGCGCGCTACCCACCAATCCCGTTGCTCCCGTCACCAAAATCTTCATTTTTTATTCCCGGAAAAATCGCGGTCTGACCGTACCCACCGATTAACTCAAACACTCTCTCATGTTTAACCTCGTTCGCGCTGTCCACGCCCGATTCAGGTAAAATGACTTGCGATATCTGATGCTGGTTAAAGTTCTCTATTTCGGCCGATTGAAAGAACTCTTCGGCGCTTCTGAAGAGTCGATTGAATTGTGCGATGGCGCGCGCATCGAAGATCTTTTCTCGCACTGTTCGAGTACTCGTCCCGAACTGCGCAAGTTTCGCGCTTCTCTGGTCGCGGCACACAATGGTGAGTTTGCCTCTTGGGACACGCTACTTCACTCTGGCGACGAAGTCGGCTTCCTTCCGCCGGTCAGCGGCGGCTGATCGAATATGCCTGCTGCGAATGCCACGAACGCCAACGATCGCATCGAGCTGACGTGCGACGTTATTCCCAACGCCGCCATAGCCCGCGAAGTTCGCGCCGATGAAGATGGCGCTGTCGCCACCTTCGATGGGTGCGTCCGCAATCACTCGCACGGCCGAGCGACACTGCACCTCGAATACGAAGCCTACGAATCGATGGCGCTGGCCAAAATGCAGGAGATCGCCGCGCACCTCCGCAAAACCTATCCGATTGATCGCGTAGCCATCGTTCACCGGCTGGGCAGACTCGAAATCGGCGAAACCAGCGTGTTCATCGCCGTCAGCTCCGCTCACCGCGCGGCTGCCTTCGATGCCTGCCGCTACGCCATCGACACCCTGAAAAAGACTGTCCCCATCTGGAAAAAGGAGTTTTTCGCTGACGGCGCAGTCTGGGCCGATGGCGAACTTCCGCCTGCCCCGAAAGAACTTGAGGGGCCGGCGCCCGCGGAGACTCCCGTCGCCAAACCCGCATCCAACTAAATCGATGCCAACTCTCGTTCTTCGCCCACCCAAACTGGCCGCCAGTATCCATGCTGGCGCATTGATCGCGTGCGCCTTGATTGCAGGCGAGATCTGCGCCGAGGCATTTCCACAACAGAATCAAAACCCGAATCGGCCACCGTGGGCGCAGAAATCCAAGACCTCCGACGCTGGTTTGGCTCCCGCGCCGATAAAGGTCGCCTCATCCGATCCCGAGCAAGATCGCGGCAAAATTAAAGTCTCCGTCAATCTAGTCAACGTTCTGGTGAGCGTGTTGGACGAGCACAATCGTCCCGCGCCAAACTTGCCGGTCGAGGCATTTCAAGTGTTCGACGAAGATAATCCACAAAAAATCGCAGTGTTTGAAAAGGAAACGCAGCAGCCGCTCGATCTCGCTTTGATGATTGACTCCAGCCTCAGCGCGCAACTGGGCATGCCTGCGCAGCGCGAGGCGGCGAATCGCTTTATCCAGCAGGTGCTACGCCCGGGCGACCATCTTGCGGTTTATGCTGTCGCCGAAAACATAACCCAGATCGCGGCGTTTACCGACAATGTGGGACACCTGCAAGACGCCGTCCGCCACATCCCGGCCGGCGCAGGAACTTCGATTTACGATGCGGTGTTGCTCGGTTCAAAAGCACTCGCGCGGCAGGGCTCCGACCGGCGTCACGTCATTATCCTGATTACCGACGGCGGCGAAACCACCAGCCACTCCGATTTCGAAGCCTGCCGGCGCGAAGCTGTGCGTGCCGGCACTCTGCTCTATACGGTGGTGGTTCGCCCGATGAAAAGTGAAAGCGGTCGCAACACCGCCGGCGAGCACGCGCTGGAAACGATCACCGACACCACGGGAGGCGCGGTTTTCTATCCGGATTCCACCGCTGAGATTGACTCTATCTTCGATCGCATCAACAAGGAACTGCGCACCCAGTACCGCCTCGGCTACTATCCCGATCCTCGCGGCCCCGCTGACACTTACCGCCGCATCGAGGTCACGGTCACGCCACAACCCGCATCATCGCAGCCTGATTCGAATCACAACGGCGGCCAGGTTGCCGAGGATCCGCCAAATGCCGCGACGCCTGTCACGCAGCCCGCACTGCAAACCGACGTTACAAACACTCAGCCGTTGGTTTACTCAGTCCGCCATCGCAAATCCTACTACACCGGTTTGCCCTAAGAATTGCCGCCGGTTGGATTCTTAGTGCAGCGCTCGTGCGGCCGCCGCAAAAAACTTTACGTCGTCCAAAATGTGCGCGGAAGAATTAGGTTTGGACAGCGCGCTTAAGACTACGATCACCAGCTTTTCCCTTGGATTGATATACATGTGCTGGCCAAAAATTCCGATAGCCTCAAACGCCCCTTGATGAATCGGATCGCCCGCGGGAACCGGCCACCAGAAATAGCCGTAGTCCACTGGCTTCCCACCAATCACATGGACGCTTCCCGCTTCTCGGAACCATCCCTCTGGCACGATCCGCTTCCCATTAATCACGCCATCCTGCTGCACGAACAATCCAAATCGGCCGTAGTCGCGAAGCGTTGCGCCTAGCCCGCTGCCGGAAAGCCCCATTCCGCCCGGTGATTCGGTCCACCAAGTCGCGTCTTTTTCCATTCCCAGCGGCGACCACAGCGTTTCGGATAAATATGTCGCCAATGCTTTGTGGGTCGCGCGTTCCAGCAGCGCGCCGACCAGGAAAGATTCTCCGGTGCTGTACGTCCAGATTGAACCTGGCTCCCCGGCTTTCTGCAAAGCGTTCATGTATGCCAGAATCGAGCCCGGCTTCAGCTTAAGTTGTGCCTCGAGAAGTTTCCTGCGATCCGAATTCGGATCCGTATACGTCTCGTCCCACTTCACACCCGAAGCCATCTGCAGCACACTGCGAATACTCACTCCCTCATAAGCGCCGCCCTTCAATTCCGGCAGATACTGCGTAATCGGCTCGTCCAGGCTCTTAATCAGACCTTGCTGTACTGCCACGCCTACAAGTGTTGACGACACCGATTTGGCCATCGAGAACGACGCCCAGCGCGTTTCCGGCCCGGTGCCAAGTTCATAGTCTTCAAACGCCACTTTTCCGTCCTTCAAAATCAACAGTCCGGCCACGCGGTTGTACGCGAGGTAGTCATATAAATCGAACTTGTTGCCGACCTGTTCGAATTGAATGTTTGCCAACGACTTCGCTGCAGCCGGTAGCGGCCGAACCGGACCTTTTCGCTCGACCACTTTCACGGGAAACAGTGTTTCGCTGTGTTCGAAAGTCGCGACTTCCACTTTTGGAAGCATCTTTCCGTCAAATACTTGCCGCGCTCCGGCTAGCTCCTGCGCTTGCACAACCGCGCTACACGCCATCAACGCCATCGCGAAAATCATTCTACGCGTCATTCGCATTCCTATTCCACCTTTAGGAGAGGTTTTCATTCGCTGATTCTATGAACTGCGCCGCGACCTCGCAACTCAAAACCCGTTACACTAAAGACTTATGTCGAACAATTCTGCTGGCACGACTTCAAGGCAATTTCTCGAAGTCGCCATTGAGACCGCTCTGGAAGCGGGCAAGATTCTCCGCGAAGAGTATGCGCTCCCTCCCGATATTCGCTACAAAGGTGACGTAGACCTGGTCACCCAAGCCGACCGCCGCAGCGAGCAAGCAATCGTCACGCGCCTCGCAAAATTGTTTCCAGATCACACGATAGCCGCGGAAGAAGGCACCGGCCACGTGCGTAGCTCCGAATTTCACTGGCATGTCGATCCGCTTGATGGCACCACCAACTTCGCACATAAGTATCCGTGCTTCGCTGTCTCGATCGCTCTCGCCCAGAACGAAACAGTTTTGGCTGGCGTGGTTTACAATCCCATTTACGACGAACTCTTCGCCGCCGCGCGTGGTGAAGGTGCGACGCTCAACGGAAAAGGCATCGCGGTCTCCAAGGTCGACACGCTTTCGACTGCTTTGCTCTGCACCGGTTTCCCCGTGCACAAGCGTCTCGCCAATCCCAACATTCATTACTATTATGATTTCACGCTGCGTTCGCACGGAGTCCGCCGCGACGGGTCCGCCGCGCTGGATCTGGCAAGCGTGGCCGCAGGCCGCTTCGATGGCTTTTGGGAATTCGGGCTCAAGCCCTGGGATACTGCCGCAGGGGTCCTTCTTGTGAAGGAAGCTGGCGGCGCCGTCTCCGATTTTCACGACGATCCGTATCGACTCGGCGGCCCGGTGGTGTTAGCTACCAATTCTCTAATCCACCAGGAAATGCGTGAAAAAGCGCTTGAGATCTCCAAACGCGATCCAAGAGCGCCACTTCAATTCTCACTGTAAGTCACTCAAAATTAGTTATTTAGCCCGTTACCACGCCCTAATTCTGCACTTACACCAGCCTTATCTTTCCCTTACAGGTGTTTTGCTAACGTAGTTTGGCAACAACGCAGTCTTCTGAATCCGCTCTAGCATTACGCGCATCAGATTTTTAACACCCGTTGCCATGCTTTGTTTAGGAGAGAGAAATGCGCACGTTTGCACGTCTGTATGTCTCACCGATTCTTGGGTTGTGTCTTGCCGTACTTTCAAGCGGGTGGCTTATTCCCGCACAAGCGCGCTCGCTTGATGATGACGCCGCTGCAAAACCGGCAACGTCTTCGGCCGATTCTTCGAAAGACTCCAAAGCCGCGCCGAATTCTGCTGCGACCTCCGGCTTGACCGAGCGCGAGCGAATGCTGCTCGATCGCGTCGAGCAACTCGAAAAGAGAGTTGCCGAACTCGAATCGGCGCATCAGCCAGCCGCCGCTGCCGAGTCACCGACGTCGAATTCTGGTTCACCGGCTTCGGCGACGGTTGCGCCAACCTCGGCTAGTTCTGAAGGTTCCGCAACACCCGCAACCTCGGTCACCGCCAACAGTTCTGGCGGCCGTGGATCAGTTCCCGGAGTCTCGGCCACCGCCGCACTTGCTCCTGCGACTGCCGTCGGGACGCAGGCGGCAGACAAGTCCAAGAAAGCGCCAGCGAGTGATCCCTTCGCATTTGCGGACTTCACGTGGTTGAACGGCAATCCGCGCACCAAGGAAATTCCTCTCGATACGAAATTCTTCACGCCGGAAATTCGCTCAGACGTCGACTACGTCTATGATTTCCGCCATCCCAAGGACGACACCGTCAGCGGCTCGAGCGAAGTCTTCCGCACCAACGAAGTACAACTCACGCAGCTTGGTGTCGGCGGCGATTTTCACTACGACAATGTGCGCGCCCGTTTGATGACTCAGTTTGGTTTGTATTCGGAAACGACTCCACGCAACGACGCCAGTCCAGCGCGCGGCCAGTGGAATTTGGCCGATGCCTATCGCTACATATCTGAAGCCTACGGTGGGTATCACTTCAACGTCATGCACGGCATCAACGTGGATGCCGGTATCTTCATGTCTTACGTCGGCCTTTTCAGCTACTACCAGTTTGACAACTGGGCCTACCAGCCGTCATACGTTTCTTCGAACACGCCATGGTTTTTCAATGGCGTGCGCGTACAGATTTTCCCAACCGAACATTTGAAGATCGAACCGTGGGTTACCAACGGCTGGCAATCCTACGGCCGCTTCAACAATCGTCCCGGCATTGGCGCACAGATTTTGTACCGGCCAAATGGCTGGCTGTCGGTGCTCGGCAACCAGTACATGTTGGGTGAAGATGCCCTAAATACTCCAGGCCGCGTCCGGTATCACACCGACGACAGCATCCAGATCAAGTATTACGACAACCCTGAGAAGTTCATGGACAAACTGGCGTTCTCGCTTACCGGTGACTTGGGCTGCGAACACGGCGGCGGCGTAAGCTGCTATACCAATTCCGCGAAGGGACCGAAGCAGGATTTTCTCGGTTTCATGTTTTATAACCGGGCGTGGTTTGACCACGATCTATTCGGCCTGACCATCGGCGGAGGAAAAATCAACAACTCGGGCCGCTACCTGGTTTTGCTGCCACCAATCAACGGTGCCAACGCGGCTTCCGGTACGCCTTACTTCACGGAAAATCCCGGCGATCCCTACAAAGCCTGGGACATATCGGGCACCTTTGACTGGATGCCGAGTCAGTACATCACCTGGCGCTGGGAGTATAACTACCGCGCTGCGAACGTGCCGTATTTCAGCGGGCCGGGCGGGGTCACGCCACCTGGCGGCAACCAAGGCACGCCAGGCTCCTTCGTTCCCGGCTGGGCGCCGGACCTGCGCAGAAACGAAACCCGCCTCAACATGGCGATCCTCGTGAAATTTTAGTTCGACAATCGGCAGAAGGGGCGCAAACTTAGCGCCCTTCTTCCGAACACTAATTGTCAATTGTCACGAGCTACTTCACGTCCCACTCTTTGTAGAGTTTGGTGATGGTCGGCCCGATAGACAGGTTCCATGCGAAGATCGTAACGTTTTTGTATTTATCCGGGACCACGTATTGATCGGCGGCGTCTTCCGCAGGCACTCCCGCCTTGTACATTTTCTCGGCCTGTCCTGCCACGTCATCGAACAGATCGATGAACAACTGCACAACCGCTCGGCCGCCGATTTGACCGTGGCCGGGAACGAAGATCGTGTCCTTGTCATAGGACAAAAACATTTTGAGCGTCGACCGCCAGCCAGACACCGTAGCCTGTTCGTCGAACGCCACCGGGTACAAATTATTGAAGAGCAAGTCGCCGGTGTACACCACGTTCTGTTCAGGCACGCGAACGATCAGATCCGTTCCGGAATGGCCGGGATGCGTTTCGACCACCGCGGTTAACCCGCCAAGGTCCAGCTTGACCGGAAGTTTCGCCGGATCCAGGGGGCGGTTCGGCAAACCGAGAACCGTGGAATTCGCGACGTTGAAAATATTGCCAACCGCGCTAACGAGTTCGGCTGCATGTTTCCGCGCGGCCTCCGTCTTGGCATTTTTTGCACGCGCTTCCAGCGGCGCGAAAAACGCAGCTTTGTCCGCTCCCTGCATCACGCCGTAGCTGTCTAGAATTCTTTTCCCCACGCCGGCATGCGCCCACAGCGATATTCCGTTCGCTCCATAGAATGCGTTCCCCATGGTGTGATCGTAGTGATAGTGCGTGTCGAGGGCGCCCATAATCGGTCCCTTGCTCAAGCTACGAAGGGTGTCATATTGAAAGCCGGCTCCGGTAGCGCTCACGAACCCTTCGATCAGTAGCGCGGCGTCTTTGCCAACCAGAAAACCACCGTTGCACAGTGTTTGCAGGCCTTTGGACGGGTCGGAAATGGTGGCGTAGAGGCCGTCGCCCACTTTGCGTACCGAAGCGAAGCCCTTGTCGGCGATCGGTGTTTGCGAAACCCGTGAATCTCTGGCCAGCGATGCCGCCAGCGCCGGCAATGGCAGGAGCTGATAAGCAGCTAGCAGCGCGCTCCACTGAGAAGTTTTGCCAATAAATCCGCGCCTGGAAAACAGGGGTGTCTCAGCCGTTCGAATCGCATTCATGATTCCTCCCGAACCTTCGAATTTTTTCAAGGCTGCCGCTTGGATGCCGGATTGGGCGCATGGTTACTTTAGTTTTCAAGGCTCGCTTCGGCAAGTCCTATACTAAAAGAAGTTTGCAATTTTCCCAGGAATTCCTGAAACTGAGGAGAATTTCCGTGAAAAAGATTTTTCTATTCGTCGCCGCAGGGCTGCTCCTCACCGGTTTTGTCCGCGCCCAGGAGCCTGGGGAACCTCCCCCAAATCTCGAGATGCAGCGGCAGGAACTGGTCAACCTGGAACTGGAAAATGCCCGCGCGATAAAGCTGCACAATTCAACTTTTTTCAAGGCTGCTTACTCCGAAGACTTCCACGGAGTTTCGCGATTCGGGGAAATGATCAACAAAACCAAAATGATCCACGATGTCGAAAGCTCCCCATTGGAGTTTGATTCGGTGGTTAGCAGCGATACTCAGGTGCGAATGTTCCGCGACGCTGCGTATGTCTTGAGCCTGCGTTCGGAAGTTGGCCACGCCAATGACAAAAAGTTCTACAACCAGTTCAGAATTTTGCGGGTATACGTAAACACGCCGCGGGGCTGGCGCATCGTTTCGCAACTAGAGACCAAGCTCTCAACCGAGGCAAATCACTAACTCGAATCTTTCAGGCGGCCGCCGATCCCGCAGCGTTAACCGCGGCACCGATAATCCCCAAATCGTCGTTTTTGGGTATCACTTCGAACCGGCTGCCCTGCAGCGGGCTCATCTTCACCATGTCGTGCACCAGCCGGTCGATCACTCCAACATCAATCCAATTCACATTCGGGCCAGTCAAATAAAACGGCCCGGGACCTTCCATGTGAATGCTGGTCGCGGTCGCAGCGGCCAGTGCGCGATGGCAGCGTGAAACAAATTCTACGCAGCGAGAGTCGCCATTTTTCGCGTTCTCGAAAACTTCTTCTGGCTCAAGATCCAGAAACCGTAGCCGCATCGCGCGATGGCCGAGAATCCCTTCCAAATGACCGCGCCCCCCGCATCCGCAGAAATTTTCTTTCGGGTCCAGCGTCACCACCGAGTGCCCGCCTTCTCCGGCGCCTTCGCTCCACGGATAGCGCCCGTATCCTACGCCATTTCCCAGCGTCCACACTCGATTGAGTTTGTGCAGCACTCCACGCGTGGCGGCAATCCCCGCGGCAGTAGCGTCCGCATCATTATAAATGCGCACGGTGATCCGCGAGCCGCTACTCAACAGTGCGTTTTCCAGAGCGCCGCGAAGATTGAAGCCTTTAATCTGTTGAAGATTGGGCGATTCTTCCACTACTCCGTCCCGAATAATCCCGGGAAACCCCACTCCCACTGCTGACACCGATTTGCCACCATCAAGCGACATCACCAGCTCGGCGATTTTTCCCGCGATATGCTCTGCCGGCATCGAAAGCAGCGCATCGCGCAAGTCGCCTGCTTCCGGAAACACTTTTACCGTTCCGCTGACCTGGTTGTTTTCCACCAGTCCTGCGGCAATGTGCTCTACAACCAGTACTCCCGCATTCCTGCCCATAATTTTTCCGCCCATCTACATCTTCGAAAGCTTATTCAATCCGTTGAACGCCGCGGTCTTATAACACTCGGCAAGCGTCGGATAGTTGAACACCGTGTCCACAAAATATTGCACTGTTCCTTTCAACGCAAAAACCGCCTGTCCAATGTGCAGCAGCTCCGATGCACCTTCGCCGATGATGTGCACGCCCAATATTTCTTTGGTTTCCGGCTGAAAAATCAGCTTCAAGCGGCCAGTGGTATCACCGCGAATCTGCCCGCGGGCAATTTCGCGGAAATAAGCAATGCCGACTTCATAGGCGATGCCGGCATCCGTGAGTTGCTCTTCGGTTTTACCGATAAACGAAATTTCCGGAATGGTGTAAATCCCGTACGGATAATGCGCCGGATCCGAGTGAATCGACACGCCAAACGCGTTCGCGGCCGCGATCCGTCCTTGTTCCATCGAGACTGAGCCGAGACTTGGAAAACCAATCACATCGCCCACCGCGAAAATGTGTGGCTGCTTGGTGCGATAGTCGGCGTCAACTGGAATGCGTCCGCGTGAATCGGCATCCAGCCCCGCCGCTGCGAGATTCAGTTCATCCACATTTCCCTGGCGGCCCACCGCATACAATAGCCCTTCCCCAGCCACCTTCTTCTTGCTCTTGAGGTTCGCCACCACTCCGTTGTCGGGCGTCTCCTCGACGCTTTCCACTTCTTCATTCAGCCGCAGCGTCACCCGGCGGTCCCTCAAGTGGTAGCAGAGCGCTTCCACCATTTCCGAGTCGGCGAATTCCAGTAGTCGCGGGCGTTTTTCAATCAATGTTACGCGCACACCCAGCGTCGCGAACATGCAGGTGTATTCAACGCCAATCACTCCGCCGCCGACCACAATCATCGTTTTCGGAATTTCCGGCATCTGCAAAATCTGGTCACTGTTGATGATGTTGCGGTTGTTGAACGGCACCAGCGGCGAGCTGGCTGGTTTGGTCCCGCTGGCAATGATAATTTTTTCCGCTTCGAAATCGGCCTGGCCCCGCACTCCGTTAACGCGAATTCCGTTTGGACCGGTAAAGCTGGCCACTCCGCTCAACACTTCAATCCCATTGCGCGAAAGCTGCGCTCGCGTTACATCAATCTCGGTCTTTATGACGTGCTGCGCGCGAAAGCAAAGATCAGCCATAGTGATCTGTTCCTTCACGCGATAGTTCACGCCATAAATGCTCTGATAATAAAATCCCGAGAGGTGCAGCACCGCTTCCCGCATCGTTTTGCTGGGAATGGTGCCGGTATTGATCGCCGCTCCGCCGATCACTTCCATCTTTTCGACGAGCGCTGCCCGCTTGCCGAACTTCGCCGCCTGAATCGCCGCCCGCTGCCCGGCGGGTCCGGAGCCGATCACGATGATGTCGTACTTGTCCATGTCAGGCGAGGCGCGGAGAGGGGCTGCCTCTATCCGCAATTAGCGGCGCAAGTATACCACCAGCGGCAAAATTTCCACCCGCACCATTCGAGCGTACGCCCGCAAAAATTCTGTCTTGCAAAAATCTAATTACTGATTAGGCTTAGCGCCAGGAGATTGTGCATCCATGGGTTCCTCTTCGGTCGAAAGCAAGATGGCGCACTTCGGCGGAACGCAGCGCCGCGACGCCTGGTGGGTCGAAATTCTGCCGATTATTGTCTTGATGGGTGGCTTCAGTGTTTATGCCACGTTCCGTGCACTCGAGGGCAAGTATTACGAGTGGGGTCCGTACCTTTCGCCCTTCTACTCTCCTCTCATTGATCCGCATCACCACTGGCTGCCGCAATTCATCACTCCCGCGATGCTGATCCTCGCAGGGCCCTTGGGATTTCGCGCGACCTGCTACTACTACCGCAAGGCGCTTTATCGCGCATTCCTCCTTGATCCTCCGGCTTGCGCGGTCGGCGAAAGCGGCAAGCGCAACTACAAAGGCGAAACCGCGTTTCCTTTCATTCTGCAAAACGTTCATCGCTACTTTTTGTATGTCGCGATTATTTTCCTAGCCTTTCTCTGGCATGACGCTTACGACGGATTTTTCTTTGTCGGACGATTGGGCCGGCAGGAGTTCGGCGTCGGACTCGGCTCGCTGATCATGCTCGCCAACGTCTCGCTGCTCTCGTTATATACATTGTCTTGCCACTCGCTGCGTCACCTCGCTGGCGGCAAACTTGATTGCTTTTCCTGTACGGCCTTCGGTTTGCCGCGCCACACCGCATGGACTTGGCTCAGCGTTCTGAACGACCGCCATATGCGCTTCGCTTGGGCCAGCCTTATTTCCGTCGGCTTCACCGACTTTTACATTCGCATGCTGAAGGTTGGAATTTTCAAGGACATCCGAATCCTGTGACCCCTCCCTACGAAACTCACGAACACGACGTTTTGATTATCGGCGCGGGTGGTGCCGGATTGCGCGCCGCAATCGAAGCCCTCGCGCAAGGCGCACGCGTCGGCCTAGTCTGCAAATCGCTGCTCGGCAAAGCCCACACCGTCATGGCCGAAGGTGGCATCGCCGCCGCCATGGGCAACGTGGACAAATCCGACGACTGGCGCACCCATTTCCGCGACACCATGCGCGGCGGAAAATTCCTCAACAACTGGCGCATGGCGCAGCTCCACGCACAAGAAGCTCCCGAACGCGTGCGCGAACTCGAACAGTGGGGCGCCCTTTTTGACCGCACCGAAGATGGCCAAATCCTGCAACGCGCCTTCGGCGGTCACACCTTCAAGCGCCTTTGCCACGTCGGCGATCGCACTGGTCTCGAACTCATTCGAACGCTGCAAGATCGCGGCGTGCAGCAGGGCATAGACGTCTTCATGGAATGTACGATCACCCGCCTTATTAAGGATGGCGATCGCATCGCCGGTGCTTTCGGCTATTGGCGCGAGCAAGGCCGCTTCGTCAATTTCAAAGCCAAGTCCATCGTCATCGCGACCGGCGGAATCGGCAAAGCCTGGAAAGTCACTTCGAATTCCTGGGAATACACCGCCGACGGCATGGCTCTCGCCTACGAAGCCGGCGCCGAACTTCTCGACATGGAATTCGTGCAATTCCATCCCACTGGAATGGTCTGGCCTCCCGGCGTGCAGGGGATTCTGGTCACCGAAGCAGTGCGCGGCGAAGGTGGCACCCTTAAAAACAATCGCGGCGAACGTTTCATGGAAAAGTACGATCCCAAACGTATGGAACTTTCCACCCGCGATGTCGTCGCCCGCGCCATCTACACCGAAGTCAAAGAAGGCCGCGGCTCCCAGCACGGCGGCGCCTATCTCGACATTTCCCACCAGCCAGCCGACTACGTCAAGAAAAAATTGCCCAGCATGTATCACCAGTTCAAGGAACTCGCCGATGTGGACATCACCACTGGCCCAATGGAAGTCGGCCCGACCTGTCATTACATGATGGGCGGAATTCGCGTGGATGCCGAAACCGGTCAGTCCACAGTGCCAGGTCTCTTCGCGGCTGGGGAAGCTGCAGCCGGACTTCACGGCGCGAATCGCCTCGGCGGGAACTCGCTCTCCGATCTGCTGGTCTTCGGCAAACGAGCCGGAAAAGCCGCCGCCGACTACGCCAAGTCCGCGCGGAGCAGTGAACTCGATGCTGCACAACTGCAAGATGCCGAACACGAAATGCTCGCTCCGTTCGAACGCACCGCAGGCGAATTTCCATACGAAATTCACCGCGATTTGCAGGACTTCATGCAATCCCTCGTCGGCATTTTCCGTACCGAAGAGGACTTGCAGAAAGCGCTCGGCGAACTGGAAAAGCTGAAGCCGCGTCTGGCGCACATGCGCGCTGACGGTTCGCGCATGTTCAATCCCGGCTGGCACCTGACCCGCGATCTGCGCTCGATGGTCTTGATTTCCGAAGCCGTCACTCGCAGCGCGCACGCTCGCCGCGAAAGCCGCGGTGCCCATAGCCGCATTGACTATCCGAACTTCGACGATACCTGGGGCAAACAAAACAACATCATCGTCCAGCGCGGCGGTCAAATGACTCTTGAACAGCGCCCGGTAAGCGAAATGCCAGCGGAACTGAAAGAAATTTTGGCGGAGAATAAATAATGCCCGATTTGACAGACAACGACGCTATGGAAACCGGCGCGACGAACGAAGCAGTTCTACGCGTATTTCGCGGCGGCCCCGAAGACGGCAAGCCCGTGGACTACCGCGTACCTGTCGCTCCAGGCATGGTCGTGCTCGATGCTCTCCACTCGATTCAGGGTCACCAGGCGCCCGATCTGGCGGTTCGCTGGAATTGCAAAGCAGGGAAGTGCGGCTCGTGCTCGGCCGAAGTCAACGGCCGCCCACGCCTCACATGCAAAACGCGGCTCGATTCGCTGCCACTCGATCAGCCAATTACGGTCTCGCCGTTAAAGGCGTTTCCGCTGATCAAGGATTTGGTCACCGACGTCTCCTGGAACTACAAAATCAACAAGAAAATCCCGGCCTTTCAACCCAAGCCCGGCGTCGAATGGAAAATGTTCCAGCGTGACGTCGATCGCGTGCAGGAATTTCGCAAGTGCATCGAATGTTTTCTCTGTCAGGACGTTTGCCACGTCCTCCGCGATCACTCCAAACACCAATCCTTCGGCGGCCCGCGCTTTTTCGTTCGAACCGCATGCCTCGAAATGCATCCGCTTGACGGCCTCTCTCGCACCAAATTGCTGAAAGACGAACTCGGCCTCGGCCTCTGCAACATCACCAAATGTTGCACCGAAGTCTGCCCCGAGGAAATTCACATCACCGACAACGCCATCATTCCGCTGAAGGAACGTATTGTCGACGAATTTTACGACCCGATCACCATGCTGATCCGCAAGTTCCGCGGCGCATAACGTTCTTGGCATTTCGGTCTGTAATCGGCTGTGTCGCCGTCGGCGCTTTTTAAGTTGTCATCCTGAGCCCCGATTCATCGGGACGAAGGATCTCAGCGTAGAGTGTCGGCTGCGGCTGCCGCGCGCAGGAGGCTCCATGCACTACCAACTAAAATCCATCTCCAAAGCCGGAATCGCCGAAGCCCTCGCCAAAGCCGAACTCTACCGCTACCTCAACGAACCCGAAGAGTCCGAATCCATTTGCCGCGACATCCTCGCCGTCGATCCACACCAGCAGCTCGCCCTTCGCCTCCTCGGCCTCTCCATCACCGATCAATTCACGGGAGGCGTCCACGATCGCTGCCAGGAAGCCGAAGAATTATTCGCGCGCCTCGTCGACAAGTACGAACAGCTCTACTACAAGGGCTTGCTGCAAGAACGCCGCGCCAAAGCTCAGCTTCACGCCGGCCAGTTGCCTCACGCCGTTTTGCCGTTACTCGAACGTGCCATGCACTGCTTCGCCGAAGCCGAAAAAATTCGCCCTGCAGGCAACGACGACGCTATCCTCCGTTGGAACCGCTGCGTCCGCCTCCTGCAAACTCCCTCCCTCGCGTGGGAAGAACAACTAGCCTCCTTCGAGGCCGACGACGCCCCTCCGCGCTGAGAGCAACGGTCTTTCATTCAATTTGATTTTACGCGTGGGGCTTAAAGCAGCTCATCGAGCTTCTCAACCGAAAGCTCGGCATCGCGGAGAATATTTTCAGCACCTTAGGATGCAACACTTTCGCGCCGTGAAATGGAATCGTCGCGCGTTTCCCAGCCGCATTCTTGTAAATCATGTGGCTGCCGCTCTGTCTGGCCAGTGTGAATCCCAGTTTTTCCAGCACGCTGATGATTTGCCGCGCGGTCACACGCGGAAGTCTCGTCATCACACCACTACTTCCACGGTCGATAGACTCACCGATACGCGCTCCGGAATCTCCTCGCCGTCCCCAAGCCGATCCTCGATGTGCAAGCGAATGGCGTCCTTGATGTTTTTAACGGCTTCCTCGTACGTGTCGCCTTGGCTGTAACACCCTTGCAAACTCGGGCAGTAAACGTAATAGCCGTCTGTATCGGCTTCAACCACAATGGGTAATGTCAGATTGCTCATTCGGGAAGTATAAATCCGCTCAACGCGAACTCCAATCCATTTTGTAACGATCGGTACCGGCGGCGTTTGACGCTGCATTTCGCGGATGTTAGCCTTCCCGTTCGCTCACACCCATGCGCGCCGTCGACCTCATCCGCAAAAAACGCGATTCGCAAGAGCACTCCCGCGAAGAAATCAATTTTCTCATTTCCGGCTACACCCGGGGCGAAATTCCCGACTATCAAATGTCCGCCTGGCTGATGGCTACCTGGATTCGCGGCCTCAGCGGCGCGGAAATCGCCAGCCTCACCGAAGCCATGCTGCACTCCGGCGAAGTCATCACCTTTCCCGAGCTTCCCGGCAAAAAGGTAGACAAGCACTCCACCGGGGGCGTCGGCGACAAAACTTCTCTCATTCTTGCGCCCATCGTCGCTGCAGGCGGCCTGTTTGTGCCGATGATCAGCGGACGCGGCCTCGGCCATACCGGTGGCACGCTCGACAAACTCGAATCCATCCCGGGCTTCAACACAGCGCTCTCGCTCGCCGAGTTTCGCAACGTCCTCAGCAAGTGTGGAATGGGCTTGATCGGCCAGACCGCCGAAATCGCTCCCGCTGACAAAAAAATCTACGCCCTCCGTGACGTCACTTCCACCGTCGAAAATATCGGCCTGATCTGCGCCTCCATCATGAGCAAAAAACTTGCTGAAGGCATCGACGCTCTGGTCCTCGACGTCAAAACCGGTTCTGGCGCTTTCATGCAAAAAGAAGAAGACGCCGTCCGCCTTGCCGAATTAATGGTTGAGACCGCCCGCCGCATGGGCAAAAAGGCCGTCGCTCTCATCACCGACATGGACCAGCCCCTCGGCCGCTTTGCCGGCCATTCCCACGAAGTCATCGAATCCATCGAGGTCCTCCGCGGACGCGGCGCTCAAGACCTACGCGACCTCAGCCTAGAACTCTCCGCCTGGATGTTTTTCCTCGGCGAACGTACAAAATCCCTCGAAGAAGGCCGCACCCTCGCCGAAAAATTAGTTGCCTCCGGCGAAGCCCTCGAGAAATTCCGTCAGGGAATCGCCCTGCAAGGCGGCGACCCGCGCGTCATCGACGACTATCACCGGCTGCCGCAAGCCCTCAATCGCCAGGAAATAAAGTCCCGTTCGAACGGCTATCTCGCCGCCACCGATTGCATGGAGTTCGGCATCGCCCTCGCCACCCTCGGCGGCGGCCGCGAAAAAAAAGAAGACACCATCGACCCCGGCGTAGGTCTCGAGTTCCACAAACGCATTGGCGACCGCATCGCCGCCGGAGAAACTCTCGTCACAATTTTCTACAACTCCGGCGCCAAACTAGCCGAAGCCGCCGCCCGCATCGAAAACAGTTTCGTCTTCTCCGACCAGCCCGTCCCGCCCAAAAGACTTGTGCGCCGCTTGGTCGGTGCTCTTCAGTAGCACAGCCAATCCTGGCTGTGCACGGTGTAAGCCTCCGCACGATCAACCACGCGAAGCACAGCCTTGCGCCATTCAGCATTCTGCTCGCTTCAACTCTTGAACTCTTGAACTTTCCACTGTCGACCTCTTCTCCCCTCTCGCCTTTCCCCCAGAACCTGCTAAAGTCTCTCTTCCGTCCAAGGAGCGTGCATGGCGCATTTCACCGGAATCCTCGGAATGCTGGCAATCCTCGCCGGAGCCTACGCCTTCTCCACTGACCGCAAAGCCATCAAACTGAAAACCGTTCTCTGGGGACTCGGCCTGCAACTCCTGCTCGGCTTTTTCGTGCTCCGTTCCACCACCGGCACAAAAATTTTCGCTTTCCTCGGTAACGGCGCCAACAAACTCCTCAGCTACTCCTATGCCGGCTCAGAATTCGTCTTCGGCGACATCGGCTTTCCCAAAGAACTCTCCCGCCTCGGCTTTTCCTTCGCTTTTCAGGTTTTGCCAACAATTATTTTCATCGCCGCGTTTTTCTCCGTCCTCTATCACATCGGCGTGATGCAACTCATCATCCGTGCCGCCGCCTGGCTGATGACCCGCGTCATGGGAGCCAGCGGCGCAGAATCTCTCAATGTCGCCGCCAGCATCTTCATGGGACAAACCGAGGCCCCACTCACTATCCGCCCGTTCATCCCAACTCTTACCAAGTCCGAACTGATGGTTGTCATGACCAGCGGCATGGCCCACATTTCCGGCGGAATGATGGCGGGCTACATTCAGGTCGGCGGCGCCGATCCCAAAAATCTTCTCACCGCGGTCATCATGACCGCTCCCGGCACTCTGCTCATGGCCAAAATGCTGGTCCCCGAAACCGAACAGCCGCTCACCGCCGGCCGCGTCGAAATGCCGCAAATGGAAAAGGAATCCAACATTCTCGGCGCGATAGCTCGCGGCACCACCGACGGCCTCCACCTCGCACTGAACGTCGGCGCTATGCTTATCACCTTCATCGCCTTGCTAGCCCTACTCAATGCCATGATGGGCGGCATTCACAATTGGCCGCACATGTCCTGGTTCCCGGAAAGCCTGCAAACCATCTTCGGGTGGATTTTCGCTCCGGTGGCCTGGCTCATCGGTATTCCCTGGCACGACGCGCCCAAAATCGGCAATCTTCTCGGCACCCGCATGGTCATTAACGAATTCGTCGCCTTCAGCCAACTCGGCCCGATGAAAGGTTCGCTCGATCCGCGCTCTTTCATGATCGCCACCTTCGCGCTCTGCGGCTTCGCAAATTTCAGTAGCATCGGCATCCAAATCGGCGGCATTGGCGCACTCGCTCCCAATCGCCGCAACGACTTGGCAAAATTCGGCATCCGCGCGATGCTAGCCGGCACCATGGCCAACTTGATGTCCGCCTCCATCGTCGGCCTGCTGAGTTAGCACCGTTTTTTCTTGGGTGCCGCACCCTTCGTTTTTAAGGGTGCGGGTCTTCACTA
>Ga0210402_10001190_pt1 | contig 27118 bp, 39 predicted proteins | sample IncBWC7MmetaG_FD_161055 | JGI IMG/M metagenome (GOLD analysis project Ga0210402, IMG submission 161055) | Forest soil microbial communities from Barre Woods Harvard Forest LTER site, Petersham, Massachusetts, United States - Inc-BW-C-7-M | ecosystem: Environmental > Terrestrial > Soil >... | reverse complement strand
AAAAAAAAAAAAAAAAATACCTGGGGTCGTTTTTTTTTTTTCGAGCCCAAAATCAAGTGGCATTTGCAGACGACCGGCAGTGACCGGGCCGAATAACACCGCCACCGACCTCAATGTTAAGGGTCAACGCTCCCAGTCTCTTGCCTACCACATCTAACGATCTAACCAGTACGATTTAACCAGTGTGCCACGTTCCAAACAATTCGAGCCAATATTATATTTTATTGAGACACTTGAGTTCTCATCATTAATTGGGGTGAACTGAATGCAAGGTAGTACTCACGCAATATTCTCGGAGTTTCCTGTGCGACAGCATAGATCAAAGCTCCTCCACATCAATGGTAAACCCACAATCGTGACAAATCTGTGTCCCAATACCATGTTCGCCGGCCTCCAAACTTCCGAAAACATGTTTGTGCTCCTCGTCTTTTCTCCGCTGCCACACACCTTCTCGTGTCCGTTTTCTCAGCGACTTCAGCCCTTGCTCGAATTTTTTGTTCTTCTTGTTCTTCTTCTCTGCTGTCCGCCGCTCATATTCAACGTCCAAGGCCTCTGGGGAACCCCATTTCTTCCATGCAAATTCTTCAACTTGGCATCGCAAGAAGAGCATCATGTTTGCGAACGTTGACTTGTGAGGATTAGCTTTCAAGAGGTGAGGCAGGAGCTCTTGGTCACGTAACTCGGCTGTAAAGATCCAAGGCTCAGTATTTTGTACTTCCTCGTATTCATGCGCCATACGGTCTGTCAATAGATAGTCCTGCAAATGAGATGGGTTGATAGTTAACGTTTGAGTAGTTCAAAAAACGATATAACACACCTCCTTGCACTCGGTCTTTGTCAATAGACTGTATTTCTCCGGCTTATCATTTTGACATTTCTTGCACACAAGGCAACCGAAAACTTTCTTGTATGTTTGGTCAATATCCATACTCTGGCATTCATTACATTTTGGATTGAGGCTCGCGTCAAGATAAATGGCTATCGATAAGGTCATCAACAATCTCATAATAACATAAAGTCCCGCGTTGACTTACGTGGCTCCAAGTTCTGCATTGTTCTCTGTCGTTCTCGTTCCTTTTCCTTTCGTCTCATGTCCTCGTCGATCTCCTTTCCGTCCTCCACCAGAAACCCACCTTTCGAATTCACCATCTTTGAAAGGTCATAGTCAAAATACTTTCCAAGCCGTGAATCACGCTTCAGGGGTCTTGAAGCCAGTCCAGGGGCTGTTGGCGAGGTGGATGAGGCAGGTATGATGCCTAACGGCCGTTTATTATTCGGATTTGGCGTGGACGAAGAAGTCGATGCCTCTTGCTCTCTTTGACGTTGGTTGGCCTTGGCTGTGTCAACTCAGTGGATCTACGAGTCTAGATCGCATTATCTGTCCTATTACATACCTTTCAGACGGTTGACTTCGATTCGCTTCACCTGCTCAGGGGTCAATGGCAGATTGGATGACCCCGGTGCACGAGGTGGCGGTGTCACAGGTCTTGAGTTAATGTCTGCCATGTTGTTTTTAGAGATTGTCGGTTATACTGAGGACGAGTCAACTCAGAATGTCACGTGGAAGCATGGTCACATCTCCCTGCGTCATGTGACGTGTGATTTAAGATACGAAACATAAATTAGCCTATTGTTTATTCGTGGAATTTAAGGATTAATAGCCAGCTGAACAGCGCGCTCGGCTGCATCGTCGAGACTATCAAACGCAATAATCTGCAAGCCAGAATCCTTAATCATCCTTAAAACACTTCGATTAGTGGTGGTGGAGGAAGGAGATGAGCAGGGGACATACTGCTTGGCTTCTCGCTCTTTCGTCCCTTTGAGTCTCACCACCAACGGTATATTTAATGCCAATTCTTTCGTGGCTTTGATGACTCCTTCAGCGATATAGTCGCATCGCATAATACCTGGAGAAAGTGAGAACTGGGTATGGTTTATTGACTAACTTCACGTACCACCGAAGATATTGATGAATATACTTTTCACTTTGGGGTCAGCGAGCAGGATTTCAAATGCTTTCTTCACCGTTTCGGGAGTAGCGCCTCTGGAAACGACTTCAGGCCGAGTGATGAATCACAATAAACAAATACTTACCCTCCGACGTCAAGGAAGTTAGCTGGGTTGCCTCCATGAAGTGAAAGGACATCCATGGTAGCCATGGCCAGACCAGCGCCATTAACCAAACATCCGATGCTGCCGTCAAGCTTGATGAAGCTGAGGTTGGCTTTTTGAGCCTCGACTTCTGAAGGCTCTTCTTGAGAGATATCGCGCAGAGCAAAGATGTCCTGCTGGCGGAATTCAGCATTATCATCAAACCCGAACTTGGCGTCCATGCTGAATAAATAAATTTATCAAGCAAGGAAACACGGAAATATTAGGAATGTAACCCACCAAAGCACATGACCATCCGTAGTCTCCGCCATGGGGTTAATTTCAATCTGAGTGGCATCCTTGTCCTTGAAGATCTTGTAAAGATTGATGAATATGTCGGCAGCTTCGCTCTTTGTTGTCTCGCTCTTGAAGCCCAGTTTCTTGGCAATCTCCAACGCGGCAGGTTTGCTGAGGCCCTTTTCTAAATCGATGGGGGTGGTGATGATCGCGTCTGGGTCTTTGGCAGCGACTTCTTCAATGTTCATGCCTCCTTGAGCAGATGCCACCAAGACCACTCCTTGTGAGACACGGTCGTTGAGGACTGCAACATAGTATTCGTGAGAGGGATCACGGCGCTCTGCAAGCATGACCTGCATAGATCAATGTGAGTTGAGCAAGGAAAGTCCAAATAATAAAAAACTGCAGAACGTACGGCATTGCAGATTCGCCCTCCCGCGCCAGTTTGTTTCGTTATGAGTTTCGAACCAATCATCTTCGCCGCAAGTTCCTTCGCGCTCTCGGGACTATTGATACCTGCTAGGTTCTCTGGAAAGCGGGAGTACAGCAAAGTACAACGAACCTGTCAACCGTTTGCACACCACCTTGGAACCCGTTGTCGAATTTGCCCTTTCCCCGACCTCCAGCAAGCACTTGTGCTTTTATCACAAGGCGGCTGTGTCCTATATGATGAAGAAGGTAAGAACATGCCAACAGGTAGTACTAATTGGATAGCATCGTACCAAAGTTCTTGGCCACGTCGAACGCCTCCTGCGGCGATCTCGCCGCAATGCTCTTTGGTGTTGGGACTCCATACTATCTCACCGCGATTGGTGAGTAAATGACGTATGTTGCAATAGCACTCGATGTAGACTCGCCGAATTGAGGAGTTCAACGCTCTGGTACTCATGGATGGACAGGAACCGCCTCTGGCCTGCAGATGCAGCCTACACTGTGGATTAGATCAACTTACGAAATTGAAATAAAGTACTTGCTCGTGCCAAAGAGCCCGCTTTCCTAAGAGATGAAAGCATTTGTGAGTGAACTTCGCAAAATGTTTTATTTAAATAGCCTCAGGTTCAGGCGACACTCGGATGTCGCAGGAATATTATGTAATCGATATCTTTTACATAATCCGCTTCAAGTTTTCCTTCCAGTTAATCATAAACGCAAATGGTATATTATTTTCTCAGATGTTGAAAAGCGTCTCCGAGTCAAAGGCCCTAGCTGCCAGCGGCCCCTAACAACTGATCTGAATCCTGATACTGGCGATAATGAGGTCAGTTTCCGCAGTCTCACGATGCTCCTCACCTTAGCCATGGCCGTCAACAACAATGACCATCCAACCTTGTCCAAGAGACACGACGGAACTTATCATCGAGCTTGCGAGACAGCAGAACCGCGCCGTTGCAATGGATGCGGTTGGCTGCATGCTTGTGCGGGACTGCGAGGTTGTTGCGGTGGCAGGCTGCGACCCCGAATACAAGCACGATGATCGGTCGGCTCAGGGGGAAATCGATATCATTGCAGTCAGGGAGGATACAGATTGGGACGACCCGACTCCCAAGTAACTTCAAGTTGCCTCTGTAAACAAATTCACCGCTCTCGCGAACCCAGATGACCAAGATGCATACTTCGTTAACAGCGCTGCTACCACCCAGTTTCTGGTAGCCACAGAAGGCACGTCTCGTTGGTCCAAGATCCTCGAGAATAGTTGGTATGCCGCCGGCCAAGAGTGAGTTTTCCTGCCATTCGTGTTGTCCGCGACCTCTTGTTCACATCCACAACACAGACAAGTCGATCCCCTTCCAAATCATAATGCCACTCTGGCCGAATACCTTCAGAAGTACAGAGTGGAGGCAGACCAGAGGACCCTCTACTTCCAGAAGTTCAGCGAATATCTTATTGCGTGTTGCTCGAGGAAGATGCGTCGGCGGATCATCCATTGGTCGTCGTCGGGATATATTACCATTCTCAAGGAGATCAGCGATACGAAGGTGGCAGACGCGTTCGATCGGATTGGTTGTGTTAGAACTGCGTCTCAGAAGCACCGGAGAGACCTTTGCCTGGGCACATTTCAAACTGGACCTAGGCTCCAATGAGCCCACTAGGCAACTGTCGGACGAGTATGCCGAGACGGGGCAGGAGTGGGTGCAAACTGGCGATGATTATCCTCAGATCTTCAGGACATGGGTGCAACTACAAGTCAAGTACTTCCAGTCACTTGCAATCTTGTCGAAGTTAAGTTGCCAGCCTAGGAGGGAAACTATCTTGAAGCTTTTCCCGGCCACTCCTGATGGTGTTCAGCCGTCGACAGGTGGTGGTGGTGGGATATCCTATGCTCAGGCTGTCATAAACTGCCTCGAAATGAAAATCCTGCAGGGCAATGCCAAAGATACTGATCGCATCTTCCGGGCGTTTGGCGGTGACCTGTTCAGATTCATCGGTAACCTCCTGTGAAATGGTGTTGGCAACACTTATGCGATACATCAACGAAACAGAGCACAATGATAAAGACCTGGCACGGACTCTCGAGGTAATCGTCCCATTCAAGTTAATGTTTGTCAATCTGATATGTTGTAAAGAATGCAAATAAAGGCGCACTTGCGGTGTCAAAGTTAAGCTGTCTTGTATGTTGGGAGTTCTTCAACGTCTTGAGGGACCACCCTTCGGAATTTCACCTTTGTGGGCCGTCATGTCACGATATCCCCAGTGGATTTGCCACCTTGGCTTCCTGCCAATGTAACGAAACAAATGGTGGAGCGATTCAGGGCATTCCTATATGATGAGCTCAGCACTATGATGAAGACAGCAGGGGCAGTTTCAGGTGCTACGGCGGGAAAAGTGGGGTACGGTCGTAGCCCCTCTATGCAAAGCCAGGGGGGTCTCAGCCAGGCCAGCAGCAGTGCAACAGACCGACCACAACCTTTCGGTCTTACCCGGAACTTTTCACTATGCGACGTGTGGTCACGGACCTCCAAAGGAAACACAAGGCAGGCAATGGGAAGAAAAGGGAGCAAATTGTAGTGACGAGATTGAGAGTGACTGACCATAGCTATGTCGCTTTATTCTACAAAGCCGAAGTTGGGCTATTTTCTTATTTATGAAGCCTTAATACTGCTTGGTATTACTTATAACATACCTGTGCATCTCGTCCGGTCCTGGGGGCTCTGGAGGCTTCCTGCCATCCAGACAAAGTTTTCGATTGCAACACCCTCCTCAAAAGTCCGGACGAAAATTTTGAAAATTTTGTCCGACCCTAAAACGGCCAGAATTTTTTTCTGATTCGGGGTTTGCTTGGTCAGCGGACATAATTATAAGAGGCGTCAGTTTTGAATTTTTTTATTCGTCTTCCAGAGCGACGATGACGGTTGACACCTTTTAAGAATCTTCCTGTCTCTCACCTTTGCTTTGGGCAAATCTCTGGCAGATAAAGCTTTCATTCTCACCTTGAGTTCGGACGCCCTATCCTTTCGGTCGTGGGTCGTCCGAAATTTGGCAGAGGAATATTTACCTCATGTACAATTATATTTCTCTGAATGTCAGTGATTTTGATAGCCGCTTTGTATGGTTGAGTCAGGAGGCCATGCTCGAAGCACGAGACTTCCAGACCTTCCGTCCGCGTATACATACCCCGAGTATACCGTTGACATAGATGTGACACCCATCTTTCCACCCTCCAAACTTGTGATGCACAATACCGTCGAAACTGCCAACGCCAAACCAACAACCACAATGCCCGCAATGCCAACTAACAAGAACCAGATCGGTCGCTACGAGGATGTGACCCAACTGGCACAACTCGTGTCCGTGTCCAAGACCATTCTTCTTCAAGCCGTGGACCTCGTGGAAAATCATCTTACTTCTGATGACCAGCTCACGGTCCATTCGAAATTCCTTCCGGGATCAACCATCGGTACATACAATCCTATTTCACGTTAGCTATGTAAACTTAACTACAGGTATGACAGGGAAACACCTGCGCCATGCTCGCGACCACTTCACGCTCCTCCTCGACTGTATTTCGTCACCACCACCTCATATCCTGTCCTACGATACGAGGAGTCGCAATACACCTGTAGAAAGTAGTCTGACGGCTGCTCGGGAGGCTCTTCTAGAGACAATAAGACGACTAGAGAAAGTTGTCCCTGAGGCGAAATTGAATGAGCCGGTTACACTCAATGCCGTAACGCCCCACACGCAGGTGTTTGAGACCAGTTTCGGCCGAGAAGTGAGTGAGGGAAATCGATTTCGCAAAGGGGTACTAATTCATTTTGAAAGTTGTGGTTTGCAAGTCTGCATTGTGTTCATCATTGGTCGATGGTGCTTTCCCCCCAATCATTGGTTGGGATCATACTGACCCCTCATTGATACCTTAGGTCCGAGTACTCGCAGGAGAGCTTGTTCGTCTGGTCTTCGCAATTCATCCGACCCATTTGAAGCTCACTATTGATTTAGAATGTCAAGCTAACAGACGACTTTGGCTTTGCGCCTTCGACATTGCTGTATCAAGGAAGGTCTAATGGACGATGTTGCTACTCTTGACTGATATTTTATTATTAGGACGTGAAGCACCTTTGGGTAAGGCGAAGATCTAGGTCCTTTACGATGTGTAGACAGTCATAAAAAACCTTTTTCATGGCCACAAAATGAATGACGCTCTATTGATTGATATTGATTAGCGAAGGACATGTCAAACAATGTGAACACGTGAGCCGGACAAGTTCACAACCCTCGAGTCGTTAGCTAGATGATGCGATAAAAGTTGCGTGGATAATATTGCTACAGGATGTCGGAAAAATTGGTGCCCATTGAGAGTGAAAACCAGAAGAAGCGTGTCGTGCGTTGGACCTTTTTTCTCCTACTCTTTATCGGCAGTTATGTTGATCGCATTTCCCAGTGTTACTTTTTTGACTCCGACATTGGAGGATTCCACTATGGCCCCGGACATCCGTAAGTTACTTGGTCATTAAGATGCACGCGCCCTGATCATTCTTTGCCGATCGCGAATTCAGGATGAAACCGACGCGAATACGGATGTGCCATTCATTAGTCATGAACTATGGTCTGTACAAAAAGATGGAGATTTTCGTGAGTTCTGGTTCGATTCCACTTTTATCTATGTTCCTGATACAGTGTGTTTCGTGGCTACTATTAGCGTGCAAAACCCGCCACTAAACGCGAAATGACCCAGTTCCACTCGGACGAGTACGTTGAATTTCTGAGCCGAATAACTCCCAGCAACATGAACTCCTTTGTAAAGGAACAACACAAATGTAGGTTTTCTGCATATAGTTTACATTTTCTTGTCTGTTGACTTAAGCGAGGTCCTTAGACAATGTTGGTGACGACTGTCCTGTGTTTGATGGCTTGTTTGATTATTGTTCGATATCTGCCGGTGGTTCTATGGGTGCGTTCCACAGCTCCCAATGGAGGCCTTCTCTCGTGGTCGAAGGGTCTGATGTCCTTATCGTGTTTGTAGAGGGTGCTGCAAGACTAAGTCGGGACAAATGTGATATTGCTGTGAATTGGGCAGGGGGTCTCCATCATGCCAAGAAGAGCGAAGCAAGTGGTTTCTGCTATGTCAATGGTTGGTTCCGTTACCCATAACAATGCTGTCTGTTGATGCGTTAATATTGATACCGCCTTCATTAGACATTGTGCTCGGTATACTGGAGCTCCTTCGGTAGGCGCATTGTCGTTCTAATTCAGCAGCGCTAATGCGAAACCGGACGTGGTTTCCAGCTATCACAACAGAGTTCTTTACATCGACATCGACGTTCATCACGGAGACGGCGTCGAAGAGGCGTTCTACACGACAGATCGAGTTATGACTGTTAGTTTCCACAAGTACGGAGAGTACTTCCCTGGAACAGGTGAACTACGGGCAAGTGAATTTCCACCACTTTCTGAGGACCATCTTCTGATATCTTGGTTCAGGACGTTGGCGTTTTGAAAGGGAAATATTACTCGCTGAACTTCCCAATGAGAGACGGCATCTCCGACGAAAACTATAAATCTGTGTTCGAGCCGGTCGGTTTGACATGACCCTCGTATATAGATTAAGCAAGGAATACTGAGTCTCTAAACAGGTTATCCAACAAGTGATGGAATCTTATGACCCATCCGCAATCGTTCTGCAATGTGGTACCGATTCATTATCAGGAGATAAACTGGGTTGTCTGAATTTATCAATGCGAGGTGCGCTGTTCAGTAAGGTGTCTTTCGTCTTAGTCACTGGAGTACAGTCTGCTTCAGGGCACGCCAATTGCGTCAGATTTGTCAAGTCTTTTAACAAACCACTTCTACTGCTTGGAGGCGGTGGGTACACAATGCGCAACGTAAGCCGTGCATGGGCGTACGAAACCGGTTTAGCAGCTGGTGTTGAACTTGGACCAGGCACACGACTTCCATTCCGTTGATCTTACACTGGCGTTGACGATTTTCCCCCCAGAAATACCCGTTAATGAATACTACGAGTATTTTGGACCAGATTACGAGCTGGATGTGAAATCTTCGAATACAGATGACATGAATACCCCAGCTTACCTGGAACGCGTCAAAAAAATCGTAATGGAGAACTTGAGGCACACGGGAGGACCACCAAGTGTTCAGATGTCGGGTGTGTCATTGGTTTCTCTCCCCATCTGGGCTGACTTGTGTTAATTCTCAAATCTCCAACAGACATCCCAAGCCTATCCATAGACAGCGCGCTGGACGATCCGAATCAAGACGAAGATTTGATATCACCTGATAACCGACGACCACGCCGCCTTCTCGACTCGCGGCGACAGGCTGATGGTGAACTTTCGGATTCCGATGACGAAGGCGAAGGGGGACGGAGAAACCATGCTCGACATCGAGATCGCGACAGCACCAGTAGGTCGAGTGGAAATGAGAGTGCTGGTGGTCGTAAATTTGGTATGGGAGTAGGCATCATGAGTTCTGGCTCGACAGCGACTCATGGCGCAGGGCCGAGCGGTCACACGACTGCTGCCCGGATATTGTCGTCGGCAATTGCTGGACCATCTCAAATCCACATGGACGTAGACACGCCATCGACCGAGAATGGAACTGACGGGGCCAACGGGTCTCGGGCAGGCATATCAAATACGGAGACCGATGACATGACAGTGGATGGTTTGACAGGATCTGGGATTTGAATGATTTCGACGTCCTATGTCGTCACAGGTTGTTACGAGTATGTTTCGTTGCACTTCCTTTTTATTGTACCTGCTATGCTCGTCGATATACAGGCAAGGTCTCTATGTATTTGCCTCTGCGATGAAAACCGATCGAGCTCAAGTTACTTTTGCTAGTTTTGAAGAGCTTTGTGCTTGCCCATTTGGAATCGTGTAGTTATAAACTGCACACCGTTTGAGAAACCCACGACCAACTCGTCCATATGGCCGGCCAAATCGTTGTTTCGACAGTTCCACTTGTTCTAGGAATATTTGGCTGGTATTACACTTTCGGTACCTAATTGATGTCATATTCGATCGTGTTATCGTCCGATTTTGTCGCAACCTCCATTCGTAAATGTGCTTGTTCTTCCGAGTCTCGGCATACGACAACACAAAAATGTGACCTGGATGTTACGGGGGATTTCAAGTACATGACAATCTGTGGACGGGAGCCAGAGGGAAATGACACACATGTAGCAGACAACATATGCATATATATTGTCAACGTAGCGAATTCGAACAAATCGCTAGTGTCAATTGATTTTGCCTAGTCTTAGTCCCGTTCTAAAAATTTAGCCCGAGTTGACGAAAATAAAAATAAAAGTATGTTCGTAAATTTAATGTATGTGTTGTAACGTGCTTCAACATTTCAATTCAAAGCAGTTCAACCCTTCTTCAGATCGAATTTCAGGGATTGGAAATGAATCATACAAAGAGCAAGCTTAAGTATATACTGTGGAAGAAACATGCCAAGAGGATAAAAGAAAAACAGGAAAATAAGGCCCGAGAAATTACAAGATAGTTCACCATGATGGTCGCACGAATGAGGTTGATGGAACTGGTGTGTAAGCAGTGTGTGGTGGTTGTGGAGGATGAGTAGAGGGTGGTGGATGCTGCTGCATCTGCGGATGTCCGTTATCATTTCGTACTTGTCCACGACCAGCTGGCATGGGTATGTACCCATGGTTCTGCTGTACTTGCATAACGGGGGCGTGCATCAGCACCGGGCTTCCGTACATTTGGACGTTTGGATGAACTCCAGTATGCGACATCGCTGGACTCATAACCGACATGCTACGTCCACGGTTTTGTTGGGAGCCGTTCTGCTGTGGAGGAGGATTCTGCATGTTGCCTGGTGGAGGGTAAATAGATGGAGTGCCTGGAGAAGGATATGGCATGAGCTGGGCGGGGTATGGCGATGGCACTGTTCTCATCATGCCACCATGATTTTGGGTGGCCGGTGCTGCTAATGGCATCCACACGGGTTGGCTGTACAGAGGAGTATGGCCATTCATCGGCATCCTGCTGGGAACTGGACTGGACGCCATCGGATGAGGATACACGACGGTAGGACTTGGAGAATGACTCATCATCGGTGAGCCGTATGGCGCATAAGTGGGTCGCATGCTCGGAGTTGGAGGGGGTAGCGAATAGGCATAGTTTGTATTGCGGGCCACAGGTGCAGAGGTCGAGGGAGGCGAAAGAGGAGTCCGGTAGGTGCCAGAGTTGGGCGATGAGGAGGGCACCTGTTGGAAGGCACGTGTTACATCATGCAGTGACATACGAGAGGGAACAGTCGACGTCGATGGTGGTGGCGTCTCTCCATCCTCAGACTTAACATCTTGTAATGTAAACGGTATTGCTGTCAAATCATCCGCAATACCTTCGAGAGAATTCACGGCAGGTAGTCTAGACTTGTCAGGGGCCTGAGACCAGACAGCTTTGAGGTGTTCAGGATCGGGACCGCGTGCTGGTGATTCCTTGACAGGGAAACTCAATGATGATTTGGTCCAGGTTGAAGCGTGGTGAGTTGGAGGTGTTATGGGAGCGTGATCATCCTATCAAATTGGTGGTCAAGAGGATACTATTAATAATGCGAACAATACACACCATATTATCGGAGCTCTTGTTCTCGGCCTGACTCTGCATCAACGAAGTTATGGTGTGTTCAGTAGAAGCCGATGAAGACCCAAGCCCATTGACCATTGGAGGCAGCGGCTTACTCGTGTTCTCTCCCACACTGGCGGAGGAATCGGGTGGAGGCAAGAGATTAGATGAGGGTGAGGAGATCGTGATGCTAGGTTGGGGTTTACTTGGAGTGGCGGTTGATTGTGATTGTCGAGACTCCTCCAACTCACTCGTGACGATGAAATTGACGAGTGGCTTCGGATCTGACTCCACCGCATCTATGCGGGAGTCACGATAGAACGCGACTGCTGATCCAGCGGGCATTTTTGGTTGCGATCTCGACCGAATTGGAACTAGGGGGCCATCACTCTTGGTGGGTATAGAGGCATCGGATTTTGGCATGGACGCCACGCTGAGGTCTGACGATAGTTCAGGAGGTGGTGAGCGGCTCATTGTGTCGAGACCGAACTCAGACGTCATTGTATCCCTTATTTCAATCGTGGTGGAGGGCGGCGATGTTACTTTCCGCCATGTGGACAAACCATCTAGTCCTGCTGCGCGTCCGAATGTACCTACGCCATTGATCTTCGGTGCAACGGTATGAACAGGGATGTTAACCCTCGGCCCTCTGTGCCTCGGTAGCAGGACACGGTATTTGTGCCTGCCCTTGAAAGGCGCCTGCTTGCGGAATAAGATGTCATTGAGCGAAAGGTCACGCCGATTCATACCCTCAACAGGAGGATCAAACGAAAGAATATCCCACCGCACGGCGTAAGGCGGTTTAATCGACAAACGCAACCGTTTTTCGTTAGGTGGTTCCAGCGAGTGGGAGAGCTTCGGTAGTCTAACAATAAACGCAGTCCATGCTGGTTTTGGTGATCGAGGTGGTTCGCATCCTGTCACGTGGAACACTTCCTGGGGCTCAAAATCAAAGTGCCGCACACGTAGAGCCGGAGGAACCCAGCGCTCCTTTGGAGGACTCGACTTCACGGACGGATGAGAATGCGGTAATAACGACCGCGCTGAAGAGGTTGTAAACGTCTCCGATTCCGCGGAGCCACTATGTTGAGGGTCTTTGGGTGCCTCTCCCGCTTGCATGCCGTCCAGCGCTCCTTTGATACGAGACAATGTGTCATCCAAAGCGGACATCGCTGCTTCTTTGTAGAACGTCTGAACGCGCGGTGTTCGTTGGGTTCCTGAATACGGAGGGACATTGACTGTTGGAATAGTGTGATGATGATCAACAGACGGCGTGGTCTCCTTGGTTGACGTTGTCGACGCTGCGTCCGAAGCGAACGAATTTTCAACCACCGCATCAGTTCTTGGCCGATCCTTTGCTGAGGTCATGGTGGTGTCATTTTGTTGTTCGAACGTCGAAGGATGGGCCATCCCAAAATCAAGCGAGCTCTTCCGTCTCCATGCCACAACATCGTTCTTCACAGGAGTGACCACCTCAAGAGCAGCCGGTCGATCATCGAAGAAATCGCTAGCAATAGGTCTTGAAAGCCGTGCAAGGGAGCTTGAACTTGGTATTGCTTCTACATGTTGGTCCTCGTCAGGGACTCCCACAAATTTAGCCAAATCCGAAAAATCAACGACTTCAAGCTCCTCTTCAGGGTCCTTTGCAAGAGACTCGACCTGTTCAAGCGCAGACGGTGGTGGAGGCATAAATGAAGGAACGGGTGGCCGAGCGTGTACTTGACGTGAAGTTTGTGGAGGAAGCGGGTTTGCTTTGCTTCTCCATGACTCGGCTTGGACGGCTAGAATGGGTGTAGAAACGGCAGGGGTGGTGGTAGAATTTGTTGAAGGCGGCCGAGGATGTATTGGTCGAGCAGGTTCGGCAGGGGGGTAGAAAGGCATTCCTTTGAGCGACGGAGGTCGTCGAAGAGGGGGCTTGGCAAATGGCGAAGGCGGTGGTAGTGTTTGAATTGTTGGCTCTGAGGAAGAAGTTTCCAGCCCCACACTTTTGACAGCGTCCTCAATAATCGCAATCACCTTCTTGGCCCGTACCTACAAAGTTAGAATGCAATAAGATCTACGAAAATACAAACGGACCTGAGATTGCGAGGTTTTTTCTGCCTCCAGCGCCTCCTTGAGTTTTGCCCTTTCAGCCTCGGCTACCCTGATCTTTTCCTCCAGCTCAGCAGCCTTCCGTCTCGCACGTTCCTTGTCCTTCTCCCGCTCTTCTTCTTCCTGTTGTCGTCTCTGCTTCGCCCGCGCCGCAGCATTCTGCATTAGATCCTTCCGCACCTCATCCAATTCCGGGGCGGACAACTGTGGTGGTGGTTTCTCGACAGCAGGCGAGAGAGGGGCAGCAGAAGCATGAGAGAGTGCAGGCGATTGCGACGGGAAGCGTGCCGAGGTACTGGGGACTGGTGACACGGGGGATTCTCCCAGCGGCGGAGGAGGAAATCGAGATTCCCGCGAAGGCAATCGTCTTTGGGGTGGAGGCACGGAGGGAGGAATTTGCGATAGATGAGGAGGTAACTGCCGCCCAGTGTCCTTGGATCGGCCCCGCAGTGAATGAAGAGGGACGGGCGGAGGTCCCATAGTCGAAGTTCGTCTCCCTCGATTCTCCCCGACATGGTCCCGGTCCCTCCCTCCCGAAGACGAGCTAGCCAAGCCAAATGGATTGTAATTGTCTCTCGACATGCGTGGACTCTGGAGGAGAGGCATAGAAGCCGAGGAAGGTATTCCATCCCTCCGTGGAGGTTCACGATCCCGCTGTCGGTCATTGTTCCAAGCATTCGAAGGTCCCGGACCAAATCCACCACTTGTACTGCTGCTGAGGCCGCGTGCACGAGCGGGGAACTCACTGTTACCACTGCTATTAGGTTTCTGCAAAAGCTGGACGTTGTTGGGCGCTTGCGAAGGCGATGGGAAATCACGACCGCTTCTCGACTCAGTGGGTGATATCGAAAACTCAGACTGATTTGCTCTCTTAGATGGATATTGGCCCTGTCGGTGAGCATTGCCATACGGTTCCAGTCTGTTCGATCGCTCGTTGAACAAAACCCGAGACGACTCTTGCGGAGAGTATATGGGTTGCGAAGAGACAGGGGATACAGGCACTGCCACCGCCGTTGCAACAGCAGTTGGATGGTGTCCTGAAGCCGACGGTGGGAGTCCTGGGGCCGAATTAGCTGGGGAAGCTGTCGACCGAGGCCAACTACGGTCAAAATCATCCGCAAACCTCTCTTCCTTGCTCACAGGCATATTCGAATTGGGATCCCTTGTTGAAGGAGGGGCAATATCATCCAGTCTTGATCTCGACCGCGATGCATCGCGGGGAGGCGACGATGTTGATGCTAACTGTGATGCAGGTGGCATGTCAGCCGATTGGATCTTGTACTGTCTGCCATCGCCGAATTCAATGACGCCGTCCAGAAAGTTGTCGTCATCTTCCTCCATCTGCAAATATGGTGAGTTTACAGTCAGGAAAAAAAAACATGACAAAGGGCCAGTGGCAATCATCCGAAATGACAGACCTCGTCCCAGTGGTGGGCATTTGGATCCAGATGCACTCCACGAAATGTATCGGCTTCCTCCATCCGTGCCTGCTTGCTGGCCGCTGCTGTCTCTGCGGCTTCTTTCGTGTCGGCCACCTTGGCTCTGTGCACGGATGTTGCGACTACTAGATATTAGACAAATCCTGTGAGTCAAAATTTGGGATTTAACATACCTTGTGCAACTTCTGCAGCAGTAGGAAAATCGTTCTGGACTCTGACGTCCGGTCTCTGGGGTGTAGCAACAGTAGATTTAAGATTCCCCCAAACGGGTTTACTGGAACTTCCTCCACCCCCACCGACATCTTTCTGCGACGGCCCTGCTTGAGCTACAACTGCTCGGGGTTGTGGTTGAATGACTTTGCCAGCATGAGGGAGTTGGGGAGCGACTGGCACCAATGGCGCGGGAGCAGCGGAAAGTAAAGGGGATGTCCCATTAGGTGAAGATGCAGACCCCGCAGCAGCAAGGGTTGGTGTGGCGGATGATGGCCGTGACCAGCCCGGACCAGTGGTGGACGAGGCTTGGGGAGTCGCTGTCAGTTTGGTAGTCACCAGACGCGAATGGGAGAATGAAGGTGGGATAGACGGTCTCGCTATTCCAGTGATTACGGTTAGAAAAGGAATGGATCCCCAAATTCCTACAACTCACAAACAGGACCCCCAGATTTAGCCGTAGTCGAGTTGGACGAGGTTGGCGTAGATCCAGAACCAGAAGAATTCTTCTGGAGAAATTTCTTGTTGATATTGACAGCACTAAATCTTTTTGGATGGGAGACAGGAGTTTGACCTGGTAAATTGCTAGATCCCAACGCAACGAGAGAGGGACGTGGAGCATTTGCAGGGTCCCCCACGGAGACTACAGTCGAGTCTTTGTCCCCAGTATCCCCACCAAAGAAAACCCCAACAGGCGAAGCATCGTCCGCGACCTTTGACGATGAGCCTGGCGAAAGGGTGGCCAACGCCTCACCTACCACACCTGCCACCCCCACCAAATCTGCTGTCTCCGTCACCACCTCCTCCTTTCGGGTCAGCTCTGATAAAACCGTAGTTTCTCTGTCGGTAATAGCCATAGACGCGTCGTAAGACGCCTGTCTGTCGTTTTGAACGTTCCCGAATTGATGGCCTGTACTGAACTGTTAAGTCATGGTTCCAATGTGGGCGTTCAAGAAAAACAATTAGCGCTTGTCCAGGGGTAGAAGACGTACGATAGACTTACCTGGTGCTTTATACACCGTCAGTTCTGGAAGAGAAATTCGAGCGAATGGATACGGGCCTGCCGGTGAAAATGCCGGCCACCGGCCAGTCGTTGCCCAGACCTGGCCCGGATTCACGGAGGTGACCGCAATATTTTCATGTAGTATATACGGTGTACATGGCAATGTAACATGCAACCCTGTAGTCCAATTGTTGATACAGATTAATAGCCCAAGCCATGGTGCATGATGATACAATTCCCTTGCTCCACAAAGACATCCCCTCAAAGTTCAGCAAGTTCAGCCTCTTTTTTATTCAGCCTCTCAATCTCAGCGTCCAACGCGACATTAGCCATCTCGATCTGAAGAACGCTCGAAATGAGCTCCGTCCACCGAGTCTCCAATGTATTAAGCTGGTTCCCCAGCTGTGTCTGAAAATATATACCATCAAAATATGTATGATGCAACTGGAGTTTTCGCAACGCACTTGGGTATTTTTTCGATTTCGGTTCAAATCTACAGTGAGCTGTTTCAAATCTTCAAGGGCTTTCTCCATTTGCTTGGCCGTTGCCTCGAGGAGGTAGTTGTGTATCCGCCATGCATTAGGACCATATGTTTGTAGCAGGGTTAAGTTGATATGTCTGTTATTTCAACAGCCAGTTCAGAAGTGAGCTACGCGGTTCGGGGAAACGACGAACCGCAAACGCTGGTGTTCCAGCTGAGCACGAGCATTGTTCAGCGCGGCCTTCCATTCCTCATCACTCCCAGGTGTAGACGTAGGCGCAGGCAACTGATAACGAATCGTGTCTAGCGAAGGGACGGCTTGGTGGGATTCAATACGGGTGAGCTCGGCTTCAAGCAACGGGTTGTTCTATGTTTTTAAAAAGCGAAGACGTCAATATAGAGTCAAACAAGAACTTTAGACGGCGGGTGTGCGCACGAACAGCAAATAGCTGGTACGGTGGTGGAACGCTTGGATGAAGCGTTTGAGGAGGTTTTGGTTGACGGGCAAGTTCTTGTTCAACCTTTTGCTTGAGAAATGGGAATTGTTCGAGGTCGTTGTCGTAGTAAGGTAGAGAATCGAATATTTCAATCGGAGGAGCCGCTTCTGAGGGCATTTGTGCAGAATGGACTTGGAATGGACTTGATGAAATTTTGAAGTCAAGTGCAGACCGGCAAAACCCGATCGTACACAGGTCAGCCCCCTCTCTCGAACAGTTATCTTGAAAATGCCATTTTGCGTAGGGCAAGTGCTCAGAACTGTATCCGCACGCCCAACTGTTTCGTCTGCAGTACACTTGACCCGTTACATCTCCTCGAGCTCGTCGTCCAAAGGCACGTCTCATTTAATTCCGACGTACTCCACTCCAACCAACTAAACCTCTTTGACCCCCTTAGCCTCCGCATCCCCCTTCACAGAGCCAACCTCCCCGAACCCCACCACCTCCAAATATGCCGAAACCACGGAGTCGCTCCACACTTACGGCTCATACCTAACGCAATCCCTTCCTAAATTCATTCAACAATTCTCCGTCCTCAGAGATGAATTGACCCTCTATACTGCCCCTTCTGGGATAATCCCCGTCCTCACCTTCTTGCGCGACCACTCGCAGTGTCAATTCAAGGCTTTGATGGATATTAGTGGGGTGGATTTCCCCGAGAGAGAGAAGAGGTTTGAGGTGGTGTATCATCTTTTGAGCGTGAGGCATGGCGGGAGGATTCGGGTTAAGACGTGTGCTGGAGAGGCAGATCCCGTGCCTAGTGCTACAGAGGTATTTAGAGGAGCTGATTGGTACGTGGTCCGGAAGCCTTTGGATGTGCGGACATTCACCTTTCGTGACAGGTACGAGAGAGAGGCCTGGGATCTCTATGGGATTTTCTTTAGCAATCACCCCGACCTGTACTTGTGCTTCCTATTCTGCTACTCTGTTACGCACTAACGTCTCCATCATCTAGTCGTCGCATACTCACAGACTATGGCACGTACATCTTTCCACAACCAACGACGTCTACTCATACTTCATACAGGATTCGAGGGCCACCCTCTCCGCAAGGACTTCCCGCTAACCGTACGCTCATTACTTGTCACCGTTGCGACACAACTGACACCTCTACAGGGATACACTGAACTTCGATATGACGAAGAGCGAAAACGGGTTGTCTACGAACCCCTCCAATTAACCCAGGCATTCCGGTGCGTACTTCCCACCCTTCCTGCCCATCTCCCTCATCTCCCTAATATTCAATTTCCTCTCACAGGAACTTCGAATCCCTCTCACCCTGGGAGCAAGTTGGCGAAGGCACCAAGCCTCATAAACCAGAGAACTTAAAACCGCTACCCCCACCTAAACCCGAGGAAGTCAAGAAATAATAAATCCTCGTTTTCTCTTTTAGATTGAATTCTCTGGCATTGTATTCGTCAATATTACAAGGGTAAGACCATGAAAAAATTCCGCACAGAAAAATGCAGACATATACAGACCGATTAAGAATAAGCATCATACAAATAGTCACGACTCCTCTCCCTTCTCCCCTTCCACTTCCCGTTCACCCTGACCCTCTGCCTGCTTGACTTCTTTCCCACCTTCTATATTCTTCCCACCCCACCCCATCCTCGCAACAACATACTCCTGCCCAATAACCTCCACTCCCACTCTCAAGGCTTCTGCCACAAGATCCTCTACCCAGTCATATTGATCCCATATCTCAAGCCACTGTCCTGGAACAGCCTGCGTGACTGTGGTATGCACTAGGGCGTGTGCTGGGTCGGAGAGGTAGAGGACAAATTGGAGGTGTTGTTGGGAGGGCGAGAGAGTAGAAGAGGAGGGATCGGATGCGGAAGGAGAGGAGTTAGGGAGGGTAAAAGAAGCCATGAACGGTTGGACACGTAGGTAGATGTGAGAGTAGGTTGTTGGGGATTGAGCAGACGAGGGATGGGTTTGAGTGGGCTTTGAGTTATTTTTAATTAGTTCATCTAGGTTGGCCTATGCATGCGTTCAGAGTCAACCAGCGTGACAGAATGGAAGGTGATTATGGTCATACCTGAGCGAGCTTGAACGCGGCTTCATACCCATCGACGGCACTCAGATCTCTGCCAACCCCAGCGGTTTCCTTTGGCCGTGATTCCTCCCCCCTGTTGACGATCAGATCGCCTCCTTCGACTTGTTCCATGATCTGCAAATCAAGGTCAGACGTCCAAATAAAAAAGTCGATTGGTTCAAATAGAAATAGCATACCCTGGCGAGCGCACGGTACACCAGCGACTCGATGCCCTCGTATCCCCGCATGTCATGACTCAACCACACCTGAATAACCTCGTGCTCAGATATGGGTGGTGCGACAACGTTGAGGATATCAGTGAGAGTTGAAAGTCCCACTCGCTTGAAGTCCTGTCCTATATGATTGAAATCTATTCATTAATAAAATCTTCCAATATCATACATAATATAGCGGACGTACCAAGCTTGTCCAGTTGCGTAGTCTTTGCGTACTCGATAACCCCTTCACCCCATTTACGCGCTTGTTCATTCTTGGGGAGATACTTGACTTGCTCATCTACAGCTGATTTGGCCTGCTGGATGGCAGCAGATGCACTCGACCACACCGATCCCCATCCCCATCCTGCTCCTGCTCCTCCCTGTCCATCAGCACCAGAATTCGCCACTTGATCCCTCGCAGCAGCAGTGTCACCCTCGCTAGTCGCAGTCTTCGCAATCAACGACGAAGCCGACGACGAAGAAGGAAGCAAGGAAGATCCCGAAGGTGTGCCCACCCGTACTCGATCTGTGCTCTTCCTAAGAGTGGGGGTCCCAGAACGCGAAGTAGGGCGTTCGCGATGGGAGGTGGTAGTTCGAGTGGGTTCTGTGCTCTTCTGAGTGATCTCGTCGAGAAAGGCGAGGACTTCTGCTTCTCCTTCGTTGGTGCCAGGCGCGGGTGCTGACGGATTGGTGGTGCCTTGAGCGGAGGGAGACAAAGAATCGAGATCATCGAGAAATTGGAGAACATCTTCTTGTTTGGATTTGGACTTGGATGCCATGGTACTGTATGATACTGTGAATGAGAGTATAGATATTCCGATATACAGCAGTAGCGCTTGGAGGATGAAGGTTGATCGGATTACTACGCGACTCGGAAGTATTAGTGGTATTGTATTTGCCCTTGTCACGTTTCAAATTTCACTAAACATTCTTTCATCATGGGCAAGAAGAGAATACCAGAAGAAGTTTTCCACGTCGGTATGTCCTTTCTCGAGTTCACGTCTGATATCAATGTAAACTACGATCCTCAAACAGAGGTTATCACGAAAGCCAGACTATCCAAACGCGGAGTCTGGGTGAGTCTTCCTGAATGAATGGATGGGTCCCTGATGCTGAACGATTCTTTGTCGTCCAGGAGTATTTGGTCAAGGTACTATTCCCCAGAAAAGAAACTCCCATGATGTGTTGTCTTTTAACGCCAGAACTCAACTCATAGTGGGCTGGCTACGATTCTGACGCCGACACGTACTCCACTACTTCATTCAATCCTTTAACATGACATATAACATTGAAATTTTACAGCTGGGAACCTGAAGGCAATGTTGCAGGTTGTCAACGTCTGTTGAGTAGTTTTTGGAAACATGTCGGCATGGACGATCTCGACCATCCGGTGGGATACCAGGTTGAAGCCGAGCCCAAATGGATCAGTGAGTGGTCTTGTCTTCTTGGTCAGCCGCATGCAAGAATGTCAATGCTCGCCTTAGAGAAAGAAAAGAATTATTTTATTAGAGAATTCAGTCAGGCCCAGGAAGACCTTAAACTTAAGCGAGAGAAGGAAGAGCAGGCAAAGAAAGAAAAGGAACGGGCAAAAAAGCTGGTGCGCTTTCTGGTTTTGTCTCACCTAATGCAGTTTATTTCACAAATAGCTTGAGCAGGCCAAGAAGACAAAGAAAGCTATAACAGAGGACATCCAATCTTCGTTCCCCACGCCCAAAGGCAAAGGCAAGGCCAAAGATAATGAACAACTTGTTTGTTTTCTTTGCATTCTCCAACATAAAACTACTCAATCTCTATCACACTAAGGTCGAATCGTCAGATTCGGAAGGCGACCAACGTCTCCTCAAAATCAAGATTCCTGCAAAAAGGCCAAGAGTGTCTTCTGATGACGATGTGAGCCCTTCTGTCCCGTCCAGTAGCCATGAATCTCAATCGCGGCCGTTTCACAGACACCACCCGCTCGGAAGATCCAGAAAACTGATTTAAACGATGCATCGGGTAGCAATGCTGATGGTGTTACGGACAAAGTACACTCGCATCATTCGTTGCCCATTCAAACTCGACCACTAACGATAACCATTACAGGGAAAGGAAAAGGCACGCGAACAAGCTCAAACACCCTCAGGTCATAACCCGCCCACCCCGCTCTTCTCCGAAGGCTCGTCTCCCCCGATAACCCTGGTTCGCAATCTGTCTCCTGCCCCTCTATCTCCAACGAAATCAAAGGCTGCATCAACCTCTACAATCGCTCTAAACCAAGTCCGACCGAACAATACGGCCACTGCTTCCTCATTCGGTAACCCAAGCAGGTCCCAACCTCTCCTATCCAAAGTATCGTCAACCTCCAACGTTGCTGGCCGCCAAACAAACACCCATGTCAAAGTCCTCGAGATGTCTCCGAAGAGCATCCCAACAAGCAGCGGGCTCAGCACCAAACAGCGGATCGCACAGGGTGCGTTGGCTCCTACTAACCCTAAGACCGGACCTCTTCCCTTGCCTAAGCTATCAGTACCGGGAAAACCTAACTCGGGCTTGATGGCACTCAGTTTCAAGAAGAAGCCTTCGTTGTCGAATGCCAGTGGGAGTGGAAGTGGAAATGGTCAAATGGAGGAGGATGTCAAACCGCGTGATCCACGACTGCGAGAGGGACAAGCCTCCTTTTCATCGCTAAATGCTGCAGCTGCTCCGCAAAGCTCACCCAAAATATCCCCGACGACAAGCCTATTCTCGGATGTTCCGCACGTGGTAGCGTCGCCAGTTTCGATCCATGGCACGCTGGACCAGACTCCCTATTTCGAGAACTTTGATCCGTATCCTGAAACAATGTAGGAAGTACTTGTGCACTTGCTAGACCGGGACTGACATTCCATTGAGTAGTTCACCAATGATGCTGTTACAACCTCACGAAGATGACTTGATGGCTCAGGCTGACGATTTCCTTAGTAGCATGATGCCCCCAGAGTATGTTGCTTTGCTGTCGAATGTATTGGAGGTCTAATGCCATTCTTGGTTCACTTAGGCTCGCCGCTCCGTTAATGTAAGCTGTTCGTGGAATAGGCCGCCGTCGTTCTTTCAATTTTTTTTTTGGCAGCCCGAGTATGGAAGAGGATAATGAGCCTGTACCTCCTCGTCCTCTTGTTGTCTCTATACCAGCTGCTTTAAAAAGGTGAGCCCTCCATGTATCTTCTTTGCTGCACAGCCCTAAGCATTTGGTAGTGCGGCCTACAAAATCCCTAAGAAGTGGAAGTGGTCCGGACCAATTTTTATGGATGTTACTGGCAGCAAATCTGAGCCCCTCTGTGATGCCACCCTCACGGATCCAACCGATCACCTACCAAACGGCCTTCGATTGAGCATGGTCATAACTGCAATGACTTCAATCCGATTGAGCGGCTTCTATGATATGGTTGACCTGGATATGTTTTTGCTTGCTTGTAAACCTGTCGAGCAGCTTGCGAGATTGGGCCCGCAGGGCGAGAAGGATATGGACGCGTTGAGGACGCTTGCGAGTTATATGGGTAAGAAGCAACAGGTCTTTACCGTTCTAAAGTTGCAGGATTCGTGTAGCTGTCTGATGATCTGCGATACCTAGGTCCTTCTCGTGCCTCTTTCTCTCGACGACGCTGTGGCTGCTTTTCTCCTGCTCTTCCCTCCTGCTTTAGGAGATCTGTGCCGTCGGTTCGATGTGTCAAGCAGTTTGCAGCAGAACAGTTCATTAGTCGCCGCTCTGATTCCCTGGCGCTTGTCGCCAAAGTACCAAGCGTATGAATGGCGAAAGCGGTTTAGTACACATCACCTTGCCGACGAGACCATTTTTAAGCCAACACTTGACGCAGGCCGATGGAGCCGCTCTCTCCGGGTTAAATCACACTACCATCACGCGCTGCGCATTTTGCAGTTCCCAAAATGGCTTCACGACTATATGTCCCAACCGAATCGAGCGTACTGTGTATGGTGGGAGTCCGGGGACGGGACCAAAAAAGACCAGGGGTTGGAGACAACACTGCTCTTTTCTATTATGGAACAGTGCCGAGCCAAGAATGTAGGGCATAAGGCTGATGTTCGGGCGGTCTTTGTGCACGTTGGCGCGTTGAGGTCACTTCATAAACTACCGGCACTTGTGGAACGACGCAGCAAAAGGCCAGAGGTAAATTTTTACACATACGGGACTCACGAAAGTGTTCCGTCGGAACGCTGGGGAATCCATGAGATTTTCCCTATAGGTAGGCTTTCCTTCTTTCGAAGACCCTTTATTCGATCCTCACTGACGCCTTTCAGGTGGTATAGTCACGTTTACTCCAACTGCTTTGGTCGAAGATCCCATCGGCGTTTTTCATCGGATTACACAGCTCGCCAAGCACCCACTGTGGGCTTGCTACATACTTCCGTCCGTCCTTGGAATGGTCGCGAAACTGACTTCTAATGGTGAAGATCCCCTCTCCACATTCGACAAGTTAGTCATTTTATTCTTCCTCTAGTCGACTCCTTCTCATGTTGTTGTAGGGGGCACTTTCCACATCATTATTTGCTTACGGCTATTGAAGAAGGGGAAGTTGCTCTCGTTCACGCACCGCCGCATAGGCGCAACCCTCTTGGTGAAGACGATCCTATGCGAGACTGGGTTAGACACTATTTTACGTCCATACCCATGCAAAGCCGCGCAATCTTGGAAGATTGTATCAAAGTGTTCAACGAACAGTACACAAACGTGCAGAAGTCCGAGTGGTCGTCTGTCATCGAGTTGGAGATCTCCAACGACTTGTCGTCCATGCAGATGCAACCTGCAATTATGGAGAACTATCGCCGATTCGTCGTCATCAAGGCTGCACATGATAATCACATTGGATGGAATAAGGATGGGGTAAGTCGACGTTATAATGATGAATAGTTTTCTGATTTCCGTGATTTATTTAGTTTGAATGGGTTCCACTTTCAAACTTTGACTTCAAAGATGATTTCTTCCCAAAACAAACTCCAATGGCGCAACCGGAGGAACCTGTGTTGGAAACATCGGCGACGGATGTCCGTTCTTGAGCACGATGTCAAATGTTTTGACAAGCTGATTTCGGCTTGCTTGTTCTCTCCGCTTACTGTTTATGCATTATTTCATTCAATGCAATCTATTTTCCCGCTTGTAAGGTTGATTCAGGAATTAATGTGAGGTTCGTTGTTTCATGATGCTGATTTGCATGTGATTTCCAATTCTATGCCTTACGCGTGACAGCCATCCAAACTTCCGACTCGGAAGACCGGTACCAGCAGCACTCTTTGACTTCGTTTTATTTTTCGTGTTGTGGTAATGTCTCTCATAGACGACATCATTTCCAACCCTGCATACCATGAGTATCTGGCGATCCTGAAAGGTGCCCGGAACGGCTTTGTGTACGGTGTCAAAGTCCGATTTCCCCATGCTCTGATTATGGCCATTTTGTTTGGACGCGGGGAGTGAGTAATGCATCTCATTGGCGTTGGATTCTCTGACAGTGTAGGTCAAAATTTAAATCAGCTGGCCGTCTCGGCTCCGCGTCATATACCGCACAACGAAGCAACATGCCTTGAATCTTGCGAAGTTCGTCTCGCTTTACAAGACATTCCTCTTGATTCAGAGGAAGGCCAATGCTGGGAAGGAACGGAACGCCGACACATTTTTTGCTGGTCTACTGGGAGGCTACATTGTGTTTGGTAATCGAACTGCTGTTAATGAACAGGTAGGTCACGAAACAGTTCCAAAATCGTTGTGTTGGAGACTAAACCACTTTTTGTTAGATTGTACTCTATGTAGTCTCGCGAGTCCTGGCATCCTTCATTCCTCGGTCGACCTCTCCATACTCATCACCAACCCCATCTACCACCGATTCCGTCGTCAAACCCATCCCTCCTGACGCTCGTTACTTTTCACTATTTGCCGCGTTGTCCTGGGGAGCAGTGATGTGGCTATTCAACCATCGAGGAGAGACTATTCAACCCGGCATGTTCAATTCCATGAAATACCTATACCGCGACTCCGAGTCTTGGGTGGATCTGAGGACGTTATTCTGGCACAATACATAAGCGTAGTGGTCTCGGGCCTGTCAACATGCCGTAATATGTGTAGATTCCGGTTATCCTACAGTACAGCCTTGTCACAGATAGGCGTCGGGGATGATAGAACGACATCTCTAGATTTCCAGATTTAGCTGGTCTAACCGTCGCGGGACTTTTCGACATTTATACTACAGGTATGAGTCGCACAAGATCTAGAAAACTAGACGAAGACATAGGACTTACAGCAAGCATTTCCACGGCTGCTGTGCAAGCTTTGTAGCACATTTGGCACTGCCGGAGTGCAGCAGTGCCAGTCGACATTTCACCCGCCACATCTGTTCCTGTTTGAACGTCGGTGTAAATACATATAAAGTGATGAAACCTTATTTACCACTTTCAATCCTTCCAACCAGCTTGCTTTGAGCCCCGTGCCATAGTAACTCTGCAGTCTGGTGATGGGAGGGGCACAATCCATATCCATGAGGAAATAATGTCTCCCCTAGTAATGTTTTTCGTAACCCTTTCGTCCGGTAATCTTGCAGTCGAATAATCTTGTGGTAAGCTTCCACAGAAGGGATAACCTTGACATCCTCTAACGTGTATGATGCCAAAGGCAATAAAAACTGGCTTGCTTTCGAAGCGACAATGGGCATGTCATGCAAGGTAGCAAAACCATAAACTTGGAGAGGATACGCAGGAGCATGTGCAAGTAGGTGTGTGCGTAGGGACTGCGAGATTAAATCTGAAAGGGCATACTTATCCGCCAGCGAGAATAGTAACGGAAGAATGGGGAGCGGTATAATAGAACTTGGTTCGTAACGATCGGTTCGGAGTTGGGTGCTGGACTTTTCTTGATCTGCGGTGGATGGATATGGGATCGGTGGAGGGGGAGGGAAATGCAGGAGACGAAGCAGTGCAGTCATAACTCCAGCTGTTTCATGTAGATCCAGAACTTGGTCGTCAGTTGGCTGGGCCACTTCGAGCGCAAGGGTTGGGTCACAACAAGAGAACATATCCCCTGGAGAAAAGATCATGATCAGTCACATTGTAAGCGATACGGAGTTAACATACGGAAAACTTGGCTGGCATTCAATGCATCGCGACGCACAGGAAATGAAATGTCATCAGGTATTGAGCGAACCAGAAAATCAGGATCTTCGCATTGAAAGGTTGCAGTTATAAAAGACATGTTGGTGTTGGTTTGAAATTCCCACATTTCGTTAAATGGATAGGGGCGCAGCATTGTCCACGTGTCGGATTGCCACGAAAACCTCGCAGCGGCATGGTGGAGAGTAAGGCGAACATAGTCTCGGTCGTGTACATCAAAAAGCCTAAGACAATCGTGGCAAGATGATCAAACACGAAATAGAGTGGTGAAAGTGATGTCAGATATCAAAACGGAAATTGCAGACAAACGCACTGAAAGTTGACCGTAGTAGAACAAGAGGAAAAAGGAATTTGTGGTATCATCAAACGAGGTAAAAGGAATGGAATCTAAACGACCAGGAATCCCGGAAAAAGTCCCCTACAAGATAATACACTTCTTCCTCTCCTTATCCTTCGGTTTAGTTGGTCCTGGCGTGCCTGGTTCTATATTTCTTGTTTGTCGTAGCGCACGAACGAGGTTCATGAAAAGGCGTTCGACATTTAGCGCTGTTTTCGCGGAGGTCTCGATAAATGCG
>Ga0210402_10001188_pt1 | contig 27131 bp, 27 predicted proteins | sample IncBWC7MmetaG_FD_161055 | JGI IMG/M metagenome (GOLD analysis project Ga0210402, IMG submission 161055) | Forest soil microbial communities from Barre Woods Harvard Forest LTER site, Petersham, Massachusetts, United States - Inc-BW-C-7-M | ecosystem: Environmental > Terrestrial > Soil >... | reverse complement strand
CGTCGACAACGTGGTAGTCAACTATCTTCGGGGGCAGGCCGGCAGCGGCGTGCTCAACCTCGCCGATCCCGACCGGGCGGCGACGCTGTTCCGGCAAATGATTTGCTCCGAGCTGCACGACCGTCTACTGTTCGGCGGCGAGGCTGAGGTGTCCACGCTCGATTTCAAATCACATGTTGATCATGTGATCGATCTGTTTCTGCTCGGCGCGGCCCCACGCGAATGATTCGCCAGACCTACATCGGATGCGCCACCGCGCTGGCCGGCCTTCTCGCTGCCTGCGCAGTCGGCCCTAACTTTAAAGCGCCGCAGGCGCCGCAAACCCCAGGGTTCGTAGCTCCGGGCGAGCTGCCCGCGCAAACCAGAGCAGCACCCGCGGCCGATGATCCAGCACAGCGTTTTGTCGAGGGCCTCGATATACAGGGCCAGTGGTGGACTTTGTTCCAGTCCGCCGAACTCAATGCGTTGATCGAGCGCGGCCTTGCCAACAGTCCAACGCTCGAAGCCGCGACGGCGGCGCTGCGGCAAGCCAATGAAACCTGGGCGGCGCAGCGCGGCAGCTTCTTTCCCAGCGTCTCCGGCACGCTCGGCGCGCAGCGGCAGAAGGCGCCCGGCCTGGCATTCGGCGCGCCGCAGGCCGGCTCGATCATCTATACATTGAACCAAGCCGAAGTGAACGTCTCGTACACCTTGGACGCGTTTGGCGGTATCCGACGACAGGTCGAAGCGTTGGGGGCTCAGGCCGAGTACCAGAAATTCTTGCTCGAAGCCGCTTACTTGAGCCTCACCGCGAATATTGTGACCACCGCCATCGCCGAAGCTTCCCTGCGCGCCCAGATCAAAGCCACGGAAGAAATCGCGCAGTCCCAGCAAACGCAGCTCGACATCACCCAGCGCCGTCTCTCCGCCGGCGGCGTGTCGCGTGTGGATCTTCTACAGCAACAATCTCTTTTGCAGAGCACGCTCGCCACCCTGCCCGGGCTGCGCACCCAGCTCGCGCAGGAGCGAAATCTGATGGCGGCATACCTGGGGTCGCTGCCGGCGGACTACGCCGGTCCGGAATTCAAACTCGAGTCACTCGTCCTACCGGCCGAACTGCCGGTGAGTCTGCCCTCGAAATTCGTCGAACAGCGGCCGGACGTGCGCGAATTTTCCGCGTTGCTGCATGCAGCCACCGCCCAGATCGGCGTCGCCACGGCCAACATGCTGCCGCAAATCACCCTCAGCGGCAGTTACGGCGGCGAGGCAACGAGTTTTTCGGATGTTTTTTCTCCCGCCTCCGTCATATGGAGTTTGGCGGCATCGGTTACCCAACCCATTTTCAAGGGCGGTCAGTTGACGCATCAGCGCCGCGCCGCCGTTGCCGCCGCACAGGAGGCTGCCGCAAATTATCGGGCGACGGTCATCACCGCCTTTCAAAATGTGTCGGACACGCTGCATGCGCTGCAAGGCGACGCCGACGCCCTTGCAGCCGAAGCTCTGGCACAGAACACCGCAGCGGAGAGCCTCAAATTGGTCCAGGCACAGTTCAAGAGCGGTGCCGCGAGCTACTTACAGGTCCTAAGTTCGGAGCAATCCTATCAATCCGCCACCGTGGCCCTGATCAAGGCACGGGCGCAGCGCTATGCCGACACGGCCGCGCTTTTTCAAGCGCTGGGCGGCGGCTGGTGGAACCGTTCGGACGTCGCCGCCAATTCAACCCAACCTGCAAAGAGTTCCCTGTGAGCACCATCGATACCGCCAAACCCCAGGCCATGATCAAGCCGATCGTCATCATGGCCATCATCGTCGCGTTGGTGCTGGGCGGCGTCTTCGCCTGGCAGCGCTTTGTCGCCGGCTTCGGAAAAAAATTCATGGCTGCCGCGGCTTCGGCGCCGCAGACTGTGTCGACCATCGTGGCCGCCACAGCCGAGTGGCAGCCCTACTATCAATCGACCGGAACTGCGCGCGCGATACGCGGCGCGGATTTATCCTCGCAGGCATCGGGCGTCGTGGAGCAGATCGCGTTTGATTCCGGAAACGAGGTTCCTGCGGGCAAGGTGCTGCTGCGGCTCAATCCGAACGATGACTATGCGAAACTTCAACAGCTGCAAGCAGCGGCGGAACTGGCGGATCAAACCTTAAAACGCGATCAGGAACAATTTGCGGCGCAAGCGGTCAGTCAGGCCGCTCTAGACACCGACCTGTCGACCCAAAAATCAGCCCATGCGCAGGTAGCGGCTCAACAGGCATTGATCGAGGAAAAAATCGTCAAGGCGCCGTTCGCCGGGCGCCTGGGGATACGCCAAGTCGATCTCGGCCAGTACCTGACGGCGGGGACCGCCATCGTCACACTGCAGGCGCTCGATCCGATTCTCATCGATTTCTACCTGCCGCAGCAGGCGCTGTCGCAGGTAAAAATCGGACAGCCGGTGACGGCGATGATCGATACCTATCCCGGTGAAACCTTCAAGGGAATGGTCGAGTCCGTCAATTCCAAAGTGGATGCGGCAAGCCGCAACGTGCAAGTGCGCGCATCCTTGCGCAATGCCGATCGGCGACTGGTTCCGGGGATGTTCGCCAGCGTGCGCATCGAGTACGGTGACAAGCGCAACCCCATCACATTGCCGCAGACCGCGGTGACCTATAACCCATACGGCGATACGGTGTACGTCGTGGAGCAGAACGGCGTCGACGACAAGGGTCATTCGCGATTGCAGGTTCAGCAGCGTTTCGTCAAATTGGGCCCCACCCGCGGCGATCAAGTCGCCGTGGAGAGCGGCATCAAGCCGGGCGAAGTCATTGTCACTGCCGGCCAAATTAAACTTCGCAATGGCGTCCCGGTGGCCGTCAACAATGACGTGCTGCCGGCCAATACGGTCAATCCGAATCCACCCAACGAATAGTATTTAAGGCCGCATGAATTTCACTGATATTTTTGTGCGCCGTCCCGTGCTGGCCTCCGTGGTCAGCCTCGCCATTCTGGTGGTCGGTTTAAGGTCATTCACGTCGCTGCAGGTACTCGCGTACCCGAAAACCGAGAACGGCGTCGTGACCATTTCGACCTCCTATCCGGGCGCCGATCCGGAGTCCATCGCCGGATTCATCACGACACCGATTGAGACGGCCGTTGCCCAGGCGAACGGCATCGATTACATGACGTCGGTCAGCCAAAACAGCGTCAGCATCGTTACTGTCAACCTTCGCCAGAACTACGATACCTCCAAAGCGGCCGGCGAAATCAACATCAAGGTCAACTCCATCCTGAATCAGCTGCCGAGCGGTGCGCTGCAGCCGACGATCACGGTGCAGGTCGGCCAGACGCTCGATGCCATGTACATCGCGTTTCGCAGCGATACCCTGGCATCGAATCAAATCACCGATTATTTGACCCGGGTGGTGATACCGAAATTTCAGGCGGTCCCGGGCGTGCAGCAGGCCGAACTGCTCGGCTCACAGACATTTTCGCTGCGCGCTTGGATGGATCCGAAAAAACTCGCTTCCTACGGACTCACGGCAACGGACGTTTACACCGCGCTTGCGAACAATGACTTCATTTCCGCGGTCGGCAACACCAAGGGGCAGATGGTCCAGGTCACGCTGACTTCCAGCAGCAATCTGCATTCCCTGGCGGAATTTCGCAACTTGATTGTCAAGCAGGTGAACGGCGGCATCATTCGCTTGAGCGATGTGGCGGAAGTGACCTTGGGTGCGGACAGCTATGAGGCCGCGGTGCGCTTCGACGGCAAAAACGGCGTGTTCATCGGCATTCAAATCGCGCCGAGCGCGAATCTGCTGAACGTCATCAACGGCGTCAAAGCCAACATCCCGGAGATTCGATCACAGCTGCCGCAGGGCATGGCCGTTTTGGTGGCTTACGATTCCACCGACTTCGTCAACGGCTCCATCAAAGAAGTGGTGGTGACGCTGATTGAAGCGCTGGTCATCGTCATGTTCGTCATATTTGCGTTCTTAGGATCGCCACGCTCGGTATTGATTCCGGTGGTGGCCATCCCGCTTTCGCTGGTGGGCACGCTGGCCATCATGCTGGCGCTGGGTTTCTCCATCAATCTCCTGACCCTCTTGGCGCTGGTGCTTTCCATCGGCTTGGTGGTCGACGATGCCATTATCGTCGTGGAAAATGTCAATCGGCACTTGGAGGCCGGGACGCCGCCCGTGGCCGCTGCCATGCAGGCCGCGCGCGAACTCGCCAACCCCATCATCGCCATGACGGTGGTATTGCTCGCCGTCTATATTCCCATCGGGTTTCAGGGCGGCCTGACCGGCGCCTTGTTCACGGAATTTGCGTTCACGGTGGCGGGCGCCGTGACGGTGTCGGCCGTCATCGCTCTGACGCTCTCGCCGATGATGTGCTCTCGCCTGCTGCGCCCGCATCGAGCGGGAAGGGTGAACTGGGAGACCCGGGTCATCCAATTCATCGACACCCGCTTCGATCGGTTGCGCACCGCCTACCAGCGGCGGCTGGAAAGCAGCCTAAGATACACGCCGGTGACCGCCGTGTTCGTGTTCGTCATCATGGGCAGCATTTTCCTGCTGTATCGAAGCTCGAAGAGCGAGCTGGCGCCGCAGGAGGACCAAGGTTTCGTGCTGGCACAGGCGACTTACGCGCCGGACGCAACGCTGCAGCAAAAAGTGCTGTATGCCACGCAAGCGTACTCGATTCTCAAAAACCAAGAGGGACAGCGGGCGATATTTCAAATCGACGCACCCGGCCAGTCCATTGCCGGCGTGCCCCTGGTGCCGCGCGACCAGCGCAAGTCCGGCGCCACCGAGATCCAATATGCGTTGCAGGCGAAATTAAACACGCTGCCCGCACAGAGATTCGGTGTATTCCAGCAACCCTCGCTGCCCGGGGCGCGCGGCTACCCCGTGCAATTCGCGATCAAGACCACCGAACCGGCGGCGCGCTTGAATGAGGTCTCGCAGGCATTCCTCAAGACGTTGAGTCAGAGCGGCATGTTCAACTTCGTCGACAGCGATCTGAAAATCGATTCACCGCAATCGGTGATCGAGATTGATCGCGACAAGGCCGCACAAATCGGCCTGACCATGAATCAAGTGGGCCAGGCGCTCGGCGCCCTGCTCGGCGGCGGCTACGTGAATTATTTCAGCATGCAGACGCGCTCGTACAAGGTCATCCCTCAGGTGGAGCGCGCGTCGCGCCTGAACGCAGATCAATTGCTGAACTATCCCATCGCCACCGTCGGCGGAGTGCCCGTGCCGTTGTCGACCATCGCGACCATACGTTCGGAAACCGTGCCGGAGACGTTGAATCATTTTCAGCAGCTGAACGCCGCAACCTTGTCCGGCGTACCGTCGCAGGGCGTCTCGCAGGCCGATGTCGTGAAGTACCTTCAGGATCTGGCCGCGCGGACTCTGCCGCAAGGCTACAGCGTCGACACCGGCGGCCTCATGCGCCAGTACCTTCAGGAATCCACGGGCGTACTGGGCACTTTCGGCTTTGCAATCGTCATCGTCTTTCTGGCGCTCGCGGCACTATTCGAAAGCTTTCGCGATCCGTTGGTCATCTTGATCTCCGTGCCCTTGTCGATCGCGGGCGCCCTGATATTCATTGCCCTCGGCCTCCATGGCGCAAGTTTGAATATCTACACCCAAGTCGGATTGGTGACGCTCATTGGATTGATCAGCAAGCACGGCATCCTGATCGTCGAAGTGGCCAATGAAGAACAGCACAGCGGCAAGTCCAAGGCCGCGGCGATCGTGGCGGCGGCAACCGTGCGGCTGCGGCCGATTCTGATGACCACCGCTGCGATGGTGCTCGGGGTGTTGCCGTTGGTGTTCGCCAGTGGCGCGGGTGCCGCGTCGCGTTTTTCGATCGGTCTGGTAATCTCCACCGGCCTTGCGATCGGCACGCTGTTCACTCTGTTCGTGGTCCCCGGCGTTTACATGCTGATCGGTGCCGATCATTCGGCGCACACTCAAGCCGAAGCCGCTGATTTATCCTCTTCATCCTCATAAAACTTATTAATTCAATAAGATAGCATCCATACGTGAGAATGTTTCTAGAAACCTCGCTCCGCCGGCGTTGCAATCGCGATGTGGACGCAATTCAAATCTTTGACAAAATCCGCGTTGCGTTTCCGCGAATGTCTTGTATATTCCAGTCGCAGACTCTTGATTTAACAAGACTACCCGGGAGGTAGCAGCCTCGAAACCACTTTAGGTTTCCGTCTTTGTTCTTTGCGGAGTTTTATGATCACTGCTTGGGAATGTTTCCACTTTGCCACGCTCGAACTGGTGCGTTCCACACCCATCAAGCAGCGTTTGGTCTGCGCCTACCGCCGATACCTTGCTTCGGTATCGGCTGATGAAATTCCCAGTGAAGCGCGCGAGTCCTACGGCCAAGTCATGCGCAGTCTCTGCGGGGTTCAACCCCTGCGCGGCGAGGACGCAGTAGCCGCGTCGGTGCGCAAGATGTCGAACCAGGAAGCGGACGAGTGTGCCGCGCAGATCGTCGAGATTTTCGGGCTCATGTGCAAGACGCAACACAGCGCGACGCGCACCAGCACCGTGGTGCAATTGCATCCTGTCGAGCGTGCCGCCGAAGAATTCGTCGCACCCGCCTTGATCGCCAGCAACTAGCGCCGGCGAGGGTAAGAAGACTCAAACCGCGAAGGCCGCGCCGGTCAATCGAGCTTGAAGTCGATCGTGTCCCAGCGCGTCGTTTCCTGATGCCGCGCTTGGCGGCGCAGAGCGTCGATCAGATTCCGTTCATTCCAGGCGCTCACTTCATCCGCAAGATCCTTGATGGCCTTGGGGAGTGGCTCCGTGGAACCGAAATTCTCCATGGCCACGATCGGCTTGTCGGCCGCTTTGGCGAAGTTCATTTGAAATAGCACCAGCTCAGGGGCGATGCGATAGACGGCGGGTAGTACGACGACCACTTCGCAGGGCGCAATCTGTCGGCGCAGGTCTTCGCGCTGCGATTCCTTGTCGATCGGCTGCTTGGCTTGAGGCTGACTGGAGTTGAAATAGTAAAAAGTGCCCGAGGCTTCGAGGTATTCGAAGACTCGCGTGTAGTCGTCATTTTCCAGCCACGCGTGGGACACGAACAGGCGGATAGGATTGGCCGACATGGCGATAGTGTAACGTGACGATGGGCATGCGCGAAGCGTCTCCCGCCAGATACAATGCCTGGTGCGATTGCTGATCTACAACATACGCTATGCCACCGGGACCGGGCCCGCCTTCCACCTCCCGGTGCCGGGCGCCGGCTATCTTCGCTCCAGCCGGCAGGTGCTGTCGCGCATCACTGACTTCATCAAGCAGCAGGATCCTGATGTTGTGGGGCTCATCGAAGTCGATACCGGCTCCATCCGCACCGGCATGATCAATCAGGCGGACTTTATCGCGCGTTCCCTGGGCCATTACTCGACCTATGAGTGCAAATACGGCGTTTCATCGGTCAATCACATGGTGCCCATCGTGCGCAAGCAGGCCAATGCCTTCCTGGCTGCGCCCCGGGTCCGCGGCGAACGATTCCATTATTTCGACACCGGCATCAAACGACTCATTATCGAGTTGGAACTCGATGATATCGCCATCTTCCTGGTGCATTTGTCCCTGAAGTTCAGGCACCGGCAATATCAGCTGCGCTATCTCTATGATTTGGTGCGCAAGACGGCCAAGCCGGTGATCGTCGCGGGCGACTTCAATACCTACTGGGGCGATCACGAACTGTATTTGTTCACACAGGCCGCAGGCCTTCGCAGCGCCAATACTGAGGGGCTGTTTTCCTACCCCAGCCGCAGTCCGCGCAAGGAGCTGGATTTCATATTGCACAGCGCGCAGATCCGGGTGAACAGCTTCGAGATACCGGACGTGCAGTTCTCGGATCATCTGCCGTTGGTCTGCGATTTCACGATTCTCGACGGAGCCCGGCAAGCCGCATGAGCAATTGGTCATTGCAAATCGACACTGATCGGGTTGCATGGCTTACCTGCGATATGGCTGAAAGCTCGGCCAACGTGTTGTCGGGCGACATGGTGCGCGAATTGTCGGCCAAGCTGACCGAAGTCGCAGCGCTCAAGCCGCTGGGTGCGATCTTGCAATCGGGCAAGGCAAGTGGATTTATCGCCGGCGCCGACATCAAGGAATTCGTGAAGATCCGCACGCCCGCGGAAGGCTACGAACTGGTGCGCGCCGGCCAATTAGTGATGCAGAAGCTCGAGGACCTGTCCTGCCCGACCGTGGCAGCGATCCGCGGCTTCGCGTTGGGCGGCGGACTGGAGTTGGCACTAGCCTGCACCTATCGAATCGGCGCCGACGACGCTGCCTTGTCATTGGGACTGCCCGAGGTACTGCTCGGCATTCACCCGGGATTCGGCGGGACGGTCAGAACCGTACAGCTCATCGGCGTCCGGCCTGCTTTGGAACTGATGCTCAAAGGCCGCCCGTTTAGGGGCGAGCGTGCCTTGAGCGCGGGGCTGTTGGATGAGCTGGCGCCGCCCCAGGATCTCGCGGCGCGCGCCAAATCCCTGCTGCTGCGGCGCCCGCCGAAGAAGACGCCGCCATTCGTGGACAAACTCATGAACTTGGGTGCGGCGCGTCCCATGGTCGCCAGGCAGACGGTCGCGACATTGCGGCACAGCGTTCGACGCGATCACTATCCGGCCCCCTACGCCATTGTCGATCTGTGGCAACACCATGGCGCGGCGGGAGCCGCCGCGTATGAGGCCGAGGCGCGCTCGATCAGCGAATTGATGTGCGGGCCCACATCGCGCAACCTGGTGCGGGTGTTTCTGCTGCAGGATCGGCTCAAAGGATTGGGCGGCGATTCAAGCGCCGTTTTCAAGCATGTGCACGTCATCGGTGCCGGGGTCATGGGCGGCGACATTGCAGCGTGGTCGGCGTTTCGCGGCATGACGGTCACATTGCAGGATCGTAGCGAGGAATTGATTCAACCTGCCTTGGGTAGAGCCAAGTCTTTTTTCGACAAGCGTCTCAAGGATCCAGCAGCTGCCGCCGCGGCGGCGGAACGTCTGCAGATGGATGTCAAGGGCGATGGCGCTGCGCGTGCCGACGTCGTCATCGAAGCGATATTCGAAAACGTTGCAGCGAAGCAAGCGCTGTACGCGGATCTTGAGCCCAAGCTCAAGCCGTCCGCGATACTGGCGACCAACACCTCGAGCATCAAAATCGAGATCTTGAGTGAAAAACTCGCCGATCCCGGCCGTTTGATTGGCATTCATTTCTTCAATCCCGTCGCGCAGCTGCAGCTGGTGGAAGTGGTACAAGGGGCGAATACCCGCGCGCAGGTGGTGAGCGATGCGCTGAAGTTCACGCGCAAGCTCGACAAGCTGCCCTTGCCCTGCAAGAGTGCGCCGGGATTTGTTGTGAACCGCATTCTCACGCCGTACGTCAACGAGGCCTTGTTCGCGCTCGAAGCCGGCATACCCGCCGAGGTGATCGATCGTGCCGCCGTTGAATTTGGGATGCCGCTGGGGCCGATCGAATTGACCGACGTGGTAGGACTGGATGTTTCCCTGAACGTCGGCCGAGTGCTTAGCGAGGCCTTCCAGCGTGAAATACCGCAGATCTTGATCAAACTGGTGGAGCAGAAAAAGCTCGGCCGTAAAAGCGGGGAAGGCTTCTACCGTTGGCGGGACGGCAAGGCGCAAAAGAACGAAACCCCGAACACCACCACGCCTGCCGATCTGCAAGATCGGCTGATTTTGCCCATGCTCAACGAAGCAGTTGCCGTGATTCGGGAGGCGACGGTGCAAGACGGCGATTTGCTGGACGCCGGCGCGGTATTTGCGACCGGATTCGCCCCTTTTCGCGGCGGCCCGCTGCAGTACGCCAAGGAGCGCGGCATCGCCGATGTTGTACAACGTCTGAACGAGCTAAGCCGTAGTTACGGCGAGCGATTTCGCCCGGACGCCGGGTGGGCCGCAATTGCTTGAAATCCAGCTGATGTGAACCATGCGTGGTCGGAGCAGGCTCCGCGTATGGTAGCATTCGCAGGCAAAATCATAGGGTTGAAAGCCTAGGGGCAAAGAATTTTTCGATGGACGAGCGACCAGTTGACCTTGGAGTTTTGAAGACCTTCTCGCCGCTTGACGGTCTGAAGGCCGAAAATCTGCATGCGCTCGCCCGGAAAACCGTGATCCGCGAATTGGGCGCCGGCCGGTTGCTGTTCAAGGAAGGCGACACCGACAAGCGCACCTACTACCTGGTGAATGGCCAAGTCGAGCTGCGAGCCGACGACCGCATCATGGGCGTGATCAAGTCCGGGACAGCCGAAGCGCGTGCCGCTCTGGCGCCAGGCTTGCCGCGAAAATTTAGCGCGCGTGCCGCCATGGACATTGAATACATCATGATCGACAGCGATCTGCTCGATGTGCTGCTGACGTGGGATCAAACCGGCCAATACGAGGTGGCCGAGCTGCGCGGCGACGGCCTGGATGTCACCGGGGATTGGATGACCACGCTGCTGCAAACCAAGGCGTTTCATCGCATCCCGCCGGCCAACATTCAAGCCATCTTCATGCGTATGCAGCGCATCAACTACCGCGCGAGCGATGTTGTCATCAAACAAGGCACCGAGGGCGACTTCTTCTACGTCGTCGTTGCCGGCAAATGCATCGTGACCCGCGAGACGCCCCTCAACAAGGAAGGCATCAAGTTGGCGGAACTGGGCCCTGGCGACAGCTTTGGCGAGGAAGCCTTGATTGCCGAGGCCAAGCGCAACGCCACCGTCACCATGTCCACTGATGGCACGTTGATGCGCCTTGGCAAAAACGATTTTCAGACGCTGCTCAATGAGCCCTTGCTGCAGTGGGTCGACCAACAGAAGGCGCGGGAGATCGTGGCCCACGGTGGCAAATGGCTGGATGTGCGTCTGCCGAGTGAATTTCAGAATTTTCGCATCGACGATGCGGTCAATATCCCGCTGTATTTCATTCGATTGAAGATCAATGCGTTGGACAAGAACACCCAATACGTCGTGTGCTGCGACACCGGTCGGCGCAGTTCCGCGGCGGCGTACATTTTGAGTGAACGCGGATTCGAGGCTTACGTTTTGAAAGGCGGACTCGCCGCTAGCGAAGCCGCACGCTCGCGCAGTGGCTGACCCGACGCCCGGTCCGGGCGGAAATAACGGACCGAACAGCTACGCTCCAAAGCCCCAGTTCGAATACCGTGCCCCATCGATACTCTGGGAGCACCGCTATCTCCTGATCCTTTTTGTGGTCGTGATCCTCGTTGCGACCGTGCTTTTGTTCCGCGCGCCGCACAGGCCCTTGACGATCGAGCCGCCGCCGGTCTATGTGGAGCCTATTCCGGAACGGTCCGCTCCGGAACAGCCCGTTCCGAACCCGCGCGGGCGCGGGTAGCGCTGCCTGCGTATTCGACCGGGCCGCGATCACCGAGCTCACATGGTGTGAGTGGGCTTATCTCCGCCGAGCGCGCCCGCCAGATAGTTTTCTATTTTCTTTTGCGTGTTGCCGCGGTCCTGATCGCTGAATTGAACGCCGATGCCGGCGGTTCTCTTGCCCTGCGCGCCCTTGGGGGTCATCCATATCACGCGCCCGGCGACCGGCAGCTTTTCCTCTTCCCCCATGAGATTCAGCAGCATGAAAACTTCATCGCCCAACCGGTAGTTGCTGTTCGTTGGAATGAACAAGCCGCCATTCTTGACGAACGGCATATAGGCGAGATACAGCGCGCTCTTGTCCTTGATGGTAAGCGTCAGGAGACCCGGTTTATTACTTGGACTTCTCAATTCCTACGATTCCCACGATAACTCTTACTTCCCCAGCGCGGTTCGGCCGCTGACCAACAGAGCCTCGAGCGCCAATTGTTGGTTCATGCCGGTCGATGACAGACGCCTGACCTCGCGCGCAGCGTCCAGCAGCCCAAATAAGGCCCTTATCTTGGGCTTAAGTAAAGCGGCAGGCAAGCGGACCGGTTCCGCAGTTTGATGCGAAGTCTCGTTTCCCAGCGCCGCTTGTACTCGCTGTGTGATCCAGTTCTCAAGCCAGGCGATACGCACGCCCGGATTGGATCGAAGCCATCGTTCCGCCAGCAGTGTGATATCCACCGAACCTTCCGCCAACTCGGCAACGCTCTGGCGCATGTCGGCGTCGAGGGCCGACAACCCTTCCGCGTCCAATTGCATGGCCAAGAGCGGCGCGCCGCCGGCGAGCGCCAGCGCCGCGTCCCATGGGTGAGCGGCCTTGGAGTGCGTCTCGAGCCATTCAATTGCCGCCGCGGTTGACGGCGGCCGCAGGCTCAGGCGCAAGCAGCGGCTGGCAATCGTTGCGGGCAAGCGATGGTTCGGGCGCGCGATCATGATGAGCATGGTGTCCGAGGAAGGCTCTTCCAAGGTCTTCAAGAAGGCGTTGGCGCCGTTGGCGTTCAAGGCCTCCGCACCCTCGATAATGCCAACCTTGTAGCCGCCGCGATAGCTCTTGAATGTCAAGGTTTCGATAAGCTCGCGTACCTGGTCGATCTTGATCTGCTGCGCATCCTCCTCGAGACGCACGGCATGCACATCGGGATGAGTGTCGGAGCGCAGCAGTCGGCACGACGCACAAACATCGCAGGGACGCTCGCCCGGCGATTCGCACAACGCCAGCGCAGTTACCCAATTCGCCAGCTGTTCAGCACCCAACCCCGGCACGCTCAGCAGCAACAACGAATGCGGCAACCGACCGGCGCCGACTGCCGCCCGCATGCGTCGCTGCGGCTCCTTGAGCCACGGCAAAGCATCGGCACTCAAGAAATCCATGATCGCGCCTTGAGCTGCTCGAGGATTTGCGCACCGACCTCTTCCACCGTAAGAGCCGCGTCGATGACGATGACTCTATTTGGCTCCGCCGCGGCGCGTGCTCGGTACACGCTCCTGACTCTTTCGAAGAATTCGCCCCTTTCCTGCTCGAAGCGATCCTGCACCGATCCGGCGTTGCGCGCGGCGGCGCGCGCCAACGCGCGCTCCACAGGCGCATCCAACAAGATGGTGAAATCCGGGCGGCGCGCTCCCTGCACCATGCTTTCCAGCTGAGCGATGGGCGCCACGCTCAACCGGCGTCCGCCACCCTGGTACGCGTAGGTCGCATCCGTGAACCGATCGCAGATCACCCACCGGCCGGCCGCAAGATTGGGTTCGATGAGATTGGCAAGATGTACCGCCCGAGCGGCGAACATCAACAATAGTTCCGCCGTGGGCGGCAACGGCTCTTCGCGAGCGGTCAGCACGACTTGGCGGATGCTCTCGGCGAGAGGGGTGCCGCCGGGTTCCCGCGTCACCACATGGGCGATGCCGCGCGTTTTCAACGCCGCCGACAGTCGCTCTACCTGCGTGCTCTTGCCGACACCTTCGATCCCCTCCAAGGTGACGAACCGCGCTGCCGCGTTCATCGCGCCGATTCCTGCGCGGCTTTTCGTTGGTGCGCGACATAGGCTGCCACGGCTGCGTTGTGCTGCTCGAGCGTGGCCGAGAACACGTGGCTGCCGTCGCCCTTGGTCGAGGCCACGAAGTAGATGGCATCGGTTTTCTCCGGACGCGCCGTCGCGCGAATCACCGCTGCGCTCGGCAAGGCGATGGGAGTGGGCGGCAGGCCGGTGCGCGTATAGGTGTTGTAGGGTCCATCGGTGCGCAAATCCACGGTGTGAATGTCGCCGTCATAATTCTGCCCCAAGCCATAGATGACTGTGGGATCGGCTTGCAGCCGCATGCCGATGCCAAGGCGATGCAGATACAAGCCGGCAATCTTCCCCAGTTCCTGCGGCAAGCCGCTTTCCTTCTCAACGATGGAGGCCATGATCAACAGTTCGTTCGGCGTGTGCAGCGGGAGATCGGGGTCGCGATCCATCCACGCCGCATCCAATTCATGCGACAGCGCTGCATGCGCCTGACGCAGCAGCTCGACGTCGGTGGTCCCGCCGATGAAACGATACGTCTCGGGCAGAAATTGCCCCTCGGCGTCGGTGCCTGAGCTGCCCAGTTTAGCCATGATATCGACGGCCTGTGCCGGGAAACTCGCCTGCGCCGGCAAGGTCGAAACGATGTCCGGATTGCGCCGCAAGGCCTCGAGCAGATCCTGCATCCGCCAGCCGTCCACTATCGTAAACGAATGCAGCAACACCTGGCCGTTCACCATTTTGGTCAGCAGCGCACGCGGCGTTGTGCCCGGCTGGATTTCGTATTCGCCGGCCTTGACCGCCGGGGCAAGGCCCCTTAAGCGGGCATACAAAATCCAGGCTTTCGGCTCTGCGACAATGCCCTGTGCGGCCAGTTCGCCGGCAACATGAGCAAAGCTCGCGCCAGATGCCACCTTGAAGCGCACGGGCGCCGTGATTCGCAGCGGTGCATCCAGGCTGCGAATACCAGCCCAGAACGCCGCCGCGGCGGCTCCGATCAGCAGCAGCAGAACCGAGGCAACGGCAATTCGTAGCGTGCGGCTCACAACGCGTCCAGGAGTGCTCGCAAGCCGTTGGCTGTCTCCAAGCGGGAGAAGCGCAATGTGCCGCCTGCGGAGCGCTCAATCGTCCGCACCGAGCGCATCCCGACAACAGCATTGCTCATAAACACCTCATCGGCCGACGCCACATCCCGCCAGCGTATACGGCGCTCCACGGGCCGCAAGCTCAGGCGTGCGGCATTCGCCAAAATCCAGCGGCGCATGACTCCCGCCACGCCGCATCGATCCAGCATCGGCGTCGCCAACCTGCGGCCGTGCACGAGGAAGAGATTGGACATCGTACCGCAGACCCAACCACCCTCGCCGTCGCCCATCAATCCTTCCCAGATTCGAGCATCCCGCCACTCCGCGCGCGCCAGCACGGCATCGAGCCGGTTCAAGGTTTTGAGGCCGGCAAGCCGGGCATTGATGCTGAGCGGCGTTGCGCATAGCCGCACGCGAGCCGGCCCTGCTGCCTGCGATGCACTGCCCGGCGGCAATGCGTGCAACTGGACAATCCGCGTTGGGCGCTCGCGTCCGGTCGGTCGATAGCCCCGAGGCCCGCTGCCGCGCGTCACGATCAGCTTCAATATTGCATCGTTTTGCGCGGATGCGATGCGCTCGAGTTCACGCCGCAAATGAGCGGCGTGCGGGGCCTCGATCCCCAAGCGCCGGCAGCCTGCACATAGTCTGTCCAAATGGTAATCCAGCAGCCGAATGCGCCGCCCCAGCACCCGCATGGTTTCGAAAAGACCGTCGCCGTAGTTGAGCCCTCGATCGCGATAATCCAGCGTCGAGCGGCGCCGGCCATTCACCCAAACGCTCACGGCCGGGCCTCCAGGGCGCGCAGCAACCCTTCGGCCTTGGCACGAGTTTCAGCCAATTCCTGGGCGGGTATGGAATCCGCCACGATTCCCGCGCCGGCGCGAAAATGAATTGATGCGCCCCGCGCGGTGAGAGTGCGAATGAGAATATTGAAATCGCAGCTGCCGTCGCGATTCACATAGCCGATCGATCCGGTATAAGCGCCCCGGCCGCAGCCCTCCAACTCGGCGATGACCCGCATGGTTCGCACCTTCGGACAGCCGGTGATTGTGCCGCCGGGAAACAGTGCGCGAATGACATCGACCGGCGATACATCCGGTCGCAACCGGCCGCTCACATTGGAGACAATGTGATGAACGTGGGCATAGGTTTCCACGCTCATGAACTCGTCGACTTGCACGCTGCCACCGACGCAGACGCGGCCCAAGTCATTGCGCTCCAAATCGATCAACATCACATGCTCCGCGCGCTCTTTTTCACTGTCCAACAAGGTACGGATCAACATCGCGTCCTCGTCTGCGGTAGCGCCCCGCGGCCTCGTGCCGGCAATGGGGCGCGTCGCAACGTGCTCGCCGCGTACCTGGACCAGCCGTTCGGGGGAGGAGCTCAACACGGCGAAATCTCCCCAACGCAAAATCGCCGCGAAAGGACTGGGATTCGCCGAGCGCAAGCGCTTGTAGACAGCGACCGCGCTGATCGGGCGCGGCGCAATCGCCTGCCATTGCCGCGACAAATTGGTTTGGTACACGTTGCCGGCCGCGGTGTGCTCGAGCGCGGCCGACACGGCGGCCAGGAATTTCGCAGGATCTTCCTGCTCGATACGAAATTGCATTTCCTGCGAGGGAGCGGCATTGCGCAATTCGGCGACGCGACGCTCAAACTTATCCAGCAATGCCTCGCAACCGTCCTCCGCGATCAACCAAGCTTCGCCCGTGGTGCGATCCTTGAGCCAAGCGGCCGGTGCGCGCAGCGCCAAGGCAACGAGGGGATCCGGGCTGCGCGGCAACGCCAAACAAGGCTCGATTTCGCCGGCCAACTCGTAGCCGAGGTATAGGAGCCAACCGCCGCGGAACGGCAACGATTCAGTCTGCGCCCGCGGCGCAGCGGCGGGATCGTTGCGACGCAATGTGCGCCACCACGCTTCAAGGGCGTCCAGGAAGCCTTTCTTGCCCGCGAAAGGCCCAACGAGCGCACCCTCGGCGTCGAGCCGCAAGGGTTCTCCGACAGCAAACGGCAGGATATCGTACCCAGCCGCCGGCGGCGTTGCCGCGCCGCTCTCGAGAAGCCCCGGATAGTCTTCCGGAAACTGATCGACGAGATCTAGCGGCTCAAACCCGGCGGAAAATGAGCGAACCGTTGGTGCCACCGAACCCAAATGAATTGGATAAGGTGTAAGTGAGCGACATGGGACGCGCCGTGTTCGGCACATAGTCAAGGTCGCAGCCCTCGCCCGGCTGATGGAAATTGATCGTGGGCGGCGCCACTTGGTCGCGCAGCGCCAACACGGAGAATATCGCCTCGACCGCACCCGCAGCGCCGAGCAAATGTCCGGTCATGGATTTTGTCGAACTGACCGCAAGCTTATCCGCGGCAGCGCCAAACGCGCGCCGAATCGCCAGCGTTTCGGCACGGTCCCCAAGTTCCGTCGAAGTGGCGTGCGCATTGACGTACTGCACTTGCTCGGGATTCAATTTGGCATCGGCGAGCGCGCTCGACATCGCCTTGCGCGCGCCTTCGCCATCTTCCGGCGGCGCCGTCACATGGAAAGCATCGCCGCTCATGCCGAATCCGACAATTTCCGCGTAGATCTTGGCGCCCCGCGCCTTGGCCTGCTCGTATTCCTCGAGCATCATCGCACCGGCACCGTCGCCCATGACAAAGCCGTCCCGATCCCTGTCCCATGGCCGGCTGGCTGCCTGCGGATCGTCATTGCGCTGCGAGAGCGCCTTCGCCTGCGCAAAGCCGCTCATGCCGGTGACGCAGGTTGCCATCTCGGAACCGCCTGCCAACATCGCATCCACCTCGCCCCACTGGATCATGCGCATCGCCAGTCCCAGCGCGTGCGTCGAGGTGGTACAGGCGGTGGCGACCGCAAGATTAGGACCGGTGATCTTGAAGATGATCGACAAATGTCCGCCGACCAGGTTGATGATGCTGGCGGGGATGAAAAACGGGGATACTTTTTTCGGAGAGTTCGTATCCAGATATCTGTCGTAGGCTTCCTCGATGGACTCCAGGCCGCCCATGCCTGATCCCATCATGATGCCGACTCGCTGGGTATTGGCCTCGGTTACTTGAAAACCCGAGTCGCGCATCGCCTGGATACCCGCCACCACACCGTATTGCATGAAGGCATCCATGCGGCGCGCGTCCTTCGCCGACATGTACGGTTCCAGATCCAGCTTTCTGATTTCGCCGCCGAAGTGCGTTGGAAAGTTGGTTGTATCGAATCGCTCAATGGTCGCGATGCCGCTGCGCCCGGCCAGGATCGTGGCCCAAGCAGTCGCGACGTCATTGCCGACCGGCGAGACGATTCCAAGACCCGTAATGACGACGCGCCGTTTGCTCAATACCAACCCCTAGCTAGGACTTGAACAAAGGACGAACGAGGGGATCGACAGGGCTTCAGGCCTTGCCCTTGTGCGAATTGATATAGTCGATTGCCTGCTGCACCGTGGTGATCTTTTCGGCGTCTTCATCCGGGATTTCCGTCTCGAACTCTTCCTCGAGCGCCATCACCAGTTCCACCGTGTCCAGCGAGTCGGCCCCCAAGTCATCGACGAACGAGGCGTCATTAGTCACTTCTTCTTCTTTCACACCCAGCTGTTCGGCCACGATCTTTTTAACCTGCTGCTCAACAGTACTCATCGTTATGGTGTCCTCTCGGAATTGCTATTCATGCGGTTTTTTCAACCCCCGCGACCAGTGGCATCGATCGGGCGCGTATTTTATGTGAACGCGACGGCGACGGCTACCTTCGCCGCATATTTGGTGGCAGCCCCTTCTCGTCTGCCTTGACAAAACACTGCAACACTGGGCCCAAATAGCTCATGGCATGTACATGCCGCCGTTCACGTGCAGCGTCTCGCCCGTGATATATGCCCCGTCGGCAGAGCATAAAAACGCCACCGCGGCGGCGATATCCGCCGGCTGGCCCAATCTTCCCAAGGGAATTTGGGCATTCAGCGCCGCATGCTGCGCCTCGTTGAGCGCGCGGGTCATGTCCGTATCGATGAACCCCGGAGCAATTGCATTGGCTGTGATTCCGCGCGAGCCCACCTCCCGGGCCAGCGATTTGGTGAAACCGATGATGCCCGCCTTGGCAGCGGCATAGTTGGCCTGGCCAGGATTGCCCGTCAGACCGACCACCGAGGTAATGCTGATAATGCGGCCATGACGGGCCTTCATCATGCCGCGCAGGACCGCTTTGGACAGGCGAAAAACGGAGGCGAGATTGGTTTGCATGACGGCATCCCAATCATCCTGTTTCATACGCAGCAACAGGGTATCGCGGGTGATTCCGGCATTGTTGCAGAGAATGCCGACGGCCCCCTCCTTGGCCTCGATGTCCGAAATCAGCGCATCGATCGACTCCTGGCTGGTCACGTTGAGCACCGCGCCGCGGCCGCCGCGGCCGCTTAAGTTTTCCGTGATCCGGGCGGCCCCCTCGGGCGTAGTCGCCGTGCCGATGACCCGCGCACCATCCCTGCCTAAGCGCTCCGCAATCGCCGCGCCAATACCGCGCGAGGCACCGCTAACCAAGGCAATCTCGCCGTTCAACATAGCTCAAGTCACCCCGGCCAGCGCGTCATCGAAAGCCTGCGGATCCTCGAGCGCCAGCATTTTAAGATCCCGGTTCTTGTCCACGCGCCGATTCAGCGCCGTCAGCACTTTGCCCGGGCCGCACTCAAAAATCTGAGTCGCGCCCGTTGAAATCATGGTGCGCACGGTCGCCGCCCAATACACCGGCGTCGGCAGCTGTTTCACCAAACCTTCGCGAATATCCTTCGCACTCGAATGGATCTTGCAATCCACACCGTAAACCTTCACCTCGGAGTGCTCCGCCACGGGCGTACTTTCCAGGCGAATTCGCAGCTTTTCGGCCGCCGGCTTCATGAGCGAGCTATGCGCAGGAACGCTCATGGGCAGCGCCATTGCGCGGCGCGCGCCTTTCACCGTGGCGATCTCAATTGCGCGCGCCACTGCCGTGGCGAGTCCCGCAATCACCACCTGTCCCGGTGCATTGAAATTCACCGCTTCAACGACCTCGCCTTGCGATGCCTCCTGACAAGCCGCTTCCACGTCGGCATCTTCGAGTCCCAATATGGCGGCGATGCCGCCTTCGCCGCTCGGCACGGCCTCTTGCATCAGCTCGCCCCGATACCTCACCAAGTCCACTGCGCTCTTGAAATCCAAATACCCGGCAGCCACGAGCGCGCTCCATTCCCCCAGACTGTGCCCGGCCATCATCTTCGGCACCGCGCCGCCGCGCTCGCGCCACAGCCGATAGGTGGCAACGCCCGCGGTCAACATCGCAGGTTGAGTACACTCTGTGGAATTCAGCAGCTCCGCCGGCCCTTCCTGACAGCGCTGCCAAAGATCGTATCCCAGAACGCCGCTCGCCTCGGCAAAAGTGGCCGTAATGACCGGAGAAACCCGCGCCAATGCACTCATCATGCCGATGGATTGAGAAGCTTGGCCGGGAAACACAAAGGCGAGCGACATGAATTTTTTATCCTTAAGAGCGCCGGCGAATTATAGCGGGCCGCCACGACAGTGCGGCACCTAGCGTAAATCCGCAGGCGGCCCCGTACAAATGGGCGTCAACGACGACCATTGGAGCGGCATGTCCGCCCCACTGCTCCCACGCCAATTTAGCGCACAACCCCACCAGGAGTATCCACCGATCCCAGGCGCGAGTTGCCAGGTGGCTGGCCGTCCCGGCCCCCATGACCGAGTGCAACACGCCGGAGGCGCCCACATACCAGGCAACGTGCGGACTCAGCCACCACAGGCCCGAGCTGATCGCCAGCGCGCCGCTCAAGACGATCGCGCACCACTCTTCCGCGGTGTAATCCTGGGCAAACAAGGACCACACGAGCACCAGGCCCAGTTCATTGAGTATCAGGTGGTGAGCATCGAGATGCACAATGTGGGCGGTAAGCAACCGCCACCAGCCGCCGGCTGCAATAGCGCTGCGATCATAGCGCAACAATGCGCTCACACTGTCGCCAAGACCCAACACGGCGCCCAGCAGCACCAAAATCAAAAGCAACCAAATCCATCGGCCGCGATCCCACTGTAGTGCCGCGGCGATCGGCGCGAAACGGTTTGCGGCCTTACGCGGCATCGATGTTCTCTATTTTGTTATGATCCGAGGAATTTTCGAGGTCACTATGCGTTATCGCCAAGGCGGTTTTACCCTAATTGAGATCATGGTCGTCGTGGTCATTCTGGCAGTGCTCGGCGCACTCGTGGTGCCAAATATCTTGGGCAAGGTTGATACGGCGCGCATTACGGCCGCAAAAACGGATATCCGCTCGATCGGCACCGCCTTGGATCTTTACCGGCTGGATAACTTCAAATACCCGACGACCGAGCAAGGCTTGCAGGCACTGGTCAAGCAGCCCGCGGACCCGACCATCACGAACTATCCGGCCAACGGCTACTTGAAGACCGTCCCGAAGGATCCATGGGGCAATCCCTACTTGTACACGAGCCCTGGTGCCGATGGACGCGAATACGACATCGTCTCGTATGGGCGCGACGGCAAACCCGGCGGCGAGGGACCGGACGCAGACATTGTCAGCTATTCGCTCGACCAGAAATAAGCCGAAGACAGGCTCGTAGCCAACGCGATGGCCGGCCATGCGTAGCAAGGGCTTTACTCTCGTTGAAATCTTGGTCGTGATGTTGATCATCGCCGTGATCATTTCTCTGACTGTGCTGACGGTGAGTTCGACCGGGCGCGACAGCCAGCTCGATGAGGAGAGTCGCCGCATCGAGGGCTTGGTCGGGCTGCTGCATGAGCGGGCGCTCTTGGAGGGCCGCGACTTCGGCCTGCGAATCGAGCCTGCGGCCTACGAATTCGTCGTATACGATTCGCGCCGCGATCGCTGGATGATGCTCGACCAGGAGCGCGAATTTCGGCATCGCGAATTGCCCAAGGGCATCAGTTTTCAGCTGCAGCTCGATTCCCAGACCGTGGTCATCAAACCCATTGACCGGAACCTCTCCAGCGGCCAACAGCCCAATCCCCAAGTGGCGATCGCCGCCAGCGGCGAGGGCACGCCATTCCGTCTGATCTTGCTGCGCGAGGCCACGCAGGCCAAGGCCGCGGTCGATGGAGATGCGCTGGGGAAGGTTTCGCGGCAGGGTTCGAACAAAGTGGAGAAGCGCAGTTGATGCAGCCCCGTCCAGTCCGCGGCTTTACGCTGGTCGAGGTGCTGGTTGCGCTCGTGGTGGTGGCGCTCGGCTTGACCGCGCTGATGGTCGCGGTCAACGGCACGGCGCGCACCAGCGGTTTGCTGCGCGACAAAACTCTGGCGCAATGGATTGCGCTCAATCGTCTTTCGGAAGTGCGCCTCAACGTCGTCAAATTCGGCCAAAACACCGATACCGGAGAGCTCAATTTCGGCAGCCGCAAATGGCACTACGATACGCGCTACTTCGACACCAGCATCGCCAGCATGAAACGTGTGGTGGTCCGCGTGTATCTAGGCGATGCCAAGACCAAGGGCAACCCCATTGCGCAGGCCGTCGGTTTCCTCGGCGGCTCACTGGCTCCAGCGGGGTCCACCATTGCGGATTGGACTCAAGGCGTCGTCGCCGCCCAGGCAGGCGGCACGCCCAACCCTGGCACGCCCAACCCTGGCACGCCGAGTCCCGGTACGCCATTGCCTGGTGTACCAATCAAACCCACTCCGGTTCCCACTCCGCCATCCAACACCCCGCCAAACCAATGAGCGCGCGATCCAAGCATTTTCGCCAAGGCGCCGCGGGTTTCACCCTGGTGGAGATCTTGGTGGCATTGCTGATTTTGGCGATCATGGCGGCGCTCGGCTATTCCACCTACCGCGCGGCGCGAATCTCGGCGGAGCGCACCGAGGATTCGCTGAAACGCTCCCGCGAAATTGAATTCGGCATGCGCATCATGGTTGCCGACTTTGCGCAAATGGTGCCGCGGCCGGTGCGCGATATTTTGGGCCAAAGTAGGCTCCCCGCGTTGCGCGGCACACCGGGCGCCGGAAGCGTGACTGCAACCTCCGCGAGCTTGGGCGCCAGTTCCAGCGCAAGCGCGAATTCCAACTCCGGCATGAGCTTCAACTCAGGCTCCACCCCGAGCCCCGGAATGAGTTTCAATTCCAGCTCGAACTTCGGTGCGACAACCGATCCCAGCGCGCAATCGATGGTCGACCTGACGCGCGCCGGATGGTCGAACACGGCCGGCCAGCAGCGCAGCACCTTGCAGCGGGTTTCTTACGCCCTGGTCGGCGATGTGCTCAAGCGCAGTTATCAAATCAACTTGGACACCGTCCAGGGAAATAAACCCATCGTGCAGGATTTGCTGACCGGCGTGGTGGGGGTACAGCTGCGCTATCTGGATAGCAATCAATCCTGGCAAAACCAATGGCCGGAAGGGACCGCCATTCAAAACGGCTCGACTGCCGATTTGCAATCGCGGCCCGTGGCGGTCGAAATCATCGTCCAATTCAAGGATTGGGGAGCGATACGGCGCGTCGTCGAGGTGTCCGGTTGAAGACACTCAGCGCAGGTCGACACCGCCAGCGCGGCGTGGCCTTGATCATCGCGCTCATCCTGGTCGCTTTGGCGACCGTTTTGGCGACAAAATTAAGCTTCGACGGCTTTCTTGAACTGCGCCGTACCACCGGCATGATGGCCGCGGAACAGGCGCTGCATTTCGGCTTGGGCGCCGAGGCGCTGGCCGCGGACGTGCTCATGCAAGATGCGCAAACCAACGCGCAATTCACCACATTGGCAGGTCCCTGGGCGCAGGCGACGCAGCCGTTGCCCATTACGCCGGATAACAATCCGGAGGGAGAACCCATCGGCACCCTGCAGGGTTCGTTGGAAGACATGCAGGGCCGATTCAACCTGAATAGTCTAGCTCGCTTGGGCCCCGACGGGGTCACCGAGGATCCCTTGCCGTTGCAGCAATTCCAGCGCCTGCTGGTTTCGGTCGGCGTGGAGCCAAAATGGGCCGGGTTGGCACGCGACTGGCTCGATCAAGACGACGTCGTGGGCAATCCGGACGGCGCCGAGGATGCGGTCTACACCTCGCAAACGCCGCCCTACCGAGCCGGAAATTGGCCCATGATGTCGCCGAGCGAACTCATGAACCTGCCGGGATTCGGTGCTGATCGGTATCGAAAGATCGCGCCCTATGTCACTGCATTACCCAACGCCAATTCGGCGATAAATCTGTGCACTGCGCCCGCTCTTGTGCTCGAGAGCCTGGTAGAAGGCTTGAATGGTGAGTGGTCGAACAATCCGGCGGTGCTGACGAGCAGCCGCAAGACCGGCTGCTTCCCCGACGTAACGACTTTCACCAATGTGGCCACGAGTTTTGCTGGACCTAAAGCCATGGCAACCAAGGGCAATCCCATCGATACGAAAAGCCAGTACTTCCAGCTCACCACGCGGGTGACGCTTGGCACTACGGAGTTCACCTTGTACAGTCTTTTGTTCCGCGGCGGCCAGAAGGTCACGCCGCTGCTGCGCTCATTTGGGACGCCTTAAAACGACATGCCGCAATCATTGTTATTACGCCTTCCCCCGCCCGGCCAAGAAGAGACCGAATGGCTGATTCTGGACGAGGCCGGCGCGCCGACGCCGACCCGCCAGCGCGGATCCTTAAGCCTTGCGGCGGCGGTGTGGCGGAGCGGACGAGTCGTGGTACTGGCGCCGGCAACCCAGGTCCTATTGGCGGAGCCGGAACTGCCCCCCGGCGGCGGAGCCAAACTCGCGCGAGCGGTGCCCTTCGCACTCGAGGAACAGTTGACGGAGGACGTGGATCAATTGAGCTTCGCGATCGGTCACCGCCGCAGCGGCGGCGGTACACCCGTGGCCGTGGTGTCGCGCTCCGTGCTGCAGGGATGGATTGCCGACCTGCGCGCCGCGGGACTGGATCCGCAGGCGATTTATCCGGATATCTCTGCGATGCCCGAGAATCCCGGTCAGACCGTCTTATGGCTCGAGCATGACCGGCTCGCGGTGCGCCGGCCGGGGGCTATTCCCTTTGCCGTGGAACTCTCGCCGGTCAAGGAGGCGCTTGTCATTGCAGGTGTGATCGCCGACCCGCTCCAGGCAACGGAGGAACCCAAGCCAAAGGAAAGCGCCATTCTCTACCTCACGCGCGATGACTGGGCGCGAGTTCAGGGAGAATTTGAAGATCTGCTGGAACAATTCGCCTCGCTAAAAGTTCAACTGCTGGCAGACGGTCCTTTGCCCTGGTTGGCTCGCGGGATGAACCAAGCCGATGCGGTCAACCTGCTGCAGGGCGAGTTTTCGCGAACGACGGACTACAGCGAGCGCTGGCACAGATGGCGTCTCGCAGCGGTGCTCGCAGGCGCGTTGTTTCTGGTTCATCTCGCCGCACAAGCGCTGCAGATTCGCCAAGCCAAGCATGAGTCGGCGGCACTCGACAGCGAAATCTCACGGATATTTTCGGATGCGATGCCGGGCGATACGTTATCGGATCCGCGCCGGCAAATGCAGACCCGGCTGGAGCGAATTCACAAGGCGGGCACCGGACCGCAATACTTTCTGCGCGCCTTGCAAACATTGAGCGGTGCCTTGGCAGTGACGCCGAAGACCACGATCAGCGCCTTGAGTTACCGCGAGAACGCGCTCGACATGACGGTCAATGCACCCAGTCTCGCCGCGCTATCGCAATTGACGCAATTCGTGGGCAAGGAGGGGCTTGCGGCTGAGATTCAATCCTCAAATCCGGTGGCCGCGGGCGTCGAGGCGCATGTTCACATTCACGATCAATCCTCACGAGCGGCGCGATGAACAAGCTAAGAGCCTGGTACGCGAGCCTGCAACAGCGTGAACAGCGAGTGGTGGCCGCGGGCGCGATTGCGTTGGGACTCATCATTCTGGTCGGCGGTATTCTCCTGCCCTTGCAATCGGCCGTATCGAGGGCCGTTCGGGCAAGCGAAACCCGACGCGAGGACCTGGCTTGGATGCGCTTGAATGCGCCCGAGATCCGCGCGCGAGGCGGCGATATTCCCGCCGACACCGGCGAGGCCCCCGTCGTGCTCGTCGATAGAATCGGGCGCGAGGTCGGCCTTGCCGCTGCCCTGCGCGGCACTCAGCCCAATGCCACGGGCGGAGTACGCGTGCAACTGGAGGCCGCGTCATTCGACACCTTGGTCACGTGGCTCGATACCTTGGACCGGCGTCACGGTCTTGCAATCGAATCCATCACGGTGGATCGCACGCCCTCGCCGGGACTGGTCAATGCCAGCATCTCGTTCAGCCCGCCGCGACATTGAGCGGCCGCGGCCGGCTAGGCGCTGGCCGCTATTCCTCCTCGGTCTGGTTGTTTTAGCAGGCGCGCTGGTCTTTGTGCTGCCCGCCTCGCTCGTGGCGCGCTTCTTGCCGGCCCAAGTGCACGCCGAGGATTTTTCCGGGAGCCTGCTGCATGGCGCCGCTGGCAAGCTGCTCGTCAATGGGCGCGACGCCGGCGCGGTTGAATGGCAGGTTCATCCGCTCTCGTTATTGCGGCTCGCGGTCGTGGCGGACATTCATTGGGTGAAAGTGAGTTTCGTGCTCGACGGCACGGCAGAAATCGGCCCTCGGGGCGTTGCAGCACACGGCATCAAGGGCGGCGGTCCGATCGAGAGCCTTCAAACCCTCGGATTTGCCGGCGGTTGGAAAGGCAGTGCCAATTTGATGTTTACGGAGGTCAAGGCGAGTTTCCGCCAGCTCGAGTCGGCGCTCGGAAAAATCGAAGTCGCCGACATCTCTTCCGCGGACATTGCGGCAGGATCGGACCTTGGCAGCTATGTGCTGCAACTGGCGCCGGCCGGCATCGCTCCCGACGGAAGCATTAGCGCCAATCTCAACGACGAGGGCGGACCGGTGGAGGCTCAGGCGCAGATTCGGTTCTCTCCAGCCTCGCGCACCGGCATGCTATCCGGCACGCTGAAAGAGCGCCCTGAGGCCTCCCCGGCCCTTCGCAATCAACTGAACAACTTAAGCCAACTTCGCCCGCGGGATGCGTCAGGACGGTTTCCGGTCGAACTCGAATTTACCTTCTAGTGATTTTGAGCGGCGTCGCATGGACTAGGGGGATGGGAAGATTGGCGGCACGGAAGAGCAGTGCCGCCAATCTTCCCATGCCCCTAGGCCTTTCGGGATCGCTCAATGTCACTGGCGCGAGAGCGGGTTTCACTACCATCGGTCATGTGGGCGGCATGTGGTATTGACCGGGCCAAGTTCTCGTCAGGAAGGGTTAGCAGAATCAAGGCACTGTCGCCTTCGTGCCTTGATTCTTCTTACCCTCCCTGGCTACCCGCCCACAAATACATTGAGCTTGTTGCCGTCCAAGTCTCGAAAGTAGCCCGCGTAAAAACTTTCCGATCGCCTGCCCGGAGCGCCCTCATCCTTGCCTCCCAACTGCAAAGCCTTACGATGTAATGCCTGCACCTTCTCCTCGCTGTCGACCACGAGCGCCACCATGACGCCGTTGCCAACCGAAGCAGCGTTCTTATCGAAGGGCTTGGTCACGCCGAGCCCGGGCAGATCGGGCTTCACCGACCAGGCAACAAAATCATCGTTTTCCATCATGCGTTTGGCGCCAATTTCAGCCAATAGTGCATCGTAAAAGGCGGCGGCGCGCTTCAAGTCGTT
>Ga0210402_10001187_pt1 | contig 27170 bp, 25 predicted proteins | sample IncBWC7MmetaG_FD_161055 | JGI IMG/M metagenome (GOLD analysis project Ga0210402, IMG submission 161055) | Forest soil microbial communities from Barre Woods Harvard Forest LTER site, Petersham, Massachusetts, United States - Inc-BW-C-7-M | ecosystem: Environmental > Terrestrial > Soil >... | reverse complement strand
CGAGCAGGCTCAGACAGTGTTTGCCGACCCTCCCTATAACGTGCCCATCAATGGGAACGTGTCTGGTCTCGGCAGGGTAACGCACGGCGAGTTTGCGATGGCCTCGGGCGAAATGTCTGCAGACGAATTTGAGGCGTTCCTGGCAACCATTTTCATGCACCTCATTCAACACACGGCCAACGGGTCCATTCATTTCGTTTGCATAGATTGGCGTGGAATCGGGCCGCTGCTCGCTGCCGCCCGTTTAAAATACACCGAAGTGAAAAATGTCTGCGTGTGGAACAAATCCAACGCCGGCATGGGATCGCTTTATCGGTCAAAGCACGAGTTGATCGCTGTCTTAAAAAACGGTCATGCGCCCCACGTCAACAACGTCCAGCTGGGTAGGAATGGCCGAACTCGCTCCAACGTCTGGGATTATCCGAGCCAGAACACGTGGAGCAATTCGTCGAAGGGGAAGCTATTGCTCCACCCAACTGTAAAGCCAGTTGCGCTGATCGCTGATGCGATCCGTGATTGCTCAAACATGCACGACATTATCCTCGACCCGTTCGGCGGAGCCGGCACCACGCTTATCGCCGCCGAGCGAACCATGCGCCGGGCACGACTGATCGAGATCGAACCGCGGTACGTCGATGTGACGGTCCGCCGCTGGCAGCATGTGACTGGTAAGACGGCAGTACACGCGGACACCGGTGCGTCGTTCGGCTGCCATCGGACTGAGACGCTGGAGGGCATCAATGGCGGATAAATCCGATAAGGTCGGCTATGGCAGGCCTCCAGTGCACAGCCGGTTCAAACCCGGTCAATCGGGCAATCCGCGTGGACGCCCGAAAGGCACGCTGAACTTCACGACCGACCTCAAGCGCACCCTTCAGGCGCCCGTCACCTTGAACGATGGCCGCAAGACACGCCGGGTTACCACCCAGGAGGCAGCATTGCTCCGCTTGGCGGAAAAAGCCCTGAAGGGAGACCCCAGAGCTCTCGAGAAGCTGGTGTCCTTGTCGGCCACGCTCAGCACCAACAATGCGGAGTCCCCATCAAAAACTATGGCTGCTGACGATCAGGCCATTCTCGATCGATATCGGCAGTTGATCCTGAATGAGACTAATTCACCCTTTGAGACCGATGATGACGACGAAAAATGAACGACGTTCTTTGTGCGCTGCTCAGAACCGACCTGGCATCATTCATCCATAAAGTCTTTTATACCGTGTTCCCGGGCAGCACGTACCTTCCGAACTGGCACATTGACGCGATCGTCCATCAGCTGCTCCAGGTGGAGCGCGGCCGCTGTCCCCGCCTTCTGATCAATCAGCCGCCCCGCTCTCTGAAATCTCTGTCGGTGTCTGTCGCCTATGTTGCCTGGCTGCTGGGTCACGATCCCGGCCGCCGCATTATTGTCGTCAGCTATTCCAATGACCTCGCCGCGGAGTTGCATCGGCAATTCAGGATGGTGGTCGATTCAGCCTGGTACGGTGATTTGTTTCCGGGAATGCGTACAGCCAGGGACACCGGCACAGAGTTTGTCACCACGGCTGGCGGCAGTCGATACGCGACCTCGGTCGGCGGCACATTGACGGGCCGCGGCGCCGATCTGATCATCATCGACGACCCGCTTAAAGCCGAGGAGGCGCTGTCCGAATCCGCGCGCAAGCGTGTGATTGATTGGTATAGCGGCACACTGGTTTCCCGGCTCAACGATAAAGATAAGGGTTCAATTGTTGTCGTTATGCAGCGCCTGCACGAAGATGACCTCGCAGGGTATCTTCTGGAGGCAGCCGGGTGGGAGCATCTCGACCTTCCCGCCATTGCGACCCAGGATGCCACGTTCTCGCTGGGCCGCGGCCGGTTGTACCAGCGTCGTACCGGAGAGGTGCTTCATCCGACGCGCGAAGGCAAACTCGTCCTGGACCGCATCAAGGCAGAAATCGGCAGCCTGCAGTTCTCGGCGCAATACCAGCAGCGTCCCATCCCCATCGAGGGCAATATGATCAAGAAGGATTGGTTTCGGCGATACGAAAAGGCGCCGGAGCAGCGTTCCTCCGACCACATCGTCCAGAGCTGGGATGTGGCGGTGATGACTGGGGACTCCAATGATTATTCGGTCTGCACCACCTGGCTGATGGTCAAGAAAGATTACTACCTCCTGCATGTCTGGAGAGGCAGGCAGCAATATCCCGACCTCCGGCGTACCATGGCTAGCCTAGCCGCACGATTTAATGTGTCGGCCATTTTGATGGAAAATGCCGGTTCCAGCATCGCCATGCTGCAAGATCTCCAGCGAGACACCCCGGACCAAATGCCGCGCCCGATCGGGATCAAACCTGAAGGGAGCAAGGCCGACCGGATGGCGGCACAAAGCTTCAAGATTGAAGCTGGCCAGGTCCACCTTCCAACAGAAGCCGACTGGCTGGACGCCTATCTCCTTGAATTACTGGCCTTCCCGCAAGGCAAACACGACGATCAAGTCGACAGCACGTCTCAGTTTCTGAAATGGACAACTGTCCATGCTATGATGAATGAGTTTGAGATTGGTGTTGTTTCAGTGAGTGCACAGCGCGATTTCTACTGAGATCGACAAATGCAAACACGGGCTTCGTCGCGAGTCGCTGGTCAGGAAGGCCCTGGCCGGTCGCATCGTTCATTGCAAAATCGCAAAAGCCCTTCGCTTCCGCGTGGCCTAGGAAGCCGCCGGACTCCGCTAGGCGTGGGGCTCAGCCTTTGGTACTCGACTTTGTGTAGACCCCCTCGGAGCGCCGACCTTTCTAACTGGCGACAAAGTCGGCCGTACCATGGAAGGCCGCCACAAAAAATGCTTGGGTCGAGCCGACTATTGGGGATTTCGATCACAAGATGCTGCGTGCGGGCGAACAAAGCCACAAGATTGCTCAGGATCTGCTCGACTTCCGCGCCGGGCGGAGCATGTGTGGTGGCGGGTTTTGAGAGGCCACGTGCACTCCACCTCCACTCGCGGCCCCGCTGTTTGCATGATGTGCCATCAATATTGAACAGCTTCTCGCGCGTTTAAGGCCTCGGTTCTCCTGCTCGCCCCGCAGATCGTGGGGCTTGTGTCAGTGGCAGCACGTGATGCTGTCGTTGACATTTAGGGAGAGCCAGATGGCCACCAGCAAATCAAAATCGAGAGTGGCAAAGCGTGGCACCGAACGGCCGGGAACCATGAGAGCTTCGGGGAAGCGAAGCGCGACCCGGTCGCCAGCCGCATCCAAGGCAGCCGCGCCCAAAAAGGCAGCGGTTAAGCCGACCAGCGCGTCATCGAAGCAGGAAACAGTCCTCGGAATGCTTCGGCAGCCGAAGGGCACGACCATCGCCGCAATCATGAAGGCAACCGACTGGCAGCAGCATTCGGTGCGTGGCTTCTTTGCCGGCGTGGTCAGGAAGAAGCTCAAGCTTAAGCTCGATTCCGAGAAGGTCGGTAACCAACGCATCTACCGGATCGCAAAGTCGGGTGCCGCGTCGTGACAAGCGTTCGCCCGAATGTCGATGGCTGGGCAGCCGATCCAAAGGTCGAGGCCGAACTGGAGCGGTTGCTCAAAATGCCAATCGTCAACTTGCGCAGCCGATATCGAGAGTTGTTCCGGGCCGAGCCGCCAAAAGCGTTTGGTCCGGACCTGCTAAGGCGCAGTATCGCGCACAGGATACAAGAGAAAGCCTACGGCGGTCTCTCCCGCGAACACCAGCGGCTGCTCGATCAATTGGTGAAAACGGCCCAGGCAAAACCGAATGGCCGGATAGAGTTGCCCCGACGGATCAAGCCCGGGTCCGAGCTGGTGCGGACCTGGAATCGCAGAACCTACCGCGTAGTGGTGATGGAAAAGGAGTTTGCCTTGGAGGGACGAACCTATTCCAGCCTTTCTGAAATCGCTTTCAAAATCACCGGCACCAAATGGAATGGTCCACGGTTTTTTGGGCTGAGATCATCCGCAAACAGAGGGGATAAGCAGTCCAAAGCCCATGATCGCTGAAGACCGAAAAATCCTGCGCTGCGCGATCTATACGCGCAAATCGACCGAACGTGGCCTGGAGCAGGAATTCAACTCGCTGGATGCTCAGCGGGAGGCCTGCGAGGCCTACATTAAAAGTCAGACTTCGCAGGGCTGGAAAGTCCTACCCCAACATTACGACGATCCCGCCTACTCCGGCGGCAACCTCGACCGCCCTGCCCTGAAACGGCTCCTGCGCGATATCGAACACGGCAAGGTCGATGTTGTCGTGGTCTACAAAATTGACCGTCTCACCCGCTCACTCGGCGACTTCGCAAAACTGGTCGAGACCTTTGATGCCCGCTCGATTTCCTTTGTGGCGGTCACCCAGCAGTTCAATACTACCACCTCGATGGGCCGGCTGACGCTAAACGTGCTGTTGTCCTTTGCCCAGTTCGAGCGGGAGCTTGCCTCCGAGCGGGTCAAGGACAAGATCGCCGCATCCAGAAAGAAGGGCAAATGGACCGGGGGAACGGTGCCGCTCGGCTACGCTGCAAAGGACAAGAAGCTCGTGGTCAATAAGGCCGAAGCCGAAACCGTCCGCACGATCTTCCGCCGCTGTCTTGAACTGAAATCATTCGCCCGATTGGTCGCTGACCTGGACAACCGCGGCATTGTCACTAAGCGGCGAAAGACGAAAGTTGCAAAATACCAGGGCGGCATTCCCTTTACCTATGGTCCCCTCGCCTACTTTCTCAAGAACCGGATCTATCTCGGCGAGATGCACCATGGCGGCAAATGGTTCAAAGGCGAACACGAGGCCATCGTTGATTACGGGATCTTCGATCGAGTCCAGCAGCTGCTCAAAAGCGCCGCCACCCACCGAAAGGTAAAGCGCTCGGAAAGCGGTGCGCTGCTCATGGGCAAGCTGTACGATGACCGGGGCAATCTCATGAGCCCGAGTTTTTCCAGCAAGAACGGCGTTCGATATCGCTTTTACGTTAGCTCGGCCTTACTCCGCGGCCGAAAGGATAAGGCGGGTTCGATCGGGCGCGTACCCGCCCGCGACATCGAGGGCGTCGTCGAGGAAGCCGTTCGGGGAAAGTTAGATATCGCAGATGATTCGGGTCAGGCCATTACAGATCGGATTGAGCGCATCGTGCTCAGCGACACCCAGATCCGGGTCACCCTCAACGCCAGTGGCCAAGCCTCACCGGCTGCGACCGTCAAAATTCCTTGGAGGTCCACCAAAGTCAGCTGCGATTGCGTGCCGGCTCACTCAGAACACAAGCCAGACATGAAGCTGGTACAAGCCATTGTGCGAGCCCACGCCTGGCTTGCCGATCTGAAGAATGGACGCTTCTCATCGGTTGAAGAGCTTGCTGCCGGGGCGAAGCTACATCCAAAAGTCGTGCGGCTGACGCTAAGGTTTGCGTTCCTCTCACCCAAGGTAACATCCGGAATCCTGTCCGGAAATCAACGAGTGCCGGCAATAAGACAGATACCAAAACATCTGTCCCTGGATTGGATTTCGCACCAAAGCCTAAATCAGGTCTGACTGTTTTCGCGATTTCCGCTTGGCACCCGAAACCGGACAATATTGCGAAGACCGCTTGTGACCCGTATGTATGGTCCGGCCGTGCGTTGCAAGAGTTTTGAGTCGATCAGGCAGATACGGTCTTGCATCAATGTATCCGGCCTCTGCTTGGAGCGCGTTGTGCTCCGGGCCATCATGGGTATCAGCGCGCACGCGATCTCATTACCGGACAGGCCTCCTCGAACGGGCCATTTGGGTCACCAGTGTCGCCGGGAAGACCGATCCTCCATCGTCATCTCATCCTCTCGCAGACCTCGGCGGGCCGACTAAGCTACATCACCGATAGCTCCTCATTTGGGCTGTTCCTTTGTTCGTGCCTGGCGGCCGTTCCTTCGTCCCGGCCTGCGCGTGAAGACGCGCCGCGCGCAGGGGCCGTCAAGGCTGGCCGTCCCTCGGGCGTTACCTCCCGCTTCCATGCTGCCAGGTCACGCCTTGAAGGCCCGAGCACGGCGCGAGGATCACGCTTGGCGCGACGCCATCGCATCGGTCTTGACGCACGTGAAGGCGCGCCCCTTGTTGAGAACCGCCCACGCGATGCGGGCAAGCTTATTGGCCAGCGCAGTGGCGAGCACATTGTGGTGCAGTCGCTTCTTCGCCGCCTCGATCCAAGATTTGAGCCCATAGCGTTCCCACTGCTTGGGCCCGAGCTTGACCAGCACGACCCAGGCTGCCTGAACGAAGAGAGCGCGCAGAGAAGTCCTTGCCGCACAGGTATGCCGCGCTCAAGAAGAAAACTGCGGAGATCACAGCTGTACGATCGCTGATGAGGCGAGTCCGGACGCGATGGAGCGCTTGGAGATCTAATTGATTGTCGGTTTTTACTGGAACACAGCGTGTCGAGGGACGCTGCACGGCTTCGGCGACTGCGTAGGCATCCCGAAAGTCATTCTTGTGGCCTTGCCGGAACGGTTTGGCATAAGCGGCGGTACCTGCTTTACGTCATGGCCGATCGCACTTAGCTCGCGAGCCACACAGTGCGTCGCCATGCCTGCTTCGATTCCGATCAGGCACCGCGGCACATTGGCGAGCCGGGCTGCGATCCGGCCGCGGGCGATCTTCTCCCGCAAAACGATTGCCCCCTTGCCGTCGAGGCCGATCAAATGCAGGGTGTTCTTGCCCGGGTCGATACCAATGGTGTGAGCGACTGTAGCGGCTGTCTTATGGGGCATGGCGATGTGCTCCTCGTGCTCTGAAGCCCCCGCTCAATCTCTGAGCGGTTCGGGGCGGGAGCACGGCCGGTCCATCCCATTCTGAGACACGTTTGTCGGGGAAAAGAAAGTGAGCGGCAGGCGCTCAAAACGGCGTTTTTGAACCGACTCGGAAGTAGAATGTGCACCGCAATGTCTGGTGCTATCCGCGGCGCGGGCCGAGCTTTCAGATCAGCCTCGTCTGTCGGCGGGATGATCATTCCCCAGGGGTTTGCAATTTCGTGACAATGGAGCAAAACAGTAGGGCTCACGAGGGAATGGCACAGACCCAACGTGATAGGGACGGCAGCGGGATGACTGCCACTCGATGGAGAGGGGCAAGTTTGACAGCCGCAGGCGCGGTTCTTTCTGTGTGCCTTTACGCGGTTGTCGCCGCACCAGCTTTGAATGAAGACGTTGGCATCGGTCCACCGCGCGCGCTTGCGCCGGGACATGCACCGCCGCTGCCGAAAGCGGGCCCCTTGGCGCAGCCTCGGTCACAAGATCAGATCGGCTTTCCCTCGGCGCTGACGGCATCGGTGATCCCCCCGGCCAGCCCGCTCGCGCCCACCGTGGTCGCGCTGGGCGAGAAGCTGTTCTTCGAGAGCCGACTTTCAGGTGACGGCACCGTCGCGTGTGCCACGTGCCACGATCCCGCACGCGCGTTTACAGACGGCAGGCCCACGTCAGTCGGCATCTACGGCCGCGTCGGTCAGCGCAACGCGCCAACCATTTTGAATGCGCTCTACAACAAGACGCAATTCTGGGACGGCCGGGTCAATACGCTCGAACAGCAAGCGGCGCTGCCGATCACGAACCCCTTCGAGATGGGCTCGGTCAGTGTCGGGGATGCTGTGTCCAGGGTCGCCGGCGACACAGATTATCAAACTCAATTCATGCAGGCATTCGGTCGGGGCGTGAATGAGCAGGATATGCTGCGCGCCATTGCCACTTACGAACGGACGCTGGTTTCCTTCGATTCTCCGTTCGACCATTTCATTGCCGGAGAGGCTAGCGCAATCGGCGACTCGGCCAAACGCGGCTGGGAGTTGTTCAATACCAAGGCCCGCTGTCACCTATGCCATGCATTGACGGACAACCAACGAGACGCAACCGTCTTCACTGACAATGACTTCCATAACATCGGCATCGGAATCCTCCGACATCATGTCGCCCCCTTGGCACAGCAGGCAGAGCGCGATCTGGCCTTAGGACATCTGCAGGAGGTCGATGTCGCCGCGATCAGCGGTGAGATGTCTGTCCTCGGGCGCTTCCTCATTACGAAAAAGCAGAGTGATATCGCTTCGTTCAAGACGCCGGACCTGCGAAATATTCTTCTGACCGGGCCTTACTTCCATGACGGCTCGATGCAAACACTGTGGGATGTCATGGACCACTATAACAAAGGTGATGGAGTGAGCGACCCTTGGCTCGATGAGGACATGCAACCGTTGGCACTGACAGAGTCCGAGATCGACGACGTGGTGGCGTTTCTTGCGTCGCTGACCAGCCCGCAATACAAGAACGTGGCCGACCAGGAGTACGCACGGCAACTCGCTCTCTCCAAGGTGGACCGCCCCCAGCGGGATACGGCGCGGGCCTTCGGCCCGAAGCCGAAGCAGCCTGAGCCGCCCCCGTTCTAATTGCCTCGCGCGAGTCGGAGGGAATCGGTTTCGGCAACAGCGCGATCAATGTGTGGGTGCAGGATATCGATTGCGAACTTTTTCAGTGGTTGCCAGGAGCTGATCGTACAATCGGTCGATCTCGCGCGCCTGATCGGGCGTGACATCCTCCTGATGCAAGGCTCTCAGCTCATGCTCGGTTGGCTGGCAGTTGTGACCATTGCGAATCGGCCACGGTCCCTCGTGAATTGGCGGGGCGCCTTTCGCGGCGCAGTGGGAGCGCCAAGCGCGATGGTCAACATCGCCAGGATTGCGCAAACGAGAATGGCACGTCGTGATTTATTAGCCATCATTGCGATCCTCCGTGCAGAGAGGGGTGCGATTAAACCGACAGAGCGACGCCCCTGGTTAGCTTGGGTCCATGAGGCCAAAAATCGCGACCAGTGCTAAGACACCGGCCCCGAGGGCGAGTTCGGCAAAGGTCCCATTTCGGATGTTCGCGACCGCGCACTCGGGCTGCCGGCGAAGGCGCGGAACGAAAACGTAGCGATTGATCACGGCCAGACTCGCCAGGGCAACAACGAGGACGATCTTCGCATCGAGAAGCAGCTGATAGGGAGAGGCCAGATCATCCGGCCAGCCGCCGAGGATTAGTGCCGTATCTACAATGCCTGTAATGATGACGAGCGAGACTGCGATATGACCGGCCAACGAGAAACGCCGTAGCGCTATCCTTGCGTCTGCAGATAGCGTCGGGTCGCGTAGCCGCGCCAGGCCGGCCGGCAACGCGACAAGTGACCCAAGCCAAAAACCACCCGACAATAAATGCAAGATGTGATTGAGGATGTGAAGCGCGCGCCGAGTGCCCTCGTCCATCTCTGCATGCCCGGAGAGAACGAGGCTCGCCATAAGGAGAGCAGCGATCACGGCCCGCGTTGCACTGGCGTGTGGCCTGGCAAGAACGACGCCGAAGGCCGCGAGTGCGAGTGTGCAGTGGACGAGCCAGGCCGTGCCGCCAGTCGTCCTGCTGAGAGCTGATAGCGTGGCCCAGTCGAGAGCAGACGTCCAGTTGTCACCGACAACCGCTGCCTGAATTGGCAACCAGGCCAAGCTCGCCAAGAGCGCGAGGACGCCCGCCGTCCTGAACGGGCTACGGATCTCCTGCCTGAGTCGTTGCGGCACGAGGAAGGCCACGAAGCATCCGCTGCCGTAGAGTACACTCGCGGCCGCGTAGAACGAGGTCCGGCAGAGAATCAGCGCCGTAGTCGGCGAGATCATGGGAGCACCGTGAACTCGTAGGAGCCGCGCGTGGCGTGGCCGTCTCTTGAGAGCGCGTGCCACTTGACCGTATATTTGCCGGCGCGGAGCGCGCCATTTAGGGGCACGGTTATCTTTTTGTCGTCGTTTGGCGTAAGCACGGCTGCGCCGGTCGAAATGACCCGGCCATCCTGTCCTTTGAGGATCACCCCGCTAAGACCGATTTCAAGTCCCTCCGAAAAGTCCAGCGATAAAGTGGGCGGCGAAGCTGCCAGCACACCGTCGGCGGGCGGCGACTCTGCTTTAAGGTGCGCATGAGCAAGGGCAGGGCTCGCTGATGTCAGGCAGGCAATAAGTATCAGCACTGGGGCACGCTTCATGTCGTAAAACTCCTTTGTTTGTCCACTGCGTATCTTCAAGTCTGTGCAGGATGAAGATTTCTGGGTCACGGAACGCGCTACAATGCCTACCGGCTTCAGGCTTCGAAGCATGAGTTGGTTGCCCAGCGTTCAGATCGAACGAGCCTGCCTCCGAACCTCATTTGCAATCGGCCTCAAGGATTCCGGAGTGGCGCGGCCGATCAGACTGTAGCCCATGCCATCGTCAGCCCAGGCGAAGCCTGCAACGTCGTCGTGGGACTGCGGCGTCATTGGTGCGTTCTGGTCCGCACTGCTCATCGGTCGCGTCAGCACGACAATCCGACTGCCCTGGTCATCGTCATACATGAACATTGCAGCTGGGCCGTGCGAGGTGGCGACAAGCCTCCCTCCCATCAGCCGGTAGCCCGACGCAGTCAGATCCGTGACTTTCACCGGCCGATGCAGCCGGTCGGAGACCCATTGCAGGAGCTGAGCACTGTCGGACGCGCGAACCTCGACCGGTCGGATGCGATCCGGTGCATAGACGCCATACGAAACTGCCGCCTCTTGGCCGAGCGCAACGAGTCCGCTTGGTGGCGCCTGCAGCGCGCCGCGCATGGACCAGCCACCGAGGCCGCCGATGCTCAACAGCAGCATCGCCGCCATCGCCCAGCGAACTGGGGAGCGCCCTCGCGCACCTTGCTCGATGATGCGCGATAGGTTGAGCTCAGCCGGCAGGGGTTCTTCGGCGATTGGCGCGAGTGCCGCGCGCAACAGATGGCGCTGACCGGTGAAGTCGGCGACGCGTTTGGCAACTTCCGGATGAGCAACCAAATAGGCGGCGACCTCTGCCTGGCGCTCAGGCTCGAGGACATGATCCACATAGGCGTGGAGATCATCTTCCGTGATCGGTCGATGGTTCATCTCTCGCTCCGCATTTGCACAACGTTCGTCGGTGTCGTGTCCTTCGTGCCTTCGATCTCCTGCTGCAGCCGTTCGCGCGCCCGGGACAGCCGCGACATCACCGTGCCCACGGGAATGTTGAGCACCTTCGCAGCGTCGGCGTAGGAAAGATCCTCGACCGCAACAAGCAGGAGCACGGACTGTTGCTCTTCCGGCAGCCTGGCTAGTCTGTTCAGAACGTCCTGATACATGAGCCGGTGTTCTTGCGCGGCGGCATCGCTGAGATCATCCTCGCTTGTTTCATCGATCCTGACGTGCCTGCCGCGCGCAGCAGTTTTGCGAAACTGATCGACCGCGAGATTATGCAGTATGGCAAACAGCCAGGAACGGACGTCGCCGTCCCGACGCTGATTCCAGCGGCTGACGGCGCGCTCAAGACAGTCCTGCACCAAATCGTCGGCGTTCGCGCGATTTCGAACAAGTGCACGGGCATAGCGGCGGAGCGCGGGTATCAGCGGTTCTACCTGCAGCAGGATGTCTTTCATAGCGCGCTCCGCCTGCGGCTTGCTTCAATCTTCCATCACTGCGTTTGCACCTGAATTGCTTCGCCGAATTTCGTCATATCTCCGGGGGCAACGACCAGATAGCGTCGTTCTGCCTTCGCCGACTGGTCGACGATTTGTCGGATCGGACCAGTTGCGTTGACGATGGCCGATCCGGCCGGATTGGTCTTGAAGGTGGCCAGCGGCTGCAAGGCGCCGCTGCCGTCGACGTGGTCGGCCAAGGCGAGGACGTATTTTTGCTTGGGCTCGAGCCCGGTGACCGATGCCTGCAAGACCTGGATCAAACCCTGATCGAACAGTGAGACGCTGGTTGGCGCCTTTCCATCCTTCTTGTCTCTGGTCGCAAGCGCAAGATGCGCGACCTGGCCGGCGACACCGAGAGGCTGCAGGTTCTCGCGATCGTCGGGGTTTGGCGCGGCGTTCGAAACATAGGCAATGGCCTGTGGCGCCTGTCCAATCGGAATGTTCGCGACCACCGTGTTGGATGCAGTGTCGATTGCCGCGAGCGCATCCGCATTCTCGAGCCCGACATAGATGCGCGAGCCGTCGCCGGACGGCCAAACGCCATGCGGAAGGTTTCCGACCCGAATGGTCGCGACTTGCGAGAAATCATCGGTGCGGAACACCTTGACCTGGTTCAAGCCGCCGATCGTGACATAGGCGAACGTTCCCTTTGCCGTATGAGCGAAGTTCACGTGGTTGGTGATCGGGCCCGTGTCGATCGTCTTGATCAGGTTGAACGGCGGCTTTGCGTTGAATACCTGCGTCTTGCCGACATCCTTGAGCGTGAACCAGACCTGACTTCCGTCCGGCGTCGCCGCGATGTTGGGGCAGAACGGGCTCTCCTGCTTCACCTTGGCGATGATCTTGTGCTTGGCAACGGACACGACATCCGTCTCCGGGTTGAAGGAAGAGCAGACATAGCCGTACTTGCCGTCGGGCGAGAACATCTGCATGCCCGGGCCGCTCGGGGTGGTGATGCGGGTCTTTTGCTCAAAGGTCTTCGCGTTCAGGACGGCGATATAGTTCTCGCCTCGCACGGTGACCCAAACTTCCTTGCCGTCCGGCGTATAGAACGCCTCGTGCGGCGAGCGGCCAACATAGGTGATATGCTTGACCGCGTTGGTCGCCGTATCGATGAAGGTCACCGAATTCGAGCCGATCGAGACCACTGCCAATGTCCGGTGGTCGGGCGAATAACCCATGCCATGGACGAGGACCTGACCCTTATAGAGTGGACTGAAAATCGCTGGCTGCGGATCGCCCAACTTGATCACGCCGAGCAGCTTGTTATCGACAGGATCCGTCACCGAGACCGTGTTCGAGAATTGCTCGGCCGCGTAAACGCGGTCGTGATGGCTGATCGGGACATCGGGGGAGGACAGCGCGCCGGGCGCCTGTCCCGCCCACGCACTGCTACAGGTCGCAAGGATCGTGCCTGCAAGGAGAGTACTTTTCCAGATCGTCATGGTTGGCTCCTAGTGTTTCATTCCAGATGACATGTCCATTTGCATGCCGGAATGGTTGTGCTCGACCGGAGTCGAAGCGGGTTGCTGTTGCGTCGGAGCAGGCGTGGAATCCGTTGCCGGTTCGCCGATCGCAAGCTTCATGGCCGCGATCTCCTGCATCTGGTCGACGATGATCTCCTGCGCGATGCGCCGCAACTGTTCGTTCTTGCCGTGGCGCAATTCGCTAATCGCCATGTCGATCGCACCTTGGTGATGCGGGGACATCATGGCCACGAAGTCCCGGTCTATATCGCCGCTCGGCTTGATCGCCATGTCGTTCATCATCTTGTTCATCGCGGCATTGTTCTCTTTCAGGAACGGAGCTTCATCGACCGCAGCCGCAGGCTGCGCAGGCGACGGGGCTTCTTGTGCAAGCAGGTGCGACGGAAGGGCAAACGCGATCATCAAAATCGCCGTGCCGACACGTGGTCTCGGAAGCATGCCCAACAGCGTTGCCAAGCCGCGAAATGATGGCTGATGCATTTTGATCTCCACAGTTGGTGTTACGGGTTTGACGAATGGAGGCGCGATTTATTCCATTCGCGCTGCCGAGAACTCTGGAGCGGTGACGCGCAAATCAGGAAAATTCAGTGATTGCAAAAGAAAAGAGCTGACAAACGGCCTGATCACATAACCGTTAGTGTTGCTGGCAGCGTTGGAGACCATTGAGAATGTCGTGGTACCCGGAAGGGCACCGCCCTCACTCTCGAGTAAGAGTGGCACGGTCGTATTTTTGATCCGCACGGCTGTTTCGTAAACAAACGGCGCTGATAGCAATTTCCTCGTCGTCAAATTTCCAGGATGCCAGCATCCGAACAGGCCGTGCGTTTCTGCCGCATGATGCATGTGCGCGCCCAGCCCGGCACCCGGATCGAGGAGGCGGCGCGCCTGATCGGGCAGATAGAACAGGCCGTGCGCGCGACCATGCGGCAATGGTTCAAGCATCAGCGTCCGACCGAGTTCCCGGAACCGGTGTGGCGCTGCCGCCACAGAACGGAAATACTTCTTTGCCCGCACGACTAAACCAACTTACGTGCTTGCGGCGCAAATGGTTGGCGCCGCAGTTTGCTGGTAGCGGTGTTGCTTTGCGGAAAGCTTTCGGATGGCAAAGCTGGGGATTTTTGCCGCCTTACTTGCCGGCGTTGCCCTCTTCGGTGCAGCGGACGCGCGCGCGGCCGATGCCGTACCGACGCAGGCTTCGCCTTCAACCACGAACTCCTCGACGCCGCGTGCCTGCACCGACCCCGCTGATTTCTTTACCACCAACTGCCAGCTCACCTGGCAAGGCATCACGATTTTCGGCATCGTTGACACAGGAGCCGGCTGGCAAAGCAACGGCGCGCCGTTCGATCCCCGCTCCGCTGTCGGAGCCTCATATCTGATCCAGAAACAGAACAGGGGACCGCTTTGGAGCCTCGCACCGAACGCGCTGAACAATTCACAACGCGAAGCAATCGTTGCAAATGCGGCGAATTCGACATGACGACAACAGAATGCGTCCCGGCCGTGCAACGTTATCTCCGGCTGTCTGGAATAGGTGAATGAGAGTGCGAAGTCTCGCATGTTCGGTTGTTTTTGCCGGAGCATTGGCTGGCTGTGCCCTCGGTCCGGATTATCTCACGCCGGATGCCGCCGTTCCCCCCAAGTTCGTCTCAGCGCCAGCGGGCAAGGAAGCCCAGTCCGGTGGGGCAAGTCCCGTCTGGAGCTGGTGGCGGACACTGCGCGACCCGCAATTGAACCGCCTGATCGACCGGGCAATCGGGAACAATCTCGATCTCAAAATCGCACTCGACCGTTTGCAGCAGGCGAGATTGCAACTCGTCGTCATCGGTGCTCAGGCGTTGCCCGACGTGAGTGGTTCGGCGGGAGGCGGTGTGGGCACCGGCACCGATGAAACCAGGGGGAGGGCCGCGCAACCGCTGCGGGACGGAGCTAACGCTCAAGGCCTGAAGAAAATCAGCGAGATCGGCGGTCTCGATGCCGAGTGGCAGATCGACATTTTCGGCAAGATCGCGCGACGTTTCGAGGCGCAGGTCTATACCGCCGAGGCGTTCCTGGAGGCGCGCAATTGGGTTTATGTCGTAATCGCCGCAGACGTCGCCCGACTGTACTTCGATCTGAGGGTGCGGCAGGAGCGCCTTCAGATCCTTTACCGCGACATTGAAGCCTCTCGCAAAGTTCTCGATCTCGCCCAGACCCGGCTGGATCGCGGGCTAACCAACGAACTGGATGTGCTGCTTGCAAAACGCCAGGTCGAGACACTGCAGGCAGACGTCGAACCTCTCAAGGCGCTGATAGCGGCTAATGGCTACGCCATCGCCGTTCTGGTCGGAGAATATCCGGAGACCATCGATCGGGAATTGCGACGACCTGGTGCGATCCCACGGCTGCCGCCGCGGGCGCCGGTCGGGCTTCCCATCGATCTCCTGCGTCGGCGGCCTGACATCGTTGAGGCGGAGCGCCTGTTGGGCGCGGCGGTCGCAACGATCGGCGCGCGGACCGCGGACCTGTTTCCGACCCTGGTGCTGACGGCTGGCGGCGGCGCCCAGGGTGGCCCGCGTTCGGGTTCCGCGGTTCCCATCACATGGATCGGTTCAGTGGGACCGACGGTTAGCGCCCCGTTCCTCGATTTCGGCTCGCTCGATGCCCTCATCGAGATTGCCGACTACCGTGCGCACGAGCTTGCGATGGCCTATCGACAGGCGATTCTCGTTGCGGTCCAGCAGGTGGACGAGGCCAACGCTGCCTATTTCGCTTACCGGCAGAGCGTGCGCAGCCTTGATCTCGCCCTCGACGCAGCGCGTGAGGCGACCAAGGTCGCGACCGAGCGTTATGACCGCGGCCTGACCGACTTCCTCAATGTTCTCGACGCCGAACGGCAGCAATTCGCACTAGAGCAGCAACGCGCCGAGGTCGTCCGCCTTCAGGGCGACAGTTTTGTTTCTCTCTACAAGGCATTGGGCGGAGGCTGGCCACCCAACCAGATCATTCCGCCGATCAGGCATCCGGACCCGGCGGTGGTCGCCGCGGTCAAGCGTCTGGCACAGGATCCGCTGCACCCCCCGCCACCCCCGCCACCTCCCGGGTTGGTGCCCTGATTCGCGAGGTGCCTGCTGCAGTCGGAGTGAATGTTGGGTTCGCTGTCGCTGAGCGGCGCGGTCATTTCATACGAGTTTCATTCACCTCAGCTGGGCCGCCTCAGTGGCCATCTCAGGTCCATCGGCAAGCTGGACGGTGTCACCGCTTCCGAGCGCGTCTGGCGGGCTGTCGACAACCCTGTCAGACGGGGTAATACCCTGCAACACTTCGACCTCCGTACCCAGGTTTCGTCCGATACTTATCTTCTTCAAGGCGACCTTCTCGTGGGCGTCCACGATAGCCACCTCGAGCCCGTGTTCGCGAAACAACAATGTGCTCGTCGGGATGCGCACCACATTGGGAGGGCTGGAAATCTTGAAGTGAATTTCGGCGAATGCCCCAGGCTGGAGGAGGCCATCCGGATTGTCCGCCTGCAACTCCACCAGGAGGGTGCGCGAGCTGACATTGATCGCGCGTGACGTGCTCGTGACCGTGGCCTCAAAGACCTTGTCCGGATATTGCGGCAGGTGAATTGCAGCTTTGGCGCCGCTGTGAATGGAGCGCGCCATCCGCTGCGGCGCCTTCACGTAGATGCGGACCTTGTGCGTGTCCGCAACACGGAACAGCTCCGGCGCATTGCCGGCGCCGACTCCACTTCCGGCGTTGATGAGCGCGCCGATGTCGGTTTCACGCGACGTCACAACCCCATCGAACGGCGCGACAACACTTTTGAAACTCTCGAGAGCTCCCAGCCGATCTACCTCCGCCTGCGCGAGCGCTGCATCCGCCCTCGCGGCGCTGAGTCGCGCAGTCGCACGTTCGGAGTCCGCCTGCTTGGACTCCTGCTCCTGGACGGAAACGACGCCCTTTGGCGAATCCCGCCAGCGCGCAAAAGTCGTGCTGGCAAACCGCGCCTCGGCATCGCGAACCGCGATAGTCGCATTCGCCGAGCGCAGCTTAGCATTGGCAGCGGAAAGCTGGGCATCGACATCGGGCGCGTCGATCTCGGCGAGGACCTGTCCCTTCTTCACGCGGGCGCCGATGTCGAAATACCACTTCTTCAGGTAACCGCTGACCCGGGCATAGACAGACGCCTCATACCAGGCCTGGACGTCACCGGGCAGGACCAATTCTGAATCCGATGCGTCGGCCTTCGGAGTCACGACGGAGACACTGGGGATCGCTGCAGCTTCGGTCCATTTTTCGACGGTCGTCTCGTGCTCTCGACGCTGCCAAATCCCGTCCCCAGCGACAACGAGCGCGATAACGGCGGCCAGGCTAATCAAGTACAGCTTCTTGAACCGCATTTTGCTGTAAGAATGCGACGGCTCAGAAGTCCCGTCCGAATGCTGGCGCTCCTGTTCAGACATGACAGTTCTCCAAATCAACCCGCGTTTACCGCTTCGACGGAGTCCGCCGTGTCCTCAGGCGCGCCGGCGCTGCTGAAACGCAACAGGCTGAACACCACCGGGACAAAAAACAGAGTTGCGAAAGTCGCGACGAGAAGGCCGCCGATAACGGCACGGCCAAGTGGGGCGTTCTGCTCACCTCCCTCGCCGAACGCGAGGGCCATCGGCAACATGCCGATGATCATCGCAAACGCCGTCATCAGCACCGGACGAAAACGGGTGAAACCGGCGTCGAGGGCAGCGGCCGTCGCGTCGTAGCCGTCCCGCAACTTTTCACGCGCAAAGCTGACCAACAGGATACTGTTCGCCGTCGCTATTCCCATGCACATGAGGGCGCCCGTCAGCGCAGGAACCGACAGGGTCGTGTCGGTGACGAAGAGCATCCAGACAATGCCTGCAAGCGCTCCCGGCAGCGCCGTGATGATGATGAACGGATCGAGCCATGACTGGAAATTGACCACGATCACCAGATAGATCAGCACAACCGCACCAACCAACCCGAAATACAGCTGACTATAGGCGCTCGTCATTGTCTGAACCTGTCCGCGCAAGGCCACATACGAGCCGGGCGGCACGTCTTTTTCGGTATCGTTGAGGATACGGTTGATGTCTGCAGCGACCGCGCCGAGGTCGCGCCCCTGTGTGGCGCCGTAGATATCGATCACCGGCTGGGCATTGTAGTGCGATACAACTCCCGCGCTTGGCCCAATGGTCGTTTCGGCAAGGCCGCCCAGATACTGCGGCGTCTTGGTCTTCGGTGAAGTGATCGGCACATTGGCAAGGTCCGACATCGTATCGATGCGGTACTGTGGTGTCTGAACCACGATCGGATACGAAACGCTGTTTGATTCATTGAGCCAGAAATTCGGCTTTACCTGAGAGCTGCCGGACAGCGTCACCAGCAGGCTGTTCGCGACATCACGCTGGCTAAGCCCTACTTCGTTCGCCAGCGTACGGTCGACCGCGACGTTGATCTGAGGATAGTGATTGGTTTGCTGGATGCGCAGGTCGGCAATGCCGGGTACCATGCGAATCTTCTTTAGAAGCTCGGATGCATATGCATAATTTGGTTCCTGCTTTGACCCGATTACCTGCAGGTCGATCGGCGCGGGCAGGCCGAAGTTCAGGATCTGCGCCGCAATATCGGCAGGCAGAAAGGCGAACGTCGCGCCAGGAAATTTCCTTGGCAGCAGGGTTCGCAGCCTTTTGACGTAATCGGGTGTGGGCGAGTGGTTCTCCTTGAGCGAAACGAGGATGTCCGCGTCAGCTGGACCGGTCGTCCCGGTATTGCTGTAGGCGATGTTGATACCGCTTATCGGCAGCCCAATGTTGGTCACGACGTTGTCGAGCTGGTCCGGCGGGATTATTTCGCGGATGCTTCGTTCGACCAGGTCACACAACCGCGCAGTCTCCTCGATTCGGGTACCAGCCTGGGAGCGCACATGCAGGAGGATGCTTCCGGCATCGACAGATGGAAAGAAGTTCTGTCCGAGGAACGGGATCAGACCAAACGAGAGCAGGACACACACGAGGAAGCCGGCAACGAATGACTTCGGGCGGCCCAGAACGCCCGCCAGGAGTGAGCGGTAGCGGTCGCGGATTTGCGAAAATCTATGTTCGAATCCAAGCTGAAATCTCTTCAACGGATTTCGTGATCTGCCGGGCGGATCTGCGGAATCGTGCCCGACCGCCGCTCCTTCGGCGTGGGTCGGACGGAGCAGGTAGTTGGCCATCGTCGGCACCAGCGTACGCGACAGCAGGAACGATCCGATCAAGGCGAAGATGACCGCCTCCGCCATCGGCCGAAACAGATAGCCGGCGACGCCGCCGAGCTGGAACATCGGTGCGAACACGATGCAGATGCAGACCAGCGTGACAAAGGCGGGTACGACGATCTGCTGGGCGCCGTCCATGATGGCCGGAATCAGTGCCTTGCCCTGCTCAAGATGCCAGTTGATGTTCTCGAGCGTGACGGTGCCATCGTCAACCAAAATGCCGACCGCGAGCGCAAGCCCGCCCAGCGTCATCACGTTGATGGTTTCCCCAAGCCACGAAAGGGCCGTTAGCGAAAAGAGTATGGCGAGGGGAATCTCGGTCATGATGATCAAGGTCGAGCGCCAGCTGCCGAGGAACAGCAAAATCATCAGGCCGGTCAAACACGCTGCGATAACGCCTTCGCGGATCACGCCCGTGACGGCGCCTTTCACGAAAGAAGACTGATCTCCTACGACATGCAGGTTAAGTCCTGCGGGCAATCCCGCCTCCACTCGGGACAGCAGCCCCTTCACTCCCGTGATGATGTCCAGCGTTGAGGCCGAGCCGGCGTTGAGAATCGACATCAGTACGGCCCTGGCGCCGTTGACGCGAACGATGTTTGTCTGGGGCGGCGAACCGTCATGAACGTAAGCTACGTCGCGCACATAGACGATCGCGCCATCGACCGTCTTCACCGGGAGATCATTGATCCTGTCCAGCATGGTCGGGCTGGCATTGAGTGCGACGTTCCACTCGAATTTGCCGATCTTCTGTGTGCCAGCCGGCAACACCAGATTCTGCGCCGAAATGGCGTTGACCACATCGTCGGCCGACGTGTTATTCGCCTGCATCGCCTGCGGATCGAGGTCCACCTGGACCTGGCGGACCTTCCCTCCGTATGGCGAGGGCACGGCGGCGCCATTAACGGTAACAAGCTGTGGACGAATGAAATTCTGCCCTAGATCAAAGAGCCTGTTTTGGCTGAGCCGCTTGCTGGACAAAGCCAGCTGAATGATCGGCACGCTCGATGCGTTGTAACTGAGAACGTAGGGCGGCGTGATGCCAGCCGGCAGCAGCTTCAGAACGGTCTGTGAAGCGGCCGTCACCTGCGCGAGCGCGGTCCGGATATCGGCATTCTTCTGGAAGAAAATCTTGACGATCCCGTAGCCGTCGAGCGATTGCGACTCGATGTGCTCGATGCCGCCGACCTGCGCCGTGAGATTGCGCTCATAGTAATAGATCACGCGGTCGGACATGTCCTTGGGCAGAAGTCCGGAGTAGGTCCAGACAACGCTGACGACAGGAATGTTTATGCTGGGAAATATGTCGGTCGGTGTGCGCAATGCCGACAGCGAACCGAAGATCGCGATCAGGACGGCCAGCACGACGAACGTATAAGGACGCTTCAGCGCTACCTCAACGATCCACATTCGATCAGCCCATTCTCGTCGATCAGGACATGACACCATTGGGATGGGTCGCGCGGCGAAACTCGCCAGTCGCACCCGACAACTAAGCAATTCGGGCTGCCGGCGCTTCAAGAATCAATCCGGATCTTTTCAATATGCACGGTGACCGTCAGGGTGACTGGGGATCTTTTTTGCGATGAGGTGATCGAATAAGTGTAATCACTTCCGGTTTTGGCACAAATGTTCGCCGGGGCAGATGTACACGTTACGGTCCTTGTCGAACGTGAAGTCCTCCCGACTGAAGGTCCCATCCTCGCGTTTCGACTTGTCGATCACCGGGATGTGCGGAGCGATGGCCTTGTCTTTGACAAGCCAGTACGGAATCGGTCGCCGCATTTGCTTATTATAGCGGTCCACGAATCGTGGCATCATAGGTGGCACCGTCACTGAAGGGATGCCGGAAACGTAGGCCCGCCTGCGCTCGCGCACAGGCGGGAAACACCATGGCATCGGGCCGCAAACTCATCATTGGGGAAGAGGGATCAAGACAAGAGCTGATCCGTGTCGCAGCGGCGGCAATTGGCTTACATCGTAGTGATAGCGTTTCCTGCGGAAGAGGACTCCCGATTTTCCGCCACGATCAAGAAAGAAATACGGGAATACGACTGCCGGGCCGGCCACGCAGTGCAGATCGAACCCGGTCTCCGGCCGCGGTCTCCTGAAAACGGGAATATTTCAAAAACTTGCCGGAGACTATCGGCGATTCCACCGTCGAATGGCTAAATTTGGAGCCTGGAGACCGGAGCCGGATTCACAAAAACCCCCAATTGGCGGGCATTTCCCGCATTACTGAGGGCAAAGGTCTCCAGGACCCGGACTGCCTGGCTGACCTTGCAGGATTCGAACTGCGACATTCCCAGTTTGCAAGCGCCCTTTGAAATATCGAGAGAATTTCGCCCGATCTCCTGGAAATGCACACCTGGAGACTTTCGGAACTATTTCTCCCGCGTATCGAAACAGAGGAGACCCAAAGCGCTGCCCCTTTTTAGGTTGTGGGCGGACGCCCCCTGCAGCAGTCAGGAAGCTTCGATGAGCACCTAAAGGACAGCACCACCTGCCACCCCGCCACTCAGTGCAGATCGAAAGAAAATCTCCGCCGAAAATCTCCCGAAACGGGGATATTTCCGAAATAGCGGCTCAGGTTGCGCGTAGAAGGCGAGGACTTGATGCCCCAGTCGAGATCAATCCACCAAGATCTCCAGCCCAAGAGCGCGAGCGGCGTTACTAGAGACCATTTTGTGGATGTCTTCATCGGCGTAACCGAGATCCAAGCACAAAGCGACGCCACGGCGAAAGCCTTCGAGCGGGCTGAAGACGCCAACCTGCCCGAGATCCGAGCAGATGATCGTCTGGTCGATGCCGGCTGCCTCGATGTGATGACGCAAATCTTCGGATGAAGCCACCTTGAACTTGGATCCTTCCAAAAACATGCAGATTGAGTGCTCGACAAAAGCGCCCATCGCGGCGATGCCCTTCACGTCGTTGAGGCTGGCATCGACGATTTCCTCCGGGTGAGTGAAGATGAGGCTTTTCACCCCGCGCCGCATCGCTTCCTCGAACACCATCCAGGTCTCGCTGACGTGAAGATGGCCGCTAGCCAGGACCATTTCGTTCTTGGCAATGACGTCAAGCACTTCTTTTACCGAATCCAGCACCTTCTTATTAGCGTCCACCACCGGGACCGGAGTCGCGGCTCGCATTTTCTGGGTGGAGGCCGGATGTGCGAAGCTTGCGGTCTTTTCCCAGCGCAGATGATTTTCAGCGGCAAGCGTCGGCATCCAAACGATCTTACCTCCCATTGCCGCGGTGTGCTCAACCGCATAAGGATTGATTCCGCCCACTACATTGTTGAGCGCGATCCCAGAGAAGATCTTGGTATGCAGCTCCGGGTAATGCTTGGTTATCAGTGCAGCGGTGGCGACTCCTGCATAATCGTGATCCTTGGTCACCACGGCCGCGAATCCCGCCTCCGACATTTGCCGAACCAGATCCAGATGGTCCAAGGCACGTGGAGCAATCGATGGTCCACTGTGAACGTGTGGATCGATAGCGCCCTTCAGGATCGCATCAATTCGAGCTTTACTTCCGACAGAGCCCGCCACTTTATCCATTGCCTTGCTCACGCTCCCGGTATCAAAGTGCGGATCAACTTTAGTCAGACTCATCACTGTTCTCCTTCATAAATCCTTCGAGGCGTCTCAAACGCTTAGGGCAAGAGGTCCCCGTTGCGCCGAATGCGCTCAGATCTCTGGTCAAGCCGTTCTTTGTCTCGCCGAACGTGCTTCCCTAAGATTTCCGGCACGGCCGTGACCGAGCATTCGCGAGATTTGCCCGGCTGCCGCTTTCAATGCAGAAATGCTGTCCGCGTCTGGTTCGACAGGCAAGAACTGGATCGAACCCACCAAAGCGAGCGCTCCAGCACAGGAGTCCTTGTCATCAAAGATCGGTGTTGCGACGGCATTGATGCCGAGCATCGCCTGTTCCGGTGCTGTGGCAAAGCCGAGTTTGGCAACACGCAACAGTTCCTCTTCGAGCTGCTTTGGATCAATCACGGTGTGTGGCGTGAAAGATTGCAGCGATCTTGCAAGAACACGCTGCTGTTGCGGGCGTGGCGCGAACGCCAGCTGGATTTTGCCTTGCGCGGAAGAGTGAAACGGCAACTCACTCCCTGGCCGAACGCCAATCTCGATAGCGGCGGTGCCCGGAACCATGCTGAGAACCAAAGCTCCGCGAGGCGTTGACTCCGAGAGCACAACGGAATGGCCGAGCTGATCGCGCAGCTCGCGCATAGGCCCCGCGGCAAGCTGAATAAGATCGGCATCAGGAGCAAGGTGCGCCAGCAACCGGCTCCGGGGACCGAGGGCGTATCGGGTCGTGACCGGGTTCTGCACCAGGTAACCCCGCTCGACCCAAGTGAGCAAGTGCCGATGGACCGACCCCTTGGTCACTTTGAGGCGCTCGGCAATCTGGGTGACTCCGAGCTCCTCACCTGAAAAGGCGACCGTCTCCAGCACGTCGAGCGCGAGTTGGACCGAACGCACACCGCCATCTGAACGATCATCCTGCATCAACCTATCCCCATTTTGGTTTTCTATTACAAAACACCGTATTACATCACCTTTGAAGAAAGGCTAGAAAATATGGCCGTCTGGAACAGCAAATACCTGCTTGACGACCTTTTCTGTATCGTGCTACGAAACGTCGTATCACGATCGAGAACAGAAAGCAACCCGTAAATCTCGCTTTGCCTGACCATTGGGTATCAGCGGAGGAACAGAGGCGATGGACAGAAGCCATGAAGAGTGACCCATCCCTATTTCGTCAGCGGCTGAGCGCCGGCGAAAAGCTGAGCGGCACCTTCGTCAAGACACCGAGCGGCCACGCCACCGAAATATTCGGTGACCTGGGGTACGACTTTGTCGTGATCGACGAGGAACACGCGCCATTCGACCGCTTGGCGATCGACCATGCGCTCGTCTCGGCGCGGGCTTCGCGTATTGCCGCCCTGGTCCGGGTTGCCTCCGCGTCGCCTTCCAACCTCCTCTCGGTGCTCGATGCCGGTGCGGCAGGCGTGCTGGTCCCACACGTCTCGAACGCGCAAAAGGCAGCCGCTGTAGCGGCTGCGTGCCGTTACAAAGGTGGCAAACGCGGGTTCTCCAATTCCCCGCGCGCCGGTCGGTACGGCGGTTACTCGTTGCAGCAACACGTCGCGCAGGCGGATCGCACAACAACCGTGGTGGCGCAGATCGAAGATCCCGAAGCCCTTGATCAAATAGACGCGATCGCTGCGGTCGATGGCATCGATGCCCTTTTTATCGGGCGCGGCGATCTTGCAGTAGCGATGGAGGCGGGTTCGCCGGAGGCGCCAGAGATCCGTGCTGCGGCCGAGCGGATCAGCACAGCTGCGCGGCGCGCGGGAAAGCCCGTGATGGTTTTCGTTGGCACCGACAAGGATGCGACTGCGATGAGGGAGATCGGCGCCAGTGCCTTCATCTTTTCATCCGATCAGGGATTGATGCGGCAGGCCGCAGGCCGGGCACTTGCCGAATTCGAAGCCTTGGTTTGAGCAAGTGTCCCGACTCAACAATTTTCATGAGGACTGAATATGAGTGAAGCTTTACGTTCTGCGACCCATGCGCGGCATTACGCCGAACCGCCGCAAAAGATCGATGCCGATGGAACCCATTGGATCACGCGCGCCGCCAATTTCGTCACCGTGATCAGTCAGGCGGCCGCTGGAGCTGTTCTCGCCCGCAAAAATCCGGACGAATACATGGTTTTGCTGCCTCCGGGAACCGAGGCGGTTGCCGAAGGCGGTGACAACCGTGTCGAGACAAGAGGCGACAGCCTCATCATCGCGCCACCAGGCGAGAGCCGGATTCGAGTTCAAAAACCAGGCATCGTCGTGCGCATTTTCTCAAAACGGGCAGAAGACCTCGCGGCAGCTGCCGTGAACGCTGCGACCTATGCCGATGGCGCACCTGAAGTGGCCCCTCTGACGCCCTGGCCCGACCCGGCCGGTGGCTTTCGACTTCGCCACTACGATCTTGCCAGCACCACAAGTCCCGACCCGGGTCCCCTAAAAATGCGCGTGTTCCGGTCGACAAATCTCATGATCAACGTCTTTGAGCCATGGATGAAGCGGCGCGACGAGAAAAAGCTCAGCCCTCACTCGCACGAGGATTTTGAGCAAATGTCTATCAGTCTGAAAGGCGCTTTTGTCCATCATCTCCGCTATCCGTGGTCACCGGACAAGACGCACTGGCGTGAGGACGAGCATGCACGATACGAGGATAGCCCGTCGGTCCTTGTCATTCCCGCGCGTGTGATTCACACGAGCCAGGACGTGGGTCAGGGGAGAACCTGGCTTATCGACGTTTTTGGACCGCCGCGAACGGACTTCTCGTCGAAGCCCGGATTTGTGCTCAACGCCTCCGAATATCCAGTACCGAACACGCATTAGTCACACGCTGAAACGGGCATTGACCCCTAGGGAGACCAAGGATGACCAATTTTTTCTCTCGTGCGTCATTTAGTTCGAATGACGAAGCGGCAACCTATAATCGGGCGGCCTGGAAGCTCATTCCATTTCTACTCATTCTCTACATCATCTCGTTTCTTGATCGAGTGAATGTAGGCTTTGCGAAACTTCAGATGAGCGCTGATATCGGATTGTCTGATGCCGTATTTGGGCTCGGTGCCGGGATATTCTTTATCGGCTACGCAGCATGCGAGATACCGAGCAATCTTTTGTTGCAGCGGTTCGGCGCACGCTTTTGGATTGCGCGAATTTTGATTGTGTGGGGAATCATTTCAGTTTGCTTCATGTTCGTAACCACACCGGCACAGTTTCTAACGCTTCGTTTCCTGCTCGGTATCGCTGAAGCCGGCTTCTACCCCGGCATCGTTTTGTACCTCACATACTGGTTCCCGTCGAAGCTGCGCTCTCAGGTCTGTGCGCTATTCTTCATCGGTATACCGATTGCCGGGTTCATTGGCGGGCCATTGAGCGGATTCATCATGAAGTCCATGGCAGGCGTATATGGCTTGTCAGGATGGCAATGGCTGTTCCTGCTCGAAGGAGCACCCGCGATCATCGCCGGCGTTGTTACTTATTTCTATCTCAGTAACGGTCCGAGAGACGCGAAATGGCTGACTGCAAACGAGCGTAATATCATTGTGCCTGCGCTCGAGGCCGAGGAAGCCGCGCATCGCGCCATGGGTCATGGACATCGCCTTGTCGATGCGCTGGCAAGCCCCAAGGTGTGGCTATTGGCAATAACAAACTTCACGCTGCTCGGCGGGATTTACGGCATCTCATTCTGGATGCCTCAAATCGTCAAGGATTTGGGCGTGCAGGACGTGTTCATGAACGGCGTCGTTAACAGCATTCCATTTGCAGTCGCTTGCGCGGCGATGGTCATCGTAGGCCGGAGTTCTGACCGCACACGCGAGCGCAAGTGGCACATCATTGTTTGTGCCACGATCGGCGCCCTTGGCCTGATTGGAGGAGCGACGCTAACCGGCACGCCAGCGTTGGCGCTTGCCAGCCTCTCGCTTGCGCTCGCCGGAGCCTTGGCATCAATTACAGTCCTTTGGGTTCTTCCCAGTGCGCTCTTGACTGGGGCTGCCGCGGCCGGTGGCATTGCACTTATGGCAACCATCGGCAATCTGGGCGGGTACGTCGCCCCCTATATACTCGGCCTGGCAAAGGAAGCGACCGGGCGCCTGGACTTCGGCCTCTTCGTAATGTCGGCGGCGATGATTTTGGGAGCATTGCTCGTCCACTTTTTGCCGCGCAACGTCTCAATCGACGAGGCAGAACAAGCCACCGTACTCGCTGAGCATCGTGCCGTAGGTGCGACTTAGAAATCTAAAGAACACCTGCCGCCCCTGCCACTCAGTGCAGATCGAAAAAAGTCTCCGCCGAAAGTCTCCCGAAAACGGGAATATTTCAAATATCGGCTGGAGACTTTCGGCAGATTCTCGCGTTGGTTGCTCTTTTTCGGAGTCTGGAGA
>Ga0210402_10001184_pt1 | contig 27212 bp, 18 predicted proteins | sample IncBWC7MmetaG_FD_161055 | JGI IMG/M metagenome (GOLD analysis project Ga0210402, IMG submission 161055) | Forest soil microbial communities from Barre Woods Harvard Forest LTER site, Petersham, Massachusetts, United States - Inc-BW-C-7-M | ecosystem: Environmental > Terrestrial > Soil >... | reverse complement strand
GTTATCTACTGCTTAGACAATCCATCACGCAGCATGCTTTTGTCTCAGTTCTTGTTCTACGACTTTGTACCGGTCACGACCCGCGAAAGTGCGAAAGCGTCGGAAGGTGCGCGGGAACTGAAAGCTGATAGCTGACAGCTGAAAGCTGTTCTTATGAAACGCATTCGCTACTCCAAATACGTGCCCGATCCCGCCGGCGAAATGAGCCTGGAGGACTTGCTCGGCGCGCTCTCGGACTACCTGCTGCAGAGCGGGTTTCAGGAGTCCATGTGGTACGAGCTTCCGGAAGGTGAGCATACCCTCGACGAACTTAAGCGCGCCATCGAGCAGGCGCTGCTCAATGGCGAGATGTTCGACGAGAACCTGCGCGAACAGATCGAACAAATGCAAGCGGACGGGCAACTCGACGAACTGATCGAGAAGCTCATCGAGCGCATGCAGCAGGAAGACTACATTTCCATTGACGAGCCGCACGACCGTGCGCGGCAATCGAGCGTTGGGGGGCAGACTGGCGAGGCGCAGCAAGCCAAGTTTGAAATCACCGACAAGAGTCTTGACTTCCTCGGCTTCAAATCGCTGCGTAATCTGCTGGGGTCGCTGGGTAAATCGAGCTTTGGACGCCACGACACTCGCGACCTGGCGACCGGCATCGAGACCAGCGGGTCGGCGAAGACTTACGAGTTTGGCGACACGCTCAATCTCGATATTACGGCGACTCTATCGAGCGCGATCCAGCGCGAAGGGCTCACCGTCCCGCTCAACATTGAATACTCGGATTTGAAGGTGCACCAGTGCGAGTACCAGTCGTCGTGCGCGACGGTGTTGATGCTCGACTGCTCGCACTCGATGATTCTCTACGGCGAAGACCGTTTCACTCCGGCGAAGAAAGTTGCAATGGCGCTGTCGCATCTGATTCGCACGCAGTATCCGGGAGACTCGCTGTCGCTGGTGCTGTTTCACGATTCGGCGGAGGAAATTCCGTTGTCGCAACTCGCGCGGGTGAAGGTCGGGCCCTATTACACCAACACGCGCGAGGGGCTGCGGCTGGCCCAGAGAATCCTGCAGCGGCAGCGAAAAGACATGAAGCAGATCGTGATGATCACCGACGGCAAGCCCTCGGCTTTGACCTTGGAGGACGGGCGCATTTACAAGAACGCCTTCGGACTCGATCCGCTGGTGGTGAGCCAGACGCTCGAAGAAGTCTCGAAGTGCAAACGCGCGGGCGTCCTGATCAACACGTTCATGCTGGCGTCGGATTACGGATTGGTGCAGTTCGTGCAGAAAGTCACCGAGATGTGCCGCGGCAAGGCCTACTTCACCACGCCCTACACGCTGGGGCAATATTTGCTGATGGATTACATGTCGCGGAAGACCAAGACCATTCATTAGAAATCCTCTGTCATCCCGAGCGAAGAAGATCGCCCGCAAAGCGGACGATCTTCGCAGTCGAGGGACCTGCTTTCTCTACCCTCATACGCAGCCCATCGGACGCCCGGGGCTACGTGTTTCGCGGTACCTCCCACAACCACGACCACTGCTGATACTCTTTTATTGAACATGGCGAACTGTAATCGATGTGGACGGCAGCTGCCTCCACTGACGTTTGGCAAGAAGATATGCCAGTGGTGCGTGCAGCACGAAGCCGCACAGCGCGGCGAGCTGAGCGACGACGCCCCGCAGCCAGTCATGGCTGCGCCGTGGGTCCGGCGCGAAGCCAGCGTGAGTCTCACGCAAATTATTCTTGGCGCGAATGTGATGGTGTTTGTGGCCATGGTGATCGCCAGTGGCCCCTCGCTGGATTTCACCGGAAAGGTGATGGACCACTTCGGGGCCAACTACGGCCCCTATACGCTCACCGGCGACTGGTGGCGGCTGGTCACCTACATGTTCCTGCATGGCAGTCTCATGCACATCGCTTTCAACATGTGGTGCCTGTGGGATCTCGGAGCGCTCTGCGAATCGCTTTACGGCCGTTGGACTTTCGCGGGCATATACCTCATCACCGGCGCCGCAGGTGGCATAGCCAGCGTGGGATGGAATCCCGGTGTGCTGAGCGTTGGCGCGTCGGGCGCGATCTTTGGATTAGCGGGCGCGCTGATCGCGTCGTTCTATCTGGGTGAATTCTCTCTGCCGCGAGTCGCGATCAGTGGGACCCTCCGAAGTCTGGTTTTCTTCGTGGGATTCAACGTCCTATTTGGGAGCTTGGTTCCGGGCATCGACAATGCCTGCCACGCCGGTGGACTGGTCAGCGGACTGATCCTCGGTGCCCTGATTGCCCGCATCGCGCCGCAGCACGACGCTCCTCTGCGCCGGGCAAGTGTTGTGGCCGTAGTCGCGCTCGCGGTGTTGGCCAGCGCCGTCGGAGTGGAGCGTTGGCGCGGCGGTCCGATGCGCGTGGGCCGGGCCTTCGAGTCGCTCTCCGATGACGATCCCAATCGGGCGATTGCCCAGTTGCAAGCAATCGTAAAGCAGCAGCCCAGGATGGCCCAGGCGCACTTCGCGCTCGCGCAGGCCTACTTTCAGCGGGAACAATTTCCGCAGGCCGAAGCCGAATTCAAGAAAGGGCTCGAACTGCAGCCGCAAAATGCCGAAGGCCGATTTAGTCTCGGAATCACATTGCTGAACGAGCGGCGTCCCGACGAGGCCAAAGCAGCCTTCACGCAAATGCTGGTGCAGGACGCCCGCAGCGCCGATGCCCACTACGGCATCGGTCTGGTGCTGGCCGATGGCGAGAAATATCAAGCTGCGATTGAGGAATTCAAAACCGCGGCTCGCTTAGGTCCGCCGATCTCCGGGCTTTACTTAGAAATGGGCAATGCTTACGCCAAGCTCAAGATGTACGATGACGCGATTGCCGCCTACCTGCAGGAGAAGGAAAAGAACGGGGACGAGCCTGACGTTGAGAACGCTCTTGCCGAAGCCTACCAGGCGAAAGGGATGGCGCAGCAGGCGCAAGAGGCGCGAAACAGGGCTGGACAGTTGCGAGGACAGAGTGCACATTGACGGCCGCTAAGAGCAGCCGCGCTGAGCGCGGCGGACAGCCGGGGGCGGCTGTCCCCACATGGCTGTCTTCCCTTTTCAGCCTTTCGTGATCTCTCCCACTGCGCGCCAGGCCTGATCGATGGCCTCATCTGTATAGGCACGCGCGCCGGCGTCGGAGTTTGCGATGGCGATGCGGCCGAATGGCTTGCGCGCCTTTTCACATGGCGTTTCTCCACCCTCAAGCACAAACTTGTCCCACAGGCTGCTGTACTCGTAAGCGTAGCCGTGAGACCAGCGGTTGGCGGTGATGGCCAGGATGTCGCGAGCCGGGTCGAAGCCGCCCGGACCAAGCGTCCGCGCCAGTTGCTCGCGAATCTTGCGCTCGATGGTTTCAAAGCTCGTCGTGTAGAGTTCCATGCGGCCGGCGATATGTTGATCGCGCTTCGGAAGGCCGGCGTGGCACGGCGCTTTGCTCAGGTGTAATACGACCGGATCGTCGGGTGGGCGCGGGCAGCGATACTCACCGATGCTGACTGGCAAATCCATATCAACGTGGGTATGGTAGCCGCCGGGCGCGTAGATGGAATTCGCGCCCAGCTTTTGAAACGCAGTCGAGTTCCGTAGCAGTACGTTGCTGTACAGCAGCGGAACTTTCTGCGCATAGGCGAGCGCTTCCTTCTGCGCATCCGGCAATTCTTCGCAGAGGTACGGAATCATCGTGTTCCAGCAGGCTAGGATGCAGTGTCCGGCTTTGACGGTATACACCTTCCCGCCGCGAGCGTAGGCAATCTCAACCTGGGTAGCGTGCGCCGGATCGCCCGAGTGTTTTACCCGCACGCATGTGCTGTTCAAGCGAATGCGCACGGGCGAAGTTGCCTCGTCCAGCTTCGCGTAGTTCGCTTTGGCGGTAACCACGTCCGTCGCGGAGCGCCCCGGTATGGCTTGCGGAATCAGCTTGCGCACCAGCAAGCGCGCGATGCTGGCGTTGCCGTCGGGAAAGTGGAAGAAATACTTGCGCTCGTTGTACAGGTCCGACGCCTCGATACCCATTCCGCTGAAACCTGGATATCCCGTCTCCCCGGCGTCCAGCGCGGCAACCGCGTCAATGCCCACGCCAAATTCTGAGAACGAAACATTCTGGTAGAGGCGAATCACATCCGCGTGCACGCCTGCCACATCCGTCAGGAACCTGGCATAACTGATGCGCGCCAGGCGGTCTTTCTTCTGTTCGCCATTCAGCCCCGGAAGATAATCTTTCTTCTCGCGGCACAAGCGAGCCACGTCCTTGCGCGCCTGCTCCGCGATCGGCGCCTCAGCGACGAAATGCGTCCATGCATCGGGTCCGGCAACCGCCAGATCGTAGGTCTCTCCGCCTGGAAAAGGGTAAGGATCGTCGACCAGCTTATCGCCGCCAAAAGTCTCCTTATCGAAGAAAATCTTGGGGACCCGCCCCATGGAACCGTACTGATCGCGTTCCAGATATTTTGGGAAGCTGCTCACCTCGATTCCCAACTCCTCGATCACGCCTTTAGCGACCTCGCTGTAAGGTTCGGGGCTCTCGATGGAGTAGGTCCCGCCGTAGCCGATTAACGTGCGGTTGCCCACGCGGAATTCGTTGCGCTTGGCGTGGCCGCCGAAGTCGTCGTGGTTCTCGAGAATGAGGATGCGAGCTTTCCCGCCGGTTGCCTTGCGATAGAAGTGAGCCGCGGCGAGGCCGCTGATGCCGCCGCCGACGATGATCAGGTCGTAGGTTTCGCCGGTGTCCTCGGGCTTGCCCGCCGAGTCCCAGAAGGTGCCGTCGCGCAGACTATGGGCTGCGTCGAACGAACCGGGATGGCTGCCGCGCATGCCGGTGAGAGCGGGGGGATAGTAGTTGGGAGAGTCTTCGGGGCCGACGGCGGCCTGGCCAGCCGCGAGCAGACTCCAGGGCATCATGGCCGCACCGGCCGTCACTGCAACGCCATTGAGAAAGTCGCGGCGCGTGATCTTGCGATGCATCCCCAGTTCGCGGTCTCGCGAATCGTGCACGATCTCCTCCGCAGGAAATTTTGTGTGCTGCAAGTCGCCGCTCTGCCTGCTACGAGGAAGACCCGCTGTCCACTTTTTTCACGGCTAACTCGGCGCCCTGAAATCCGATGCGGCTGTGGGTTCCGTCGCAAAATGGCTTGTTGACCGATCCGCCGCAGCGGCAGAGCGAAAACGCCGGCTTCCCGGTCAGATCGTACGGTGTGCCGTTGACATCGACCAGCTCGATGGAGCCTTCCGGAGCCTCGACTCGGTAGGGACCATTCGGTCGGACAGTGATTTTTACTTGTGCCATGAATTCCTCCTCCAACCTTACGGGTTTCTAGTAAGGCTAAAAAGATATCATCAATGATGGGCTTCTGTCGTGGGTCGTACGCAGTCGATAGGTCCGGACAGTACCGATAACGATGAGAAAACGACCGGAATCTCAGGCAGCTTCGACCCGAACCGAACTCAGGCTGCGGTAAAGCTGCAGGCAATCGTCGATCATGCGCTTGGTGGTAAAGCGTTCGCGGGCGCGGGAGTAGGCAAGTTCGGCATAGGCGCGCCGCATGGCGCGATCTTCATTGAGCATCTGAATGCTTTCGGCGAGGCTGGCCGAGTCGTTGGTGCGGAAGTAGAGAGCCGCGTCTCCCCAGACTTCGCGGAAGTTCGGAGTGTCATTGGCCACGATGGCGCATCGGGAAAAAGCGGCTTCGAGCGCAGCCATGCCCAGGGGTTCGTAGCGCGCGGTGGCGGCGTAGATCGACGCGCGACTGTAAAGCGCGCGCAACTGCGCTTCCGTCTGCGGACCACGAATCGCAACCGTTGTCTTTTCGGTGGCGACTTTCACATCGGCACGAATCGGGATGCGCGGCATCGGCACGGTATGCTCAGCACCCACGATGCAGACTGGGACCGAGTATGGCTGCTGGGTGAGCAGAAAAACCTGCTTGCCGGCGTCCACCATCCGGCCAACGGCCAGCACGCAATCGTCTTTATTCACGTACGGATTGAAAAAGATGGGATTGCGCCCAGGGTAAATCACTTCTCCGCGCTGTGGGGGCCCGTAGCACGCGGAAATGCGATCCAGCATCCATGACGAGGGCGCGACGACCGCATCCGCGCCCTCCAGTCCCGCTTGCACCGTGTCGCGATACCAGGCGAGCGAGCGCTGTGCTCGCGAGGCGTGATTGTGAACCGCGTGCCGCCACGTAATCAAATCCCCATTCGCCATCACGACGCGCGGCACATCCACGGCCAAGTTCCCGTAGCAAAACTGGTTGAGATGGAGAACGTCCGGCCGTATTTCGCGAACCAGCGCGGCCAGGAACGCGGAGGATTCGGGCAGGTCTTCTTCCGCTTCCTGCATCCACTCCAGGCGAAAAGCAGTGGGCCGGTAGTCGAGGCCGTGCAGGTGATCCATCCACGCCGTCTGCTCGGGAAGTGGAATCTCACCGAAGCTGACCAGCGTGACCCGCACTCCGCGCGTGACCAGGCCGGTCACAAGCTCGCGAGTATAGGTCCATGAACCCGAGAGCGAATCGGCAGTGACCAGGACGTGCACAGAACCCTCCGAGCAAACCAGCGGAACGCCGTGAGGGGCACGGGATTCCGCCTTGCAGGCGCGTCCATTCTAGTGCGAATCGGCCGCGACGGGAAGGAATTTTCACGCATGGAGGCTGTGCAGGATTTTGCATCATCGACACGGGTTGTTGGTCCGGCAGGGGATTTTGCCTCCGAGGCGGAGGGCGAGGACGCCCCGCGGACAGCCGGCGAGACACCGGCACTACGGTTTCTCGCGTCCGCTGGCTTCGCCTTCGTGGACGGACGAAATGCGTCCGTCCTTACGTGATTCCTCTAGAACGAAAACTTCAGCGCGAACTGGATCAGGCGCGGGGCTTGCGCTTCAAGAATCTGGTTAAACGTTGAGGAACTGATATCGCTGTCGGGCAACCGAAAATTCGGATGGTTCAGTAAATTAAAGAACTCGGCCCGGAACTGGAATTCCTTCCCTTCAGCCACCGGAATGTTCTTGAACAGCGAGAAATCCCAATCGGCGTAACCCGGCCCCACGGCGATGTTGCGGCCGGCGGTTCCGAATTGCTGCACCGGCGAGTTGGGGTCTTGCGTGATCTGTTGGAAGGCGCTTCGGTTCAACCAGGCTCCGGGCGTATGCGGTCCGGAGTTGGGATTCTGCCCGGGAACCAGATTTGGCCGGTTCGAAAAGAATCCGCTGATCTCCGGCGCCGAGCCCTGCACGGAAAAATCGGTGGAATCGAATACGGTGAAAGGAGTTCCGCTCATCGCGGTCACGATTCCATTGAGTTGCCAGTTGCCGAATGCCTGTTGATACCAGCCGTGGGGTTGCTTCCAGAAGGGCAGACTCCACTGGTAGCTCAACACCAACCGGTTTCGAGAATCGAACAACGAGCGGCCACGCTCGGCCGCCAGATTGAAGGGGTTCTGTGCCAGGTCATTCTCGCCGGCCACTGGCTTGGCCGCCGATCCCGTCATATTGAAGGACGAAGCGTCATCAATGGATTTCGAGTACGTGTACGACACCAGGAACGAAAGCCCATGACTGAAGCGCTTCTTCAGACTGGCTTCAAGCGCGTTGTAAGACGAATTCGCAATGCCCTCGATCAACCCGGTTGACGAGTACGTACACGGAGGCGACGCAGGATCGAGGGTGCATCCGGAATGTATGCGTCGAAAGTCGGCGTTGCTCGAGGTAGAGATTGGGTTGCCGCTTGAGTCAAACCCCGGCATGTAGATTGCGGGATTCCCTTCCACAAAGCGCGGCAGCTTCGTCCCTTTGGTTCCTACATAGCCAACTTCGAGTAGAAGATCTTCGCCCAGGGATCTTTGTATGTTCAGATCCCAATCCTGCGAGTAAGGCAGCGGCAGGTTCGGAGCCAGCGTCAAGTTGGTCAGTGGCGTCGCGAAAGTGCCGTTGGGCGGCGGATTTCCGAAGTAGGGATCGGGGAAATTCAGAAACGTCGTCGGCGTCAGACTGATCTGCTGCGTCTGCAGATACGGCGGAGCACTGATCGGCGACTGCAGCGGTCCGCCCTGACCCGTGTAGTAGGGCTCGTAGAAAAGTCCATACGCAGACGTCACCAGCCACTTCGACTTCCCGGTTGGATCCCAGGCCAGACCAATGCGCGGCGCGAAGCCCTTCCGGAACGTTGGAATCAGGCCTCGGGGAACACCCTTGTCGCCGGGATAGAGCAGATCTTCGGGCGCATTGGGCATCACCGTGGACTGGCGGCCCGGAATCCACAGCGTTTGCCGGTTGTGAATCTCGGTATAAGGGGAGGGCATTTCATAACGCAAGCCCAGATTCAAAGTAAGCCGCGACGTCACTTTGTAGGTGTCCTGCGCGTATCCGTTCAGAGAATTGCCGCGAATGCCGCGTGAGAAATCTCCCCGGCCCTGCAGAAAGAAAACGGGCTGGCCAAACAGGAAACTGGCAAACGAATCCGGGACAATGGGAAACCCTGCGAAAACAAAGAAGCCATTGGTGGCAATGCCCTGCAGCACGTTCACCTGCAGGTGCTGGTAACCGCCGCCGAACTTGAGTTCGTGCCGCCCATGCACCCAACTGAGCGAGCCAGAATAATCGAATGCATTCTCGTAGGTGTCGCGCGGACCCGTGATTGGATTTCCGATGGTGGTGTAGCCATTTACCTGAATGAATGGCGGCCCGGTGGCAACGTCCAGGCTCGGCTGGTAACCAAAGCCGAGGCTGTCAAGCGTGGTGTGGTTTTCGCTCTCACCGTAAAGAAATTTATTTCGCAGGTACGAGAACCGGAGGACGCCGATCATCGCGGGAGAAAACGTATGCGTCTCCTGCGCGACGAAATTCTGTGCCCGCTGGTCTTGCCCGACCGGAAAACCCGGCACGCTCGCGCCGGACGTCGCGATCGGATGAAATTCCGTGCCGTCGCTGAAGGCATAGCGGAAGTTCAAGATGTCAGCGGCTCCCAGATACTGATCCAGGCGCAGGCCGAACTGATTCGAGTCCTGGTGTACGACTTGCGTCGCGGTGAAGACATTGTTTCCGTTGTTGGGCGCTGGAAAGTAGTTCAGGAGATTCTGCGTCAGCGCACTGACCGAAGACATGTCGAACTGGTTGTAGAGATAGGGCTGGCCGCTAAAAGCATTGGCAAGCTGGTGGACCGTTTGCCCCGTGACTGGATCCACATCCTTACAGATACCGGCGGGTGGTCCACTTGTGTAAAAACCATTCACGCATAGCTCTGCAAAATTCCCCTGCCGCTCGGCCGCCGATGGCACCGTGGAGGAATCCGTCTCCCCCTGGCGGTTGCGAAAGCCCTCGAAATATCCGAAGAAGAAACTCTTGTCCTTGCGGATGGGGCCTCCGAATGTCCCTCCAAATTGGTTCTGTTTCAGCGGTTCGGTGGTAGTGCCGAAGTAGTTGGTGGCGTCGAAAATATCGTTGCGCAGAAACTCCCACAGCGCTCCGTGGTATCCGTTGGTACCCGAGCGCGTGATGATATTCGTGGTCGAGCCCAATGTGTCGCCGAACTCGGCGTTGGCGTTGTGGGTGAGAATCCTGAACTCGCTGATTGCGTCCACGGGTGGCTTTAGAACGAAGCCGCCGTCCACGCCATTGAAATTGTTGGCTCCGTCGATCAGGAAATTATTCGACTCGGGGCGCTGCCCGTTCACTGCGTAGGCTTGACCGTCACGCAACGATCCTCCCGCTTCCGCCAGGCCCGGCGTGAGCGGCACGACTCCCGGCTGAAGCAACCCGAGTTGGGCAAAGTTGCGCCCGTTCAGAGGCAGGTCGAGAACTTCGCGCTCCGAAACCGTCTTGCCCAAGCTGGTGACCGTCGTTTGAATGAGTTGCGCATCCGCCTGCACGTCGACGTGCTGCGTCTCCGAGCCCACCGCCAGACGAACTGGAACGGTCGCGGTCTCGTTCACGTCCAAAATAATTCCTTGCTGGATATAGGTGTGGAAGCCCTTCCCCTCCACCTGCAGCCGGTAATGGCCAACCGGCAGTTCCAGAATCACGAACCCGCCGGAATGATCGGTCACCGCGGTACGAGTCAAGCCGGTTTCGGTTTGCGTCGCACTCACGGATGCACCTTGCACCGTCGCCCCGGTGGAATCCGCAACCGTTCCACGAATGCTTCCCGAAATTTGCTGCGCTGCGGCGCCGAAAGCTAGGAACATTGTCAGTACGGCGCAGGCCAGAGTTTTAAGAGTAGTCATAGTTATGTTCGGTTTTCGTCTTACAACGTTCCTCGCGAGCTGGATAGACAGAACCTCGTCCGCGTCGCCCTCTGGGCAACGCACGATCAAGTCGCATGCTTAATTTTTTTCGGACCCCAGTCCGCGAAGCGCAGAAATGAATGAGCAGCGAAACGTTAACGGACGCTACGGAGACGCACAATAGCGCAAAAATACTACGAGCCGCGCAGACGTCAGTGAGTGAAGGCGTCAGAAGAACGTGAGAGCGGAGAAAGGCCCGGGTCGCGGCGTTTGCAGCGAAGCGGCGGTCAGTTTACCTGCAGCCGCAGCCGGAGTTCGCGCGCGAGGTTGTCGATGGCGCGAATTTTTTCCACGGCGGGGTTGGGAATGTTGGGGACGCACATGGCCAACTCGCAGGAGAGGAGCATGGCCGTGAGAGTCTCACTCATTTCGCTATGCATCTGCTCTGCAACCGCGCGGCGGGCGGCGCCTTCTTCGCGCTCGCGGCGATGCAGCGCGGAGCGCACCTCGCGCACCAGCCGCTCGATTCCCGTGACCGCGAAGTTCAGATAGACCGGGAACGCGGTGCCCAGGTGTTCGATCATCCGGTCGCCTTCGTCGGGCTCCGTTTCCAGCAAGAACTGGTCGATGACGGCGGCGGAATAGCTTTGCTCGCGCAGGCGGGTCGCGGCTTGCTGCAAAGACTGCGCCCAGTGCGTTTCCTGGCCGGTGGCGGCGTGCAGAGAATCGGCGCATTGTGAACCGCTGGCTGACGACGTGATGAGTAGAATCATGCCCTTTCAAACAGCACGTCTGCCGCCAACCGCTGCGCGTTGGAAATAAGACCCTTAGCAACGGCGGCGGCAGAACGCCTTCCCGTTGCGGCACTCTCGTCCCAAGAGCAACTTCTCAATCGGGCACTCACGATTGAAATTCGTGGGCGGCGTAGTCCTTGAGTTTGCGGTAAAGAGTTGTCTTCCCAATGCCCAACAAACGGGCGGCCTGCAGTTTATCGCCGTGGAGTTCTGTGATCGCGCTCAGAATCGTCATTTTCTCCAGCTCTGCCATGGGAATGATTTTCCCGTGCGCCGTGCTGATACCGTGGCCATTTCCATTCGACGCTTCGGTCAATGGCAGGTTGGCCACCTCGCAGGGCAGGTCCGTGGTATGGATCAGTGGACCACTGGTAAAGGCATAGGTTCGTTCCAGACAATTCTCCAGTTCGCGGACGTTTCCCGGCCAGTCATAGGCCAGCATCGCCTTGAGCGCTTCGTCGCTGAGGATTTTTTCCTGGCCGGAAGTTCGTGTCATGCGGTCGAGGAAATGACCAACTAAGAGTGGAATATCTTGCCGACGCTCGCGCAGTGCGGGAATGCGCAAGCTGAGCACGTTGAGACGGAAGTACAGATCGCGGCGAAACTCACCCTGCGTTACAGCTTGTTCCAAGTCCCGGTTGGTAGCGGCCAGGATACGCACATTGATGGGGACGCGGCGCGTGCTGCCCACCGGGCGAATCTCCTTTTCCTGAATCGCCCGCAACATTTTGGCCTGCAGGTCGACAGGTAGCTCTCCTACCTCGTCCAGAAAGATGGTTCCTCCTTCGGCGATTGCCATCAGTCCATCTTTATTTTGGTTGGCGCCGGTGAACGCGCCCTTCACGTAGCCAAACAGTTCACTCTCGATCAAGGTGGGCACGAGCGATCCGCAGTCCACCGGGATGAAGGGCTTGTCCCGGAAGGGCCCGGAGTAGTGAATGGAACGCGCGACCATCTCCTTCCCAGTTCCACTTTCGCCCAGAATCAGAACCGGGTGCACGCTATTGGCGGCCTTGGCGATGATGCGATAGAGCCGCTCCATCTCGGGGGAACGGCCGACGATGCCTCCGAATCCCTGTTTGGATTTCACTTTCTCGCGCAGCAGCCGATTCTCCGACTTCAACTTCAAGTGGGTCGCCACTCGATCCAGCAGCATCTTCAATTCGTCCACGCTGAACGGTTTGGTCACGTAGTCATAGGCGCCATTCTTCATGGCCTGCACCGCCGATTGCACTGTGCCGTAACCGGTCACCACGATGACGACGGACTCAGGGCGGCGTTCCTTGATGCGCCGCAATGCGTCCAGCCCGCCCGCGCCGGGCAGGCGCAGATCGAGCAGAACGGCGTCGAAGGCTTGCGTTTCAAGAAATCGGTAAGCGTGCTCGGCGGAGTCGGCTACGTAGGCCGTGTATCCCAGCGACTGGGCGACTTCGCGGCAGGCTTCGCGGATCGATCGTTCATCGTCCACGATCAAGAGGTTAAGGAAATTGGCGGGTTGTATCTGCGGGGTGGCTGGGATCAGAGTTAGGGCGGCTGACGTCATGGCGTTCATTCCTCTTCCTTCATTCTTTCGATGAATAGTCTCGGGTTGGTTTCGGCCAGAAAATCTTGCGGGACTCCGGAACTTGGGGGCGCCTCAGGTACTCGCGGCAGAAGAACGCTCACGCGGGTGCCGCAGGCGGGCGCGCTCTCCACATGAATCAGGCCTCCGTTGCCGGTCACGATGTCGCGGACGGTAGACAGTCCCAGCCCGGTGCCCCGGCTGGCCTTGGTGGTGAAAAAAGCGTCAAACAGATGGGAACGAGTCGCGGCATCCATGCCGCTGCCGTTGTCCGCGACCACGAAGAGCGTACACGGCAAGGACGCTATGTTGGCCGTCGCAAGGTGTGGTTCCGCGAGCACCTGCACGTTGCAATTACTGGTCTGGACCGAGATCTGGCCACCACCCGGCATTGCGTCCCGCGCGTTGAGCACCAGATTGAGTAGAACCTGCTGCGATTGAGTCGGATCCATCCTCACCAGACCCAGGTTTGGATCGAGGTGAAATTTCAGTTCGATGTTTTCCCCGATCAAGCGGGCCAACAGGTTGCGCATGCCCTCGGCGACATCGTTCAGAGAACACAGGCGGGGTTCCGCCGTCGTGGGCCGGGCTACCGCGAGCAACTGCGCCACAAGTCCTGTGGCCTGCATGCCGGCGTTTCGGATTTCTTCCGCATATTTGCGGACGCGATGGCGGGGCTCAAGATTGGCCATGAGTAGATCGCAGTACAACAACACTCCGGTGAGAAGATTATTGAAGTCGTGCGCCACGCCTCCTGCCAACCTTCCCACGCACTCCAATTTCTCGGCCTGACGCAGACGCTGCTCGGCCACCAGGTCGTGATGGGCCTCCTCCGCGAAGGCGAGAGCAAAGTCGGCCCCGCCGTTCATGCCCGGAACCCTCCAGATGGTCCAGCGCACTCGCTGGCTGACCCCGCTCGTGGTCTGGGAGTCCACGGAAAAACTCTCTCGTTGTCCCGCAAACAGTTCCGAAAGGAGTTGTTGAGCGTGGGCGCGATCTTGTGGGTGAATAAGATCCGCAAAGCAGAGAGAGCGCGAGATCTTTGAGCTGCCTCCGAGCATCAGTTCCAAAGCCGGATTGATCGCGGTGATATTGCCCTGGCTTTGGCATTGCGCCCAAGCAAAAGGTGCGTTCTCAAAAAGGGGATGCAGTTCCCTTTTCGAGTCTTGTGGCGTCCACGGGATTTCTGCGGCAGCACTCATACAGCTACTGTGCGCGGGATTGTTCCCGGAAGGAACTTGTAATCTCTGCGCTTGAGACCTTCGTTTTCCTGAAATGGGAATCGGGGACGGGCTTACATCCAGGTCAAATCCCGTTTCGAGGCCACTATAGAGAACCGGACCTGCATCTGCTAAGGGCAGATGTCACTAAAACGGGAAATCTTTCTGTGGAAAACTAGGCCGGATTAAGGCTTAGCGATCAACTCGCTTCCGTTGGCTGGCGGCAACGAATACCGGTTCGGTCAGCCGGAAAGTGAGCCGACGGCCTTTTTCGAGGCGGATCACGATTGCAGATGCCTGATTCTGTGGGACTTCGCCTGCCGGCGCCCTATCTTGAACCTGCGCGCCCCCAGGGGTTCCGCGCACAAAAAGACTGGAGGTCTGTATCGGCACGTTCCCGCCGGCCAAGTGGATCGAATCCAAGGCCAGGCGGACATAGCCATGATTGCGCCTGAGGTTCGATGCCTGGGCGGACTCCACGCGACCCACAACCGTGACGCCGCGCGGGATCAGTCTGTTGCCTTCGATCACGACGGGTTCGTCGAGAAGCGCCTCGAAGGCTCCCTTGGTTCCCGGATTCTCGGCGGAAATTGGGGACTGGAGCCTAACAGTGAGTAAAGTTCCAGCCGGCAAATTCTGCGGATCGTGAAAAGGAAGGCCGGAATCGGAGTTCAGGCTTGGGCCCTGCACGGTCGCAGCATCACCGTGCTGTGCAGCTGAGCTGCCATCCCCATCATGAAAGGGAACCGGATGCTGATCCGCGTGGACAGTGCCGTCGTCGCTCTGCAAACCGGCGGGACGGGCACAGCCCACCGCCCACAGCCAGAGCGGCAACATCAGCCCAATCGCCAGACCTCGATGAGCCAGAGGTTGACGTCCGCGGAACCGCAACATAACAATCATCCTCGCGCGCGCCTGTTCGACAAGGAAGTGGCAACCCGAATACCAGACACAGTCTCATCAAATCAATCAGTTGGCGATGGCACTTTAGTGGAGGTCTGTGTAGATTCTGCATTCCGTGGAGTTTGTTCCCATCTTCAGGCAGGAACGAGGAAATCAGGAACGAAGAAATTCAGTTAAGAGCGCGCAGAAAAAAAGCGGAGGGCGGTACGCCGCCCTCCGCTTCAGTTTTCGCAAACAGATTCTGGTTAGGGTTTCTTCACCGGTTTCTTAGGCGCCGGCTTGGCGGTTGTCTTCTTGGCTGTCTCCCGACCGCCAATCAGAGTCAACGCATCCGTTGAGTTGAATGGGAAAACCCGAGCCGAGGATTGGCCGGTGGTGCTTAGAGTGACGTCGACCCGGCGATTGCTCGCCATCCTGACGACATCGATATTCTTCAGAATCCTGGCCCGCTCTTCCGAGCTCAGGTCGGCGTTATTCGCCACTGAATCTTTCACTTGCTCAGTGGTCAGGTTCTCGTCCTTGCCGAACGCTTTGGTGTCGATGTTTGCCTCGGGAACGCCCTGTGTAACCAGGAAGCTCTTAACGCTGCCGACGCGACGCTCGGTGAGCGCCTTATTGTATTCCGCGGAACCACGGTGATCGGCGTGGCCTCCGAGAATCAAGTGAGCGTCCGGTTTGTTCTCGAGATATTTCTTGAAATCGGCCGCCAGCGCAACCAACGTCTTCTGTTGACTGGCCAGGAGGCCGCCCTTGGGATCGTTCGGCCTTGGGTGGTCGACCACAAAGTAAATGCTGTGCAGACTGAGCCTGGCTTCTAGAGCCTTGTCGACCGGCGGTGGCGGCGGGTTTTGCAGGGTGACTTGGGTCGATGCCTGTCCCGTCAAACCGCGCGAGTCGGTGCAGGTCGCGGTAACCGTGACCGGACCGGCGGGAAGTCCAGCCGTGCTCAGGGTTGCCGAATTGCCACTGCCGGAAACCGTGCCGCCAGTGGAGGTCCAGTTGGCAACGCTAACCGGGACACCGTCGGGACTGGTGCAAGAGGCCGACAGATTTGCGCTTCCGCCGGTGACCAGATCGCTCGGACTGGCCGACAATGACATGGTCGGAGGATTCTTCGGCGGCAGAGGCTTGATGGTGTAGTTCGCCGAGCAACTCGCCGTGTTGTTTTTGTTTGCCTTGGGATCGGTTACGTGCGCCGTAATGGTATAGCTGCCCGGCGCTGCGTTGGCGGTGTCGATGCTGGCGGCGGTATCTTTTCCGGTGACCGTGCCGCCATTGCCGCTCCAGTCGTAGGCCACGGTGTGCTTAGGATTGAAATTGCTGGCCGTAACGGTAGCGGCGATCGGTTCCCCCACCAGAACTTCGGTGGGCTGCACCGCGCAGGCAGCGGCTGGAACAAGTGGCGAAGCCCCACCCCAGTTCAGCACCACGCCGGTTCGCAGTCTCACGCCTTCGAACCCGGGACGCCGCAGCGAGGGAAATTGCGGACCCGCCACCCCCGCAAAGTTGTGCTGCGCCCAGACGTAATCGGCTCCAATCACGCGCCAGGAAAACATCTTTCCGAACGGCACATCCATGCCGCCGCCCAGAATCACGCCAATTCCGTTGCTCGTAGTGAATCCGTCCGCGTAGGTCACACGATTGAATGTGCCGAGGGCGTGCAGGAAAAACGCTGCGTCCTCGGTGCGCACGATAAAGCGTGGACCCGCGCCGGCAGTCCATTCCGAGGAGCCAGAGCCCGAGTCTCGGTTGTACCCGAAGTCGCCCTCGAGGCCGAAATGCGGATCGAAGTTGTAGGTCACGGCGCCGCCAATTCCCTTCGCCATGCCCGGAAGCTTAAACGGAGTAACGGTGTTAGGATTGCTGCCCACGGGAACGGTACCGCCGGGACTCAAGTACTGATAGCCTCCAAACACGTCCCACTTCGGGGTGGAATCACTCTGAGCGAACGCGGAAGCGGAAAGCAAAGCCACCGCAAGCAGGGCTGACAGACCGGTCAGGAACGGGCGGCTTACGCGCGCGGTGCAACTGACTATCATAGAATCCTCCAAAATGTGTTGGTCCTCGGCGCCTGGAAACCGCATTGGGAAAAAGGCGCAGCAAAACTGGTGAAAGATTGAGACCTTGCCCGGGGAACTGTGAATTCTACCGCACCAAAGCTTAAAGCGAAAGCGTAGACTCGAAGGGTCGCTCGACCGGGCCAGGAATCAGGTCGTCTCAAAGTGAAGTCTCCGCGGCTCGACTCGGACGCCGGCGGGCCTATCTAGACCTTGCTGGGTGGGAAGCTGGCCGCGTATCGTGATCGGTGGGATTAACGCTTTGATTCAAGGTCTAACCGCAAGAGACTGGGTATAACCGTGATCAACCGAAGGGACAAAGCAAGCGCGAGCCGATGAGCCACGAAAAGATATTGATTGTTGAAGACGAAGAAAACGAACGATCCGGTCTGGCCGAACTGGTCTCGTCCTGGGGATTTCGCGTGGAGACGGCCCGCGACGGCGCGGAGGGACTCGACAAGGCCACACAGTGGTCTCCGTCGATTGTCATCACCGACATGAAGATGCCGCGCATGGGTGGGATCGAATTGCTGGGGCATCTTGCCGAGCAAGCCCAAACCACCGCGGTCATTATGGTCACCGCCCAGGGAACCATCGATAGCGCGGTGCAGGCCATGCGCATGGGAGCGTACGACTACCTCACCAAACCCATCGACACCACCCGCCTGCGAACGATGCTAGCGAACGCCGCCGCCCTGCTGGGCACCCGCGCCGAACTCGAAGCCACACGCCGACGACTGCGGGACGCAGGATCGCTGGGACGCCTGAATGGCGCCTCGCGCAAGATGCAGGAGATCTTTCGTCTGATTGAAATGGTAGCCCCCAGCACTGCGTCGGTGCTGATCACCGGAGCCAGCGGGACGGGAAAAGAGCTGGTGGCACGCACCATCCATGAACTCAGTCCGCGGAAGGACCGGCCTTTTGTCGCCATTAACTGCGCCGCCATTCCCGAGACCTTGATGGAAAGCGAAATCTTCGGCCACGAAAAAGGCGCATTCACCGGTGCGCTGGAACGCCGTACCGGCTGCTTTGAACTCGCGGAAGGAGGCACGCTGCTGCTGGATGAAATCGGCGAAATGCCAGTCGGAACGCAAGCCAAGCTGCTGCGCGTTCTCGAAGACCGGAAGCTGCGGCGTCTGGGGAGCAAGGTCGAGACCTCGGTGGATGTACGCGTGCTCGCCGCCACCAATAAAGTTCCGGACGAGGCCGTGGCCCGGGGCGAATTGCGCAGCGATCTCTATTACCGCCTCAACGTGTTCAACATCCACATGCCTCCTCTGCGCGAACACAAAGAGGACATTGCCAGCCTGGTGCAATTGTTGCTGGGCGAGATGAGCAGCAAGCACGGACGCAAGGTGGCTGCGGTCAGCGAAGCCGTGCTCAATCAGTTCAACAACTATTCCTGGCCGGGCAACGTGCGGGAATTGCGCAACACCATTGAACGAGCAATCATCGTCTGCGATGCCGGCGTGATTGAGACGAAACACCTGCCGCCGGGCTTTGGACAGGCGCCTCTGCGCACCGCCGCCAACGATCCCGATGCGGTACGGCTGGGCGTAGGAACGACCGTGGAAGAAGCCGAGAAAATGCTGATTCTGAAGACGCTGGAAGCAACCAGCAACAACAAGACGCGGGCCGCGGAAATTCTCGGCATCAGCCTGAAGACGCTGCACAATAAACTGAAGGAATACGGAAACGCCGGCGCGGAAGTAGTCCCCGGCAAGGAGGAAGTCTCGAGTAGCTAAGACTCACTCGCGCGGCGGTTGCGCGAGCCCCGTTTTTTTCCCTTCATGCTGCGACGAAAGACCATCATCGTGCTGGTCATCACGCTTATGGTGACGGCCATGGTGACCGCGTTTTCGTACCTCTATGTCTCACAAATTCTGCGGCTCCGCATTACCAACGCCAATGACACCGCCACCAACCTGACTCGCCAGTTGGCCTATGCGGCATCGAACGCCGTCCCCGACTTCAGCAGCACGTCCACCGACACCAACGACCCTGCCGCCGTCCGCCGCGCCCTGGCGGACTACGTGCAAACCGACGTCGCCCTGAACAACCTGCTCCAGTCCGAAACCGGGGACTGGAGATTCATCTACGACGTAACCATCGTTGACGTCGCCGGCAAGGCCTTGCTGCACACCAACGCCAGCATGGTGGGCAAAGTGATCGCTCCACGTGCCAGCTTCCAGAAGGTGGTCGACGCCCGTTTCCGCGAACAGATCGGTTTGGTGTTCAGCCCGGCCGCCGTCTATGACGTGACCTATCCGCTGAAGCTGAACGGTGAGCCTTTCGGTTCGATCCGTATCGGAGTGCAGACCGTGTTTCTGAAGAGCGAGGTGCAGACCAAGCTGATCGGGGCGGTCTATACCTCGATCGCGCTGATTTTCGGTTCTCTGTTTCTGGCTGCGGGAATTTCCAATTTGGCTCTGGGCCCACTCAAGAAAATCAGCCTCAATCTCGACAGCGTGGGCGCGGGTGGCAACGCGGACGCACTCTCCGGCGACGAGTCCGGCCACGATGAGTACGGACTGGTTACGCTGAAAATTGCCAACCTGGGCCGGCAGATTCGCGACAGCCGGGAAATCTTCTCCGCGCTAAAAGACAACGTCGACCAATTGATGTCCAAGCTGCAGGATGGCCTGATGCTCTTCGCGCGCGACTCGCGAGTAGTGCTGGTGAGCGCGCCGGTGGAAGGTTTTCTTGGCCGTCCTCGCGGCGAACTGCTGGGCCGCACCGTACACGAGGTTTTCGACCGCGATTCTTTTCTGGGTGCAGCACTGCTAGAGGCGTTTGAGCGCAGGCGGCCATTGTCCCAGCGCGAGTTCGACGCGGCGGGGGGGAAACGCGTCCAGGTTTCACTCGACTTTGTGCAGGAAAAAAATTCTCAGATTGGCGCTCTGCTGATTATGCGCGACCCCGAATCCGTGCGGCGCATTGGCGACGAAATTGAGATGTCGCGCCGCCTCTCGGCCAGTGGACGCCTCACTCGCGGCGTGGCTCACGAGGTGAAGAATCCCATCAACGCGATCGTGCTCCACTTGCAACTGCTGCGCAACAAACTGGCGGAGCAAGAGCCCGACACCCGCCGTCACATGGATATTATCGACAGCGAAATCCGCCGCCTCGATCGAGTGGTGCAGACCTTGGTCGATTTCACCCGGCCCCGCGATCTTCACCTGGAGGAAGTGGACCTGCGCCGCCTGATGGAAGAAGTTGCTCAACTCGCCGCTCCCGACGCCGAGCAACACGGCGTCACCATCGAACGCCACATGCCGGAGCAGCGACTGCCCATCAAGGTCGATGTTGATCTAATGAAACAGGCCATTCTCAACGTCGTGATCAACGGAGTCCAAGCCATGCCCCAGGGAGGATTGCTCACCATCTCAGCGCGGCGGGAAAATAACGCAGTTGTCGCCGAGGTTCGCGACCAGGGCGCCGGCATTCCGAAAGACATGCACGATAAGATCTTCGAACTCTATTTCACCACCAAGAAGGACGGCAGTGGCATCGGACTGGCACAAACCTACCAGGTTCTGCAGTGGCACTATGGTTCGGTGGACTTTGAATCGGGCGAGACGGGAACGATTTTCCGCTTCCACATTCCGGCAGCTGGGGCGGCGGTCGAGGCGGGTCCTGAGTTTGCTGAAGATACAACGGCCGCACAACGGGGCGATTGATTCATCGGTGAGAAAAATGAAGATTCAAAATGCCGGTCGCCGCGTTCGACGACCAAAAGCGTAAGATCAAGTTGCAACGGAATGGGATCACTTTGGATCTGGGAATGACTCTGGCCGCAATCTTTGTCTTCAGTATTGTCTGCGCATCGTCGGCTCGTCCGATGATCGCGGCAAGACCTCAGACTGCGCCGCAGGAAGCCTCCGCGAACAAACCGGCCGAGGCCGGGACGCAAGATCAAGGAACAAAATCGCCAGCTCAGAATCCACCGGCTCCATCGCAGGCTTCGCCCTCGGCCGCAACTCCCGCCGCAACTCCGGCGAAGACGCCGGCGAGTCACGCCTCGCCAGCGACCGCCAAGCGGCCGCGGCGTAAGAAGAGAGTAGTTCCAGCCAACTGCGACAGCACTCCCGCCGCCAGTCAGCCTGCTTCCAGCACCACGCTCGCCGGTGATCCTCCCGCACCTGGCGCTCCCTCGACGCCTACAACGACCTCGAGTCCGGCGAACTGTCCTCCTGCGAAAGTGATCGTGCGGCAAGGAGGAACGTCAGAACCCAGCATTCAACTAGCGGGGGGCACAACTACCGGCTCGCCGTCTCACCAATCGGACACTGCCAACCAAATGCTCGGATCCGCCGAAGCGAATCTCAAGAAGATCGCAGGACGCCAGCTCACGCCGAACCAGCAGGACATGGTCAATCAAATCCGTCAGTTCATGGGCCAGTCGAAGACTTCCTCCGAGGCCGGCGATCTGGAACGCGCCCGCACCCTGGCATGGAAGGCGAAGCTGCTTTCCGAAGAACTGGTCAAGCCGGAGAAATAATCAAGAGCTTAACCACAGAGGACACAGGGTTTCACGGAGTATTCCCCTGTGAACCTCTGTGTCCTCTGTGGTTAAAGCCTTTTCATCGGGTCCAGAACAATCCCGAGATCATTTCCCCTTGGCCCGCGCGGCGTTCACTTTCGTCAGCAAATCCTGCGACATGGTCTGCACGGGGCCGGGGATTTTCACGACCTCAGTCAACACTTCGCGGGCCTCAGTCAGCTTGTTCAGCTTCGCATAGGCTGATCCAAGGCCATACAGAGCGCCCGCGTATTGCTGGTCGTCCTGTCCTTTGAGCAACCCCGATGCCGACTTGAATTCGGAAATGGCGGACGCAGTCTTGTCTTGCTTGAAATATGCCCACCCGATGATATTGTGCGACGCGCCTGCGGAGAGTTTGCGGGACTTGTCGGCGTCGGGAGCGTCAGCCTTGGCTACTTCAATGGCCTTCTGCGCGTAGGTAATCGCTTTCGCCGAACTGTTGATCTCTGCGTAGTGGTTGGCCAGCAACAGCAGCGCCGTCATGGAGTTCGGATTGGCGGCCAATATTTTTTCGGCGAACGAAACCAGCCGCGCCTGATCGTTTAACTGCCCCGGACCCAAGGTATACATGGCGTAGTTCGACACCTGGTCCTGATACTTCGAGACGGGATAGGCCGCCGTGAATTTCTCGATTTCACTCATGCGGCTCTTCGGATCGGTTTCGCTCGAAATCGCATTCAGACCGGAGGTCTCAAGATAGTCGCAGATGCTCTGCGCAGACTCTTTTTCCTCCTTCACCTTGGAGGCAAAGTCGTCATCGCTCATCCCATCCGGCTTGGGCTGCTTTCCGATCGAGAGGCAAACCTCTCCACCCTTCGCCGCGTAATCCATCAGCTTGGCGTTGTTCTTCGCCTGCAGGGCTACGCCCGCCTGCGACACCAGAATATCGAGGTTGCGGGGAGACCCAGCCAGCGCCTTGTCCCCATAATCGAGCGACTTCTGCAGGTCGCCGGTTGCCTGGTAGGCCTGTGCAAGCTGCCAGTTTCCATAGGCCGCCGCCGCCGGGTTCGCCGAGAACTTCTGCACGAACTCTTCGTACATCGCGACCTTCTTCTGCGGGTCCTGCTCACTGGTGATGGTTTGCAGGGCGTGATCTTCGTCGGTCCCAGCTGCGATCGTAATGTGATCGACCTGGGCGTTTGCCCGAGGAGCAGACACCACGAACGAGAGAAAAAACACAACCAACAGTACCGAACCGCTGCAGCGTCTCATAGACCCCTCCGGTGCACGGGAGAATTGGGACTTCGAACAGCAGGCGAATCCTAGCGCCGAACGCGCCTGCACGCAAGAGCCAAGGCTTCAACGCCTTTCGCGGCCGCCCTCCGATCTGAATTTCCTTTGCTAAAGTAGAAAGATGCGTGCCATCCTCGGCCAACGTCCGTTGCGTTTTGTCTTCGCCGCCAACGTGATTTCCATGTTGGGCAGCGGGATGAACTCGGCCGCCGTCGCATGGTACATCCTGCAGGCCACGCACTCCGAAACGGCGCTGGGCACCTTCGCCGTTCTGCAAACAGTGCCCGCCATGCTGATGCTTCCCTTTACCGGCGTCATCATTGATCGCGAAGATCGACGCCGCTTGGTGATGTGGCTCGACGCCGTACGCGGCATCGTCATCGCCGTGGTCGCGGTTCTGGCCTTCCAGCATCGTGCGAAGGTCTGGGAACTCTACCTGATGAACACGCTGGTCGCCGCTGGCTTCTGGATGTTCTGGCCGACCATCACCGCGCTCATTCAGGAACTCACGCCGGAGGGTCAGTTCGTTCAATCCAACACATTCCTGCTGGCGGGCGTGCAGGGCGGATGGCTCATCGCCGGCTCGATTGTCGGATTCATGTACGACCACATCGGTCTGGGCGGTGTGTTGCTGATCGACGTTTCCACGTACGTGGTCTCGTTCCTCTGCTACTTCGCCGTACGCAAAGGCCGTCACGTCGTGCTTCGGCCAGAGGAATTGAAAACCGACATTCTGGCCGCTGAAAGCCAGTTGCAACACTTCTGGCACGAGATGCGCGAGGGATTGCACTTTCTGCGCGACCATCGCTCCGTGATCCTGCTGGGAATCAGCTGGGCGCTGTTTCTGGGAGCGATGGTGACTGGCGTCGTGGTCACGCCTTCTCTCAGCGACCGCGTCTTCCATGCTGGAGCCAAGGGCTACGGCTGGCTGAATATGGGATGGGGCGGTGGGGCATTCGTGAGCGCGCTCTACGCCCCGCAGGCGATCGCGTGGCTCGGCGGCCGGCGTGCGGTCGCGTTTTCCATGGCGGTGCTCTCGGTGTGCGTGGTCTGTGCTCCCATTGCGCCATTCCTCGTGTTTGCGATTTCGCTTTATTTCGTGATGGGCTCGGCCCGCGGCCTCGGCGGCGTCGCCATGAATACCAGCCTGATGGAGATGGTCCCCAAGCACCTGATGGGCCGGGTGCAGAACACGTTCTATTTCGCCGGAACGTTTCTGCAACTCGTCCTCGCCCTCTCTGTCGGCGCGGTCGCGCACAACGTGAGCCTGGTGGCTGCGTTCGCGATCCTGGCGGTCGTCTATGGCATGTCGTTCGTGGCCGCCAGTTGGCCGGTGGGTAAGCCGGTCGCCGAAGAAGTCGTCGCAAAGTAACTGGGTGCCCCATCCTTCTTTTCGCGTTCTTCGCGAAAGAGGGTGGAGATTTTGACCGACCAGTGAGCTGAGAAGAGGACGACGTGCCCGTCTCCGTGGTCAACCACCGCCTCCGGCTGTTATTCTTTCCCCTTCCGAAGGAGCACCCATGTCCTCTGACCTGCAGGGCCGTAACGCCGTCGTTTTCGGAGTCGCCAACAAGCGCTCCATCGCGTGGTCCATCGCCCTGGGATTGCACGCCGCCGGCATGAAGCTCGCCATTACTTATCAAAATGAGCGACTCGAGCAGGAAGCCAAGGATCTCATCCTGTCCTTGCCCGGCGCGGAAGCATACATGTGCGACGTGTCGAAAGACGAGGACATCGCCCGCCTCTTCGCCACGCTCAAAGAGCGCCAGGGCAAACTGCACACGCTGGTTCACTCGGTTGCCTATGCTCCCGCCGAAGAACTGAAAGGCGACTTCATCAACACCAGCCGCGAAGGCTTCCGCGTTGCTATGGATGTAAGCGTGTTTTCGCTGGTCGCAGTCGCACGCGCGGCCGCTCCACTCATGGAAGACGGCGGCTCCATTCTCACTATGACCTACTATGCTTCCGAGAAAGTCGTTCCCCGCTACAACGTGATGGCCGTTGCCAAAGCAGGACTCGAATGCTCGGTGCGCTACCTCGCCTATGAACTGGGCAAGAAAAAAATTCGCGTAAACGCCATCTCCGCCGGCCCGATCAAGACCCTCGCCGCCCGCGGCATTGCCGGCTTCGGCGACATGCTCAAGGGCCACGAAGAACGCGCCCCGCTGGGCCGTCGCGTAGAAGTCGAAGAGGTCGGAAGCACCGGAGTCTTCCTGGCCTCCGATGCGAGTTCTGGAATTACCGGCGAGGTGATTTACGTGGATTGCGGCTACAACATCATGGGATTTTAGGTCGTCCGATCGCTCCTCTCTATGAAACAACATTGCAGATTCTCGTTCACTCTTCGTGCGATTGGGGCTTCCCTGCTGTGTGCGGCCTTTCCCGCGTGGGGACAGTCCACCGCACCCTCGCGCGCCACCTCCATCATCGACTCCATGCCGCACGCGAAGCGATTCGATCAAGCCGCGATTTCTCCCGACGGTTCTCAAGTCGCTTACATCCTCGACGGCGCGCTCACGGTAGTCCCAGCCCACGGCGGAACTGCTCATCCCATCGCGGTCGAAGACAAACTGGAACTGCGCGACGTCTCCTGGTCGCGAGATTCCAAACACATCGCTTTCATCGCCGACCTGGCAGGCGACATTCCGGCCGCTAAACTCTTCACGGCCGCGCTTGACGGCGGCGCTCCCGTGAAGCGAGCGGAGGTAAAAGGCTATGCGGCAACGCCAACTTTTTCTCCCGATGGCTCCAAGCTCGCCCTTCTTTTCATCAAGGACATGCCGCGAGTCGCCGGTCCGCTGCAACCGATGACCCCGCTCGCGGGCGTGATCGGCGACGAAGTTTACGAACAGCGCCTGACAACAATCGATCTGACCACGAACACTCTTACCCAGGTTACGCCTGCGGACATGTACGTCTATGAATACGACTGGACGCCCGACGGGCAGGGTTGGGTCGCCACCGCCGCCCACGGTTCCGGCGACGCAAACTGGTACGTCGCGAAACTGTATCGCATCCCGCAGTCGGGAGAGATGACCGAGATCTACGCGCCGAAGTGGCAAATCGCCGAGCCTCACGTGTCTCCCGACGGCAAGTCCGTGGCCTTCATCGAAGGCCTGATGAGTGATGAGGGCTCGACCGGCGGCGACGTCTTTGTTGTTTCCACTGCGGGCGGCGCAGCCCGAAATCTCACTCCCGGAATCGAGAGTTCACCCGCTGCCCTGGTCTGGACTGGACCGGAGCAAATCACCTTCGCGCAAATCGTCGACGGAAAAGCCGGATTCGCCGCCGTCAAAACTTCCGGCGGCGCTGTGCAGTCACTTTGGGATGGCGAAGAATTCATCGCCGCTTCATTCTCCCGCGACGGAGCGATGACCGCCGGAATTCGCCAATCGGCCAGCGCTCCGCCTGAAGTCTGGGCCGGCCCCATCGGTAAGTGGAAGCAGTTAACCACGGTGAATGCCGAAGTCAAACCCGCGTGGGGCGAGATGCGCAACTTCCACTGGATGAACGGGATTACGAAGCTGCAAGGCTGGTTGATGTTACCCAAAAACTTCGCACCGGGAAAAACCTATCCCCTGATCGTGAACATGCACGGCGGCCCGTCCGCGGCCTGCATGTCCCGCTGGGACACGCGGACGATGGGTCCCGAGTCGGCGATGGGTTACTTCGCCTTCTGCCCTAACCCGCGCGGCAGCTACGGCCAAGGCGAGGCCTTCACCCGCGGCAACATAAAAGATTTCGGCGGCGGCGACTTTCGCGACATCATGACCGGCGTCGACGCGATCTTGAAAGAATATCCCGTCGATTCCCGCCGCCTCGGCATTCGCGGCCACAGCTATGGCGGCTACATGACGATGTGGGCGGAGACGCAAACCCAGCGCTTTGCCGCCGCCGTCGCCGGCGCCGGACTCTCCAACTGGGTCAGTTACTACGGAGTAAACGATATCGACGAATGGATGATTCCGTTTTTTGGCGCATCGGTCTACGACGATCCCGCCGTCTACGCCAAGAGCGATCCCATGCACTTCGTCAAAGCCGTGAAGACTCCCACGCTCGTGCTGGTCGGCGACCGCGACGGCGAAGTCCCCATGGAGCAATCCGTCGAATGGTGGCACGCGCTGAAAGCCCTAAACGTTCCCGTCCAACTGGTCGTCTATTCCAACGAAGGACACATGTTCATCAAACCCGCCGACGCCCGCGACTACTCCGTGCGAAGCCTGGAATGGTTCGAGCAGTGGTTCGCCAAAGTTCCGCTAAAGCAGTGACGAATGCCGGGTGCCCCATTTCTCGCGCGCCTTTTGCGCGAGAAGTGGGGATTTTGGTCTCCACCTTCCTCCAAAGTTTTCCACAGAAATCTATTTTCCTATTGTGACGAACAACCTTTACTGAGAATTTCAGTTCGTGCAATCTAGCGAATGTAGGGCCCGGATGCAACGACGCGCCAGTCCTAGGAAACCCGCGACCCCCGCAACCTCCCCACGTGAGTGAGGGACAGCCAGGGACATCCGAAAGCCAGGGTGCAGACAGCAAACCCGAATTGCTCGGGATCTGGCACCCGCTGTGGGAGTGATCACTCCTGACGTTTTAGGAAGCTGCGAGTCGTGAGCTACGAGTCGCGAGCAGGATCAAGAAAGCTAAGCAACAGGCGAAATAAGGAGAGGCTTA
>Ga0210402_10001183_pt1 | contig 27213 bp, 23 predicted proteins | sample IncBWC7MmetaG_FD_161055 | JGI IMG/M metagenome (GOLD analysis project Ga0210402, IMG submission 161055) | Forest soil microbial communities from Barre Woods Harvard Forest LTER site, Petersham, Massachusetts, United States - Inc-BW-C-7-M | ecosystem: Environmental > Terrestrial > Soil >... | reverse complement strand
GTAAGGATAAGTACTACGGTGCTAAATCAGCAGTAACAAAATGCGTTGATCCTAGTAAAGATACCGCGGTCGCCTGTTCTCAAATTCGCAGCACTGAAGAGGTCCCCGAAACAGTTAGTTTGCTTGGGGAACAAAAGTACTTTTCTAGACAAAAGAATGCACACACTTTTTTTTGTCCTTCTGCTTTAACGAGTACAAAAACAAGATTGCTGCAAGAGCTTACAAGTTTAGATACAGCTGCAAGGGTTTCAATAGAACATCTACGTTTGTTTGTTGAAGGAGAAAAACAAGAACGAATAGCTATTGGAGCAGCTTTTTTTGAATGTTACGTAATAGACTTTACTTACTTACAGGAATTTTTAAAACGCCACTTGAAATGTGATTCCTTAAATCCTAATGAAAATCATAAATTTCAGTTGATAGTACATTATGAAGGGGATTATCTAGCCATTGATGTTTTGTGGGGGGTGTATGAGAAAAAATGTTTATTGCTATATGCGGCCGATGATCCCCATCACGTGCTCCATAAAAGACTGCCTGTCTGCTCTGTACTGAATACTGTTCCGTTTGACAGGATATTCATTGCAAATAAATTAGAAGATCTGAGTGATCGAAAGAATAGCTTGCAGCAAGATTCACACAGTGGCGCTGTTTTTGCCTTTACTCATGCGATTAGGTTTTCTAGAATGCCGGATATTTATACAAACTTAGAAATCTCAATGCCAAAAGCAGTCATACGAAAGCTAAGGCTTGTATCTTGGGATAAATTATCGACGCAGTTAATTTGGAATGCGCAGTCTCGAGATTTTCTTTTGTCCTATTTTGAAAAGAACATGCAGCGCATGAACTCAGATGAGGAAAAGAGCTATATCGAGTATATTACAAAGAATATACAAACGAGCGCTGACGGCAAGGTAAGCAATGTAGCGGTAGATAATATTTTTAAATGTGTGGTAAAGCATGCTATTGTGCTGCTGCAGAGGCTAGATGAAAATAAAATAATGTCTATTATTAACCCTGATTATGTGGCTTATGCGGATCAGATGTGTTACGAGGAGAACACTGTGGGATATGGTGGCAATACTTATCCAACTTATTAGACCTCTTGCGAAACTCAGAAATAGAGTCAAGTTCGCGGCGAACGACTGGCGAGGACCGGAGTTTACTGCGGGTAAATGAGGACCGTAGCCAGGCGTTCAACAATGAAATTGACTACATTACCACGTTTCGAAAGAGGTCTATTGAAAGGAATTTAAAACATGTTATGTAGAATCTAATTTTATTTGATTTGAGAAATTGTATGGGTAAAACTGAATTTAAAAATACAAATAGGAAAATTGTTACTATGTGGGCAGACGTTATGGAAAAAGCGATAGAAAAAGCACTAGAAGAGAAGTCGCAGCAATTTTTAGCGGAACAGTTAAGGATTTGGCTTCCAGAAAACATACCAGGAGAAGACAGAACACCTGAGCATAACATTTATTTGAAACAGTTTAAGCAAATTATGAAAGCAGAGATAGACGCAATAAAAGCCACCGATCCTGCCATGAGTCAAGGAGAAGAGCAAAAAATATTCCAAGCAATTTCATCTGTATATGACGTTGCAGTGTCTTCTGTTAGGAGCACTTTAGTAAGCGATGGGAAAATAAGTTTTTCATGTAGTCGCTTGAAGGAAGTCATCCATTTGCTAGGTGTAATATGCACTGATATTACGGAAGAACTATCTAATCGACATCAGAAAAACCAAGCGACTCTTTTTTTTGAAGCGCCGTTGCATGCTGTAACCACGCTAGATATACCAAAATTAGAAAAACAACGTCTCGTTCTTCAACAACTACAGCAGGACACCCCCAGTCTTCCTTGTAAAGATACCCATAAGACAAAGCAATACCAGCAAGCTTACCAAACAATAAATAAAATTTTAAAGGAATTTACGTGTTTTATTCACGAAACGAGATTCGATCAATCTACATTTTTTAAATCTGCTGCATGTTTGCAAAAGGCAAGCAAACTTTTTCGCCAGGTAATCAACCCAGAATTAGAAGAAGAAGACAGTGTTTTAACCGCTCAAGAAGTCGATGTGCCCGGTCAAGCGACCTGTTTACTCAATCGCATACATTAGACTTCTTTCGAAACTCAGAAATAGAGTCAAGTTCGCGGCGAACGACTGGCGAGGACCGGAGTTTACTGCGGGTAAATGAGGACCGTAGCCAGGCGTTTAACAATGAAATTGACTACATTACCACGTTTCGAAAGAGGTCTATTAGACTTCTTTTTATATGAGGTGGTCTTGGATTGATGCCTAAACTGGGTTAGATTTAGCGACAAACTGTTGTACAATGGCTCCCATCAATAAACCCATTTTTTCGTGAAAAATCCACATGAATTATCTTGATACTCCCGAATACCGTGTAAAAATAGGACTGGCTGAAATGCTTAAGGGTGGCGTCATTATGGATGTAACCACCGCTGAACAAGCGCGCATTGCCGAAGCGGCAGGTGCTTGCGCGGTCATGGCCCTGGAACGCGTTCCAGCAGATATTCGAAAAATGGGTGGTATTGCGCGTATGGCTTCACCGCAAATTATCTACGAAATTATGCAAACGGTTTCTATTCCTGTGATGGCTAAAGTACGTGTTGGCCACTTTGTTGAAGCACAAATGCTGCAAGCGCTTAATGTCGATTTCATTGATGAAAGTGAAGTGTTGACAGTTGCCGACGACGAACATCACATTGATAAACAGGCCTTCAACGTTCCTTTCGTTTGTGGCTGTCGCAACCTAGGTGAAGCTTTGCGGCGTATTGCCGAAGGTGCTGCCATGATACGGACTAAGGGTGAAGCGGGTTCTGGCAATATCCTGGAGGCGGTGAGACATATGCGTGCTATTATCCATGCAATCAAACAGTTGGCAGGGTTGAAAAACGCAGAACTTTTTTCTATGGCAAAAACCTTAAATGCACCCTTAGAACTCGTGCGGTGGGTTGCTGAACATGGCCGCTTACCAGTTCCGCACTTCTCGGCGGGTGGTGTGGCCACACCGGCTGATGCGGCTTTATTACGTCAATTAGGTGCGGAAAGCGTATTTGTGGGTTCAGGTATTTTTAAATCCACTGATCCCGAAAAACGTGCGAAGGCGATCGTGACCGCTACTACGCATTTTAACGACCCCGAAATTTTATTGAACGTTTCTATGGACCTAAAAGAAGCCATGTCAGGTTTTCAAGCTATATTGGAAACCAGTACTCTTTAAGGGCACTTCTAGAAATTAGAAATTTTGCTTCAAATAGAGGTGCCCTTTAACGTGAAAATTGGCATATTAGCATTACAAGGTGGCTATGCAGCACACGCCACAGTTTTAAGTCGACTTAATGTCGATCATAGGTTGGTGCGAAACTCTACAGAATTAGCTGATGCGGATGCTGTCATTCTACCCGGTGGGGAAAGTTCAGTTTTTATAAAATTATTACAAGAGAACGGTTTATGGGGCGCTTTAATGGATTATAAAAAACCCATCTTAGGGACTTGCGCGGGCGCTATTTTATTGGCGAAAAACGTATCATCTCCTGAACAAGCTACGCTTAATCGTATTGGAATGAGCATAGAAAGGAACGCCTACGGCAGACAGCTCGCTAGTCAAATCACAACAGGAACTTGTTTATTAACGCAACGCGAAATAGAAATGGTTTTTATACGTGCTCCTAAAATCACAGCGATTGATAAAGACAGTGTAAAAACGCTGGCCACCCTCCACGGTCAGCCAATGGCGGTCCAAAAAAATAACTGCATCGCTGCTACTTTTCACCCAGAATTAAGTCTAGATGACACCTTGCATACTTATTTTATTCAATTAGTGGGTACCTAATGGCGAAATTTGTATGCTATTCTGCTCACTTAAGCCAGAGAAAAAGCTTGCTTGCAAGTATTCATTTTTACTGTGGACGGTGAAAATTCTTTAGCTGCTTCACACGCCTCTACAAAATCATCGAAATCTGCTTTTTTTAGCCAAAAAGACTGAGCAGTAGCAGGCGGGTATACTGTACTCACTGGTCCATTTGTGTACGCTTCACAAAGCGTTATTAAGACATTATTACTATTTTCTCTATTTTCATTATCGGAAGTCATTCTGTTTAAAAGTTCGTCCAAGTCTTTCGCTAAATCGGCTATGTTATCAATAATTTTTTTAATTTTTATAGGTTCAGAACTATTCTCTAATTCCTGTTTATCGGTATTTAGACCCTCTATAGCCTCTATTAAGACGTTTACTAATTCATTCTTATCTTTACTAGAGTATTCACTTTGTAAAAGGTCAGCCATTGCATTGATTATACCTCTTTTTTTGTGTTCTATTTTTCCACGTTCTAGAAAGCAGTGAGGCCTAGAAAGTTCCATATATTTAACCAAAGCTTCTTTAAGAAGAAAGACCACATTTTTTTGACTATCAGTGGGATTTAAATATACGGCCCGACTTTTTCTCTTGTAGTAATCGTATTCCATTGCATCGACCAATGAGTTTTTGGGTGGTAGCCCAGCTGGTGCAGGCTCGGCTACTTTCGTCGTATTAGCATGATCATACGCAGATTTGCCCATATCGATTAAATAAAAAACAACCAAAAACGTGGCGGCAACAGCATATGCGACGAGTGGAATACCAGGACACACAAAACCAATCACTATCGGTACAGCGATCAAGACTAAAGACAGGGACCAAAATCCAAAAAATTTTACAAATTTCTTGATATTAGCATCATATTCTGCGGTTAAAACGGGATCTTTATTACCTATTTTACGGCGCTGATAGAAAAGGCCGCACAAATAAACGGCCGCTGCGAGGGTAACTACACACACAATGACGAGCGATAAAACAACGACAGGACCTGCCAAAAAGACTGCCCCTACGCCTGCCATTAGAATACTAGTGAGCAGTGTCATGGCAATACCAATCGCTAACAGGCTTAAATGCTTTTTTATATTATCCCAATGTTGATCCTGTCTCCATTTATTTTCCGGTAAACTCCTATCGAGCCTAAGATGAGCGGCAAAACTAAAAAGCAAAACGCCACCACTGTGTATAAGCTTTACAACACCATAGATAAAAAACATAGCGACTAAAACGGATGGAATTGGAGTAAACAAACATAAAATGAGGGCGACGATAGCAATAACCATTTTAAATAAAGAAAATAAAAATTTTATTGTTTCACCTAAATTTCTGTTTCTGGTTCTACAACAATAAATGAAGACCCTTAAACCGGCTCTTATGGCATGAAATAGGTACTGCAAAAAAGGAAGAGGGATGTGAATAAGAATTTTTATGACGCTGATTATACGTTTGCCGAGCAAAGCGAGTAAACGCCAATCTTCCAAAGAAGGATAATCAGTAAGGGGGAGAATAATTTCTGGTGCCATATCTATGATGCTCCCGATGTGTAATGAACAAGTGCCACGAACTCGCTTGAGAAAGGCTTCTTGCCATCATTCATTCAGATAGCCGTTAAGATGCACGAATTATAGCCGATATATTTGAAAGATCATTAAAGAAAGCTTAAGGGCGTCTCTAGAAATTGTCAGTGATCTCTCTACACGACAATTTTTTCTATGGTTGCGTTATGCTGTATAATTAGTGGAAAGAGGTCTAATGAGTTCTTTTAGGTGTAGTAGTTCAAATTTAATGTGACAGTCACTTCTTAAAAATCGGCAACTGTCCGATTAAGTTTGAGCTAGTATATATTCAAAATTAGAATTCATCCTCGATAACATGAGTTAATTTTTTGAAAAAATAGAAATTTAAATGCCATAGATATTCCGCGCTAAACTCACGTTTTTGATGTATTCACGTGTTTCTTTCCAGGGTAAGATTTCAACCCAGATATCTCCAGGTAGCCGTTGATAAAGTGATTGGTAATGCTTAATTCGCGTAGGACCCACATTATAGGCTGCCGTCGCGAGCGTGGCATTACCATTAAATGTTTCAAGTAAATGCCTTAAATAAAGACTTCCCAAACGAACATTAATCTCAGCCTCTAATAAATTAATACGACGTAAATTAAGACTGCTGGCAAGAATTTTTCCAGTCTGCGGCATGATTTGCATCAATCCTAGTGCTCCAGCACCCGATTTAGCATTCCACATAAAAGCACTTTCTTGTCGCATAATGGCCCAGATCCAAGCCGAGTTTAAATGTGTCTTTTTCGCCGCACTTAACACCAAAGATCGATAAGCCATGGGAAAACGCAATTTAATATCATTATGTATGTTTGCTCTTGCCGCGCCAATAATCCCTAAATCATACCATTGCCATTTTTTTGCCAGCTGGGCAGCCGCTTGCAATTGTGGCATCGATAAACTATCAAGTGCCCATTGCCATTCGCACCGCGCCTCCTCCATAAAACCTAATGCATAGAATTCTTTAGCACGTTGTATCGCTGCATTTTCTTGCAACGCAATTTTATCGCCACTCACACTTTGCGTTATAGGGTGATAGCGTTGTTTTAAACGTTGACTCGCTAATACTGCGTAATAATCGATTTCTTTAGCTAAATCTTTATAGATCGCGTTAGCCGCTGTTATTTGCTGTGTTTCTGCCAATGCTCGTGCACGCCAATAGCGCCAACAGGGAAGTTTCTGTTCGCTGGGAGATAAATGGTTTATCCAATAAAGTACCTGTTGCCAGTTTCCATTCAATAATTCACTTCGTACTCGCCATTCACGTAGCACAGTATCCGCATAAGCAGGCTTAACTTGTTTTAACCAATGTCCTGCTGAAAAATTCGCCTGTCTAGCTAAAGCAATCGCTAATGCACTGAGTAAATCTTGCTTTTCTGTCTCCGTAAAATCATAAATTTTATTAAATAATGGCCAAGTTTTGGCTAATTTATCGGGATCTTTACTCGCTAATCGATGTATTCCATACAATAGAATCTTTCTGTCAATTTTATCCTTCAGATCAAATTGTTCACTTTGTTTAATGAGAAAAGGATGATGATGGACACGATACCAAAGCTTAACTTGCTTTCTTTCTGCCGCAGACAAAAATTGTGATAAATGTCGAATAAGTGCAATATTATTTTCTTGAATAGCACGCTCTAATTTTTCTAATAGTAAATCCCTATTGAACTTTCCTGCATTTTCCCAGCGTGAAAATACGATTTTGCATACGTCAGGAGGTGAATTCAGTGTCAACCACAATTCGGGTATTGCTTGGTAAGCCATATGCTTTTGATTTGTTGCTAATAAAGCATTAAGATAATAGCATTGCAGTATGGGGCCATATATTGGCCGGTAATAATGTATAAATTGAGGCCAATCCCTTTTTTGCGCAGAGTGCATTAAACATTCTGAGCGTAACTTGTCGGTAAAAGGAGTCTCTTTATATTTTTTTAGAAAATGGTCAATTTCATCTTCATTTTGATAAGCTAATTCTTGCTTTAGTTTGATATAAATTAAATAAGGATATAAAGGATAATCCTTTATCCCTTTTTTTAATTGTTCAAACTGTCGATAGTTTCTGTCAATTAAGGATTGTCTTGCTTTCAAAAATAGTTTGCGCTGTTGATTGCCCTCGTCCGCATAGACGAACACTGAACAGAAACTTAGCAGTAAAAGCAGAAAATAAAGATATTTTTTATGCATCCCATCGCTTCGTTAGAAAATCGGAAAAATGCTAGCCATTAACTTTATATATATTACTTTAGGCCTGCTTGCCAGCTTAATAGGATTTGCGCTACTTCATTTTTATAAAGCGGAACGGCAACATGACAAATTAGTACGCATGGAAAGCCATTGGCTGGATATCAATCGTTTGCTCAATCAACTCAATGATGCACGCGTCGCTGATCAACGACATACGGCGGAATCAAAGGAACAGTGGCATCGTGAACTCAACGCGTATCGCCAACAATTTGATCAACATCAACTGAGTAATCTAAAACTCTTGCAAGACAGCATACAACAAGGTCTACAATCGATAAACCAACGTATGGATAAATTAACTGAAAATACACAGGAAAAATTACAAATCATCAGTGCACAAGTAGAAAAACGTTTATTTGATGGATTTGCTCAAACAACAGCAACATTCACCGATGTTATAAAGCGACTCGCCCTTATCGATGAAGCACAAAAACGTATTACTGAACTTTCTAATAACGTAGTCAATTTACAACATATTCTAGCGGATAAGCGCTCTCGAGGCGTTTTTGGTGAAGTGCAACTCAATGCTTTAATTCAAAATGTATTACCTGCAGCACATTTCAGCTTGCAACATACCTTGAGTAACGGTAAACGAGTCGATTGTCTCCTATTGTTACCCCCGCCAACAGGTAGTATCGCAATCGATGCCAAATTTCCCCTGGAAGGTTTTCGAAAATTAACCGACCATGAACTTCCTAAAAGTGAACAACGCGCTGCTGCCGCACAATTTCGTCAGCATATACGACAGCATATCCAAGCGGTCGCCTCTAAATATATTATTCCTGGGGAAACTTCTGAAGGTGCTCTATTATTTATTCCTGCTGAAGCCATTTTCGCAGAAATTCATGCCCACTATTATGATCTCGTTGAAGAGGCGCATCGGCAAGGGGTATGGCTGGTTTCACCAACTACCATGATGGCTATTCTCACGACTGCACGTGCTGTGCTAAAAGACGCCGCTACACGCGAGCAAGTCCATGTCATTCAAGAACATCTTACTCTAGTCGCTAAGGATTTTTCTCGATTTAAACAGCGCATGGACAATCTATTACGCCATATCCAGCAAGCGCACACCGATATCCAAGAGGCAAAGACATCAGCCGACAAAATCAGTTCACGTTTTGAAAAAATAGAACAAGTTGAATTGTCTTCTCTTCCTTTGGCCCAGCTCGACGACACAGCCGCTTAAGGGCAGCTCTAGAAATTGCTCTTTTGCTTCCATTACCCAAACCTCCAGCTATAACGCCCCGTCACCCGATGCAATAACTGGAGATTTTTATTCCAAATTAAAAAATTTATGGCATAGAAACACTATTTTTACAACAACTTAATGCACGAACCAGGACATAAATAGCACATAGGCCAATAATGACATAGATGACTCTAGCAATCGGACTATAGTCCCCGAATATACCCGTTACTAAATCGAAGTGGAACAAACCGACCAAACCCCAGTTCAATCCACCAATAAATAAGACAACGATTGCAATCCAATCTAATACACTCGGATTCTTGAACATAAACACTCCTTTATTTAATAGGCCCCTTAGAAAAACTGCGTCATCGACTTGATTTCATCCGCCTCAAACGCAAGCTCATCACTGAGTCCGTTAAGAGATAAGTAACACGGCGATCAACCCACCACGTCTTATTAGACCTCTTTCGAAACGTGGTGTTAGTCAATTTCATTGTTGAACGACTGGCTACGGTCCTCATTTACTCGCAGTAAACTCCGGTCCTCGCCAGTCGTTCGCCGCGAACTTGACTAAATTTTCGAGTTTCGAAAGAGGTCTATTCTTTAGGCTCAACGGCAACACCCCCTTACTGTAGCTCAAAAATTACAGATAAACAAATTAGGACTACAGTGGGATCAAAAGAAACAATAGACCTCTTTCTAAACGTGGTAATTTAGTCAATTTCATTGTTGAACGCCTGGCTACGGTCCTCATTTACTCGCAGTAAACTCCAGTCCTTGCCAGTCGTTCGCCGCGAACTTGACTCTATTTCTGAGTTTCGCAAGAGGTCTAATGAGGCTAAAAGTTCAGTCTTTAGGATCTGATATTTTTACAACCAGAGCATCGCAAGAAAGATGATGAATAACGGCACTTGCCGTGGAGCCAAATAATATACCAATGCCATGACGCCCATGGCTCCCAATTACAATTAAATCGATCTTTAACTGTTTCATTTTATCTAAAATAACTACCTTAGGTGAACCCACCTCAATATGTTGTTGACTTTTGGGAATAGTAAATCTTTTAGCTAGTTCACTTAACTGCTTTTCAGCCTCTAAACGCATTTCACCTTCCAAATCGATTACTGCAGGGTAGGCCTGCGCAACACCATATGCATTAATATGCTCTACTGCATGAACAATAGATAAGGTTGCATGATTTTCTCTAGCTAATTCTTGAGCACGTTTCAATATCACCTCATCACAAGCAGGGTGTAAATCAATCGCCACCAAGATGTTTCGATAAATTGCCACAGTTGTATCTCCTAATGTAAACAAACGAATTTAATCCAGTTACCGATGATCGAGGCAACTATGTGCGATCCAATCAGCGATATCAAATACTGGCTATCTACCGAGTTTGATTTTAGCAAAATAGATTTTAGAAAAACACCTGTAGATGTTTTAAACCCTATCGCTGAGCTCGCCCTCACAATTATTAGACCTCTTGCAAAACGTGGTAATTTAGTCAATTTCATTGTTGAACGCCTGGCTACGGTCCTCATTTACTCGCAGTAAACTCCGGTCCTCGCCAGTTGTTCGCCGCGAACTTGACTAAATTTCTGAGTTTTGCAAGAGGTCTATTATATGAGAAAAAAATAAATTTGTTCAAAAAGTGAACCGCTAGAAAAATATTCTTAAGGTTAGTTTAATATTTTTCAAATACAATGATCCAGACTTGATGAATGCCAAATTTTTTTACTAAAAGCTCTAAAAGCTCATTTCAATTAATTACAATTAGGAGATATTTTTTATGCTCGAAGAGTTAACAGCCTCTGAACTAGAAGGTATACGTACCGTATTAGAGATCCTAAAACGAGCAGAGGACAATAAAGACAGCAATGCAGTGCATGAGGACTTTCGGAAGCACGGGGTAGCACTTTGTAAACACATGCTGCCAACTGTTGGCTTTGCAAACTATCTTTTGCAGCATGTAAAAGAAAAGATGAACAATTCTGGTATCAAAGTGATGCGTAACCTGGAGAAGTATCGGGGCGTCGTAAATGGGACTGGAAACATCCACGAGGTGGCAAACTGTATTGCAGATGAATTGGCGAGAAACTTTGACTACAGAAAAAACTTTTCTTCACTTTACGATGAGGTTGTAGAGCAGTATAAAGCGGAATATGAAAGACAAAAAATTCAAGAAACACAGGCAGCGGCAGAAAAATTAAAAGCAGCAGCCACTATGGAGACAATACGCGTGACGGGTGTTCGAGTACAAGCAGTGTATGATGCCACAGTGCTGCATAACCCCCAGAAGCCAACACTGCAATCACCCTGGTCAGAGCTTAAATTAGTCGAAATTACTGCTGACTATGCAGGAGAACTTAGAGACCGTTTAGATGAAATTAGGTCGAACTTGGATCGCATGTGGGACTATGCCCGGCGTTTGAGTATAGCCGAGACATGGGTCGAGTCAAATGTTCTTAAGCAACTTAATTTGTCATCCATGCCGGCTCTTTTTTTGGCACTGCTAGCAGAGGAACTCTATAACAGACAAAAAGATATCGGCTTGTTTCCTGACAAGCTACTGTTGCCAAACCTTATGGATAACCCCATTGACTTCATTACGGCAGGCTGTAAAAAAATAGCGAACGACCGTGATCAGATAACGAAACTTCTTAACTGTATCAGTGAAGTTTTGTGTACCGTAGTCAATAATCAAAATCAACGAAAGGTAAGTGTGGCTGAAAAGGAAGGAATGGAAAACCTAGAAAAAGTGTACAAAAAAGCGTACATGGAGCACAGAAAAAAAATTGAAGCATGCGCACAACAAAGAATGCAGCAGAAAATTCGGCTGGTACAAGCAGAGGCGAAAAAAGAAATCACGCGTGTGGAATTAGAAAAAGAACAAGCGATCCGAGCTAAGATACGTGCTGAAGCTGAGCGAGAAAAAGCTATGCAACGAGCAGACCTATTGACGAAACAATTAGCCCAAGAAACACAAGACCCGCGGCAATTAACCACGAAAGTAAAAGAGTGGCAGTCCTTGTGCACCAAGAAAATAATGAGCGAAGATCGTATGACACATGAAAACAGAAGAGAGCAACTTATGGAAGAGTATGCCCCTGAAATTAAAGAACAAGGGACGACAGGGGATGCCATTACAGCTATTTTAGACGTTTTTTGTTGTTCAATATCGCTCATCATTCCCAAGGTCCCTGTCTGCTTACCGGGTGACTCCGGGGTGTATGATCTTGATTCTTTGCAACGGTGGTATACCGAGAACGAACAGCAAGACCCGGTCACAAGAGAATTTTTTTCAATAAATCCATCGACGAGAGTTCCGTTTAGGTTATATGAGATTGAGCCCACAGGGTTTACGTTTTGTTCTCTTATATCTTCCAACCTGGATATCTATGAAACAGCGCTCCTAAAGATGCGCGCAAAAGCTGAGGCTAAGCAACAAATGGCTACTGAGAACAGCGCAGACGTGGAAACTACACCTGCGTTAGGAACGGCATTTTTTACTCCAAGCCATTCTAAAGCTAGCGAATCTACATCTCAGAATAACCAGCACACAGCGATGGAATTCGAAGCAACTTCACTAGCGAAATAGTAAATCGTTTTTTTAATAACCCAAATTCGGTCACTGACTTTCAGTGACCGAAATAAATGTCTAATGTTTAAGGAGTTAAGTAATTATGCTAACCGAAAAAGAAAAACAAACATTTATTGAATTAATACGAAGGCCTCGTCATCAAATTTTAACCGCTAACAGCAAACCTCTAGTGGCCAAGGTGCTAACTGTATTATGCTGTGATAATGTTTTTTTAGAACGTTTTTTTGGAAAAATGAAGTACAGCAAAATAGAGCGCAGCTTAGCAATAAAAAGAAAAGCGCTTTTAGCACGATTAATGGCAGATGATTCTGTAACCTGGAAGAACCACATTGCCTTAATCATAGATCAGCTCTCTAATACCGCTCATACCTCAACCGCCAGTACCCACCAAGATGATCGCTATGCTTCTTCATCGTCGCAACAGAATTTCTTTACGGCTGCTAATACTCAAAACGTCATGTCAAACGATGCCACAGTGTTGCATAACCCCCGGAAGCCAGCACTGCAATCACCCTTGTCAGAGCTTAAATTAGTCGAAATTACTGCTGACTATGCAGGAGAACTTAGAGACCGTTTAGATGAAATTAGGTCGAACTTGGATCGCACGTGGGACTATGCCCGGCGTTGGAGTATGGCCGAGACATGGGTCAGGTCAAATGTGCTTAAGCAACTTAATTTGTCATCCATGCCGGCTCCTTTTTTGGCACTGATAGCAGAGGAACTCTATAACAGACGAAAAGATATCGGCTTGTTTCCTGACAAGCTACTGTTGCCCAACCTTATGGACAACTCCATTGATTTCATTACGGCAGGCTGTAAAAAAATAGCGAACGACCGTGATCAGATAACGAAACTTCTTAACTGTATCAGTGAAGTTTTGTGTACCGTAGTCAATAATCAAAATCAACGCAAGGTAAGTGTGGCTGAAAAAGTAGGAATGAAAAACCTAGAAAAAGCGTGCATGGAGCACACAAAAAAAATTGAAGCATGCGCACAACAAAGAATGCAGCAGAGAATTCGGCTGGAACAAGCAGAGGCGCAACAAGAAATCGCGCGTGTGGAATTAGAAAAAGAACAAGCGATCCTTGCTCAGATACGTGCTGAAACTGCGCTGCAAAACGCCGCGCGACAAACCGTATTGGCGCAACAATTATCAGCCAAAAAGACACTACCAGACCCGAATAAGTTAACCGAGGAAGTAGAAGAGTGGCAGAAAACTTGTAACACGCTAGCGATGGAAACAAGTTTTATACAACTTGAAAACAACAGAAAGGCACTTCTGGAAAAGTATAAACCTGAAATTGCAGAACTAGGGGCAAGGGAGATCATTAGCAAGATTTTTGATGCTTATTGCTGTCCAGTATCGAAAATGGTCCCCCGGACCCCTGTCCGGTTACCAGGTGACAAGAACGTATATGATCTTGACTCTTTGAAAAAATGGTATCAGGCCCTGGCTGATCAAAATAAGCTGCAAAAGGACATGCAAACAGGAAAAATATATGCAATAAATCCATCGACGAGAACTCAGTTTACGTTATCTGAGGTTCATTACGCAGGGGGGTTAACTTTTTTAATTGTTGGATCTGCCAATCTGGATCTCTGGGAAAAAAAGCTTGCACAGATGCGTTTAAAAAAAGCTGCGGCTAAGCAACAAATGGCTACTGAGAATAGCGCAGACGTGAAAACTACATCTGCGTTAGGAACGGCATTTTTTACTCCAAGCCATTCTAAAGCTAGCGAATCTACGTCTCAGAATAATCAGCACACAGCGATGGAATTCGAAGCAACTTCACTAGCGAAATAGTAAATCGTTTTTATATTTTTAATAACCAAAATTCGGTCACTGACTTTAAGTGACCGAAACAAATATCTAATGTTTGAGGAGTTAAGTAATTATGCTAACCGAAAAAGAAAAACAGGCATTTATTGAATTACTACTAGGACCTCATCATCAAATTGTAAACGAGAACAGCAACCCTCTCGTGACCAAGGTGCTAACTGTATTGTGCCGTGATAATGTTTTTTTAGAACGTTTTTTTGGAAAAATAGAGTACAGCAAAATAGGGCACAGCTTAGAAATAAAAATAGACGCGCTTTTGGCACGATTAATGGCAGATTATTCTGCAACCTGGAATAACGACATTGCCTTAATCATAGATCAGCTCTCTAATACCGCTCATACCTCAACCGCTCATACCCCACCGCAAAAGTCAGGATGGGAAGTAGCAGTCGAAAATCTGTATGTGGATCCCCTATTCTTGGCCGCTTTACTGAGTGAAAGACTTATTACTCGGGATGAAAATGAATGTATTATGCTTGAACCAACTGCACGAGCTAAAGCATCCAAGCTTATCCAGTTCATCGAAATTAAATATCACGCAGAAGGACGATTTGATCCTGATATACCGGAGAAATTTCGACAAGCCCTTATTATATCAGGGCAAAGTCATTTAGTTGAGGCTTGCAAAAATATTTTTTGTCGTGAGGGTGGTGGAGTTCGACAAAATTATACTACCCACAGCACAACTGCTTCGACCACCGGAGCAGACGCTAGTCATTACTTTAGCCCCACACGTGGCAGTACCCACCAAGATGATCGCTATGCTTCTTCATCGTCGCAACAGAATTTCTTTACGGCTGCTAATACTCAAAATGTCATGTCAAACAAAGACCTTCAATATATCTATGAACACGACGTGGTAGGTTCCATCCACTTATCCGAGTTGACGCACCGCGGTGTAGCAAAAAACCTGATCAGTAGCGACAAAATGAGAGAGATTATCGAGCAACCCACAAACTCGAATCATAAAATCCGTAACTTTCTTTATATCATCGCTGGACACTATTTTAGCGCTCAGCAAAGTGGTGACCGCCGCCAGATATGGAATGAATTTTTGAGTATGCTTCATGAAGGATATCATTCGCATGTTGCTCGGCGACTCGAGGAGGGCGTTGATCCTGATAATTTTTTTAAGCTTTGTCTCCAATTAGGAAGAGCAGACATATTAGAAGCCCGAGGGAATATGCCTGCTTTAAGGTAACAAATAAAATATGGTCGGGACGACTGGATTTGAACCAGCGACCACCTACACCCCATGCAGGTGCGCTACCAGGCTGCGCTACGCCCCGAACAGGGAGACTATTGTAATATTCGAACGAAAAACTAGCAACTAGGTAGCACTCTTTACTTCGCAGTGCTTTTTAGCTTAGATTTTAATTTCTCACTCGCTTGAAAAAGGACAACATTACGCGATGAAATCAATGTGCTCACGCCTGTTTTTGGATTTCGTCCGGGACGTGCTTTTTTGCTTCGAATCCGGAAACTTCCTAAGCCTGCAAACTTGACGCCATCTCCTTTTGCAAGGGCCAGGATAATTTCTTCAAAAAAGGCGTCGACTAACTGCGCTGCTACCGCTACGCTCAGTGTAGAATCATGTTGCTTTAGGGATGACACTAAATCAGCTTTGGTTAAAACTTTGTCCATTACTCTCTATTCCCTTAGTTGGATAGCAAAATGCTGTTTCAACTCTGTGATGACCTGCTGAAGCAAATGATCAACTTCACTATCAATTAACGTACGTGACTGATGTTGCCATAATAAAGCTAATGCTAAACTACGTCTTCCTTTTTCAGTTTTTTTGTCGTGATACACATCGAATAAGTAGCAATCTGCCAACAAAATACCTGCTTTCGCTTTGACCTGTTCTAAAATAATCTGCGCAGGAAACTTTTCTTCTACCCAAAAAGCAAGATCACGACGTACCATAGGAAATTTTGAAAACGGTTTAAAGCAGGGTAAGTTCGCTCTGGTCACTACATCAAGCGATAGTTCAAATAAATAAACAGGCCCTATGAGATCTAGGTCTGCTAAAAGCTTAGGATGTAAGGCGGCCACATAGCCCACAGTTTTTGTTTCTTGCATTATTTTACTGGTCTGACCCGGATGTAAAGCCGGATGTTTTCCCGGAACAAACTGTATGCTAGATAACTGTCCAAGTGATCGAAATAAAGCTTCGACATCTGATTTTATTGTAAAAAAATCTAATGGTTTTTTAGGAATTCCCCATTGTTCTGTTGCACTATCCCCCGTAGCAATAGCGGCTAAATACGGCACTTGCAAGAGCTGACCACCATGATTTAAAAAACAAAGGCCAGTTTCAAACAGCCGCACGCGTAGTTGCTGGCGCTTTTGATTATATACAGCGGCATTCAACAGGCCCGGCCACAAGCTAGTACGCATTACGGAAAGCTCACTGGAAATAGGATTTAATAGCGTTAAAGGCAGCGCTTCCGGGTCACACTGTTTTTGCAGCTGTGGAGAAATAAAACTATAGGTAATAGCTTCTTGATAATCGCGATCAACCAAAAATTGGCGTAAACGATTTAACGGAAATGCTGGCTCAGCAGAAAAATGTAACACAGCGCGTGGACAAGACACTGGAATTTTCGCATAACCATGAACACGTGCCAATTCTTCAATTAAATCTACCTCTAAACGAATATCAAAACGCCATGTCGGCGGCTGGACTTGCCAACTATTTTCTTCCGCTTGTCGCTTAGTAAATAGCATTCCTAAACGCTGTAAAATAGCTTCAATTTCATTTTCTTTTAAAGAAAGTCCTAATATTTTTTTGATCTGTGATTGGTGAAGATTGATTGGGGAAACTTGTTTTTTGGCTGCATGATCCATGCTCACTACCGGACCATTTTTTCCGCCGACAATGTCAATTAATAATTGGGTAGCACGTTCAATCGCCAATGAGGCTAAATTCGGATCCACACCTCGCTCAAAGCGGTAAGCAGATTCACTGCTTAGACCATAGAACCGTGCACGACCCGCCAACACAGCTGGATTAAAAAAAGCACTTTCTAAAAAAATATCGCTTGTCTCTGCAGAAACAGCTGAATCAAGACCTCCCATGATACCCGCTATGGCTTGTACTTGAGTTTTATCAGCGATCACGAGGGTTTGCTGATCTAAATGCATTTCTTTTCCTTGTAATGTACAGAATTTTTCACCCTCATTGGCACGACGAATAAATATCTCGGAATTTAAGCGTACTAAATCAAACGCATGTAAAGGCTGTCCCAGTTCAAGCATAACGTAGTTAGTAACGTCTACTACTGGATGGATAGAACGAAAACCTGAGCGACGTAAACGCTCACGCATCCAAATCGGTGTTTGAGCCTGCGGATTGATCCCTTGGATAATTCTACCTAAATAACAAGGGCAATCTTCACCTGACTGAATAGTAATCTTTAGTGTATTAGGGATATCCGCTGTCACGCTGGGGATAGTGGGCATAAGAAACGTTTGCTGGGTCAATGCGGCCAACTCACGTGCTAACCCCTGAACACTTAAGCAATCACCACGATTAGGTGTGACATGGATATCGATATACTGATCGTTTAATTGCAGATAATCACGCAGATCTCGGCCTAGCGGTGCATCTAAAGGAAGTTCTAAAATACCTTGTGATTCATTTGCAAGACCTAGTTCACTGCTGGAACAAAGCATACCCTGAGAAAGCACACCGCGTACGGTAAGCGCTTTTATATTGAGATCATTCGGCAAGGTAGCCCCTATACAAGCTACGGCTACGCGTAAACCAGCACGCACTGTCGCACCACAAACGATCGACAGTAATGTCTCAGCTCCGATGTCAAGCTGGCAAACCTGCAATCGCGATGCATCCGGATGTGGAGAAACGCTTATGACATGCCCAACGACAACCTTGTTAAAATGGCCCGACACTAATCCTAGCGATTCTACTTCCAAACCTGCTAAGGTTAACTGCTCGGCAAGCTCGTTGATGTCTAATGGCGGGTTCACCCATTCACGTAACCACTGCTCGCTCAATTTCATATTAAAATTGCTCTAAAAATCGACAATCATTTTCAAACATCAAACGCAGATCAGGAATACTATAACGCAACATAGCAAGCCTATCGATACCCAGTCCAAACGCATAACCTTGGTATTTTTGAGATGATAAACCCGCTTTTTCCAATACATTGGGATGCACCATACCGCCACCTAAAATCTCTAGATATCCCGTTTGACGACAAATTCGACATCCTTTTCCCAAACACATGACACACTGGATATCAACTTCTACAGACGGTTCGGTAAAAGGAAAATAAGCAGCACGAAAACGTATTATTAAGTCGCTTTTTTCAAAAAATTGCTGTAAAAATTCAGTTAATAGGCCTTTCAATTCAGAAAAATTAGCCGTTTCATCAATTAATAAGCCTTCGATCTGATGAAACATCGGCGTGTGTGTAAGATCTGAATCACAACGATAGACACGGCCGGATGTAATAATTTTAAGCGGAACTTTCCCTTGTTGCATGACGCGTATTTGTACCGTGGAAGTGTGCGTACGTAAAAGCAAAGCATTCGAAAAATAAAAAGTATCATGTAAAGCACGTGCGGGATGATTAGATGGAATATTTAATGACTCAAAATTGTGATAATCATCTTCAATTTCTGGCCCTTCCACTGCGGTAAAACCTACTTTTGTAAAAAAACCTTCGATTCGCTCTCGAACTTTTGTCACAGGATGTAAATTTCCTATGGATTGCCCCCTGCCAGATAAACTGATATCAACGGATTCACTGTTTAATCGTTCAGCAACATCTCGCCCTTTTAATAATTCAGATCGCGCTTTAATCAGTGTCTCTATCTGTTGTTTTGCTTGATTAACTGCTTGTCCCTGTCTAGGTCTTTCTTTTTCAGGCAATTGCGCTAGTTTTTTCAGATAAGTACTGAGCGTACTTTTTTTCCCGAGTAAACTTGAACGCAATTGCTCTAAATCCGCTAAACGCTTGACATGAGCAATCGCTTGCGCCGCTTCATCGATAATAACTTGTAAATCAGCTGTCATGGTCGACCTATTTTGATTAACTTAAACGATCATATTCTTCTAAAGATATTGTTCTAGCTTCTGTTTCTAGCATGACAGGAATTTCGTCACGAATAGGATAAGCCAAACGATCAAATCGACAAATGAGTTCTTGCGCCGATTTATCGTAAACTAAACTGCCTTTACACAAAGGGCAAACCAAAATGCTCAATAAATATTTATCCATTTGCACCTCCAATTTTGTACTCTTCTTTTTCAATAGACCTCTTTCGAAACGTGGTGTTAGTCAATTTCATTGTTGAACGACTGGCTACGGTCCTCATTTACTCGCAGTAAACTCCGGTCCTCACCAGTCGTTCGCCGCGAACTTGACTATATTTCTGAGTTTCGAAAAAGGTCTAATAGACCTCTTTCGAAACGTGGTGTTAGTCAATTTCATTGTTGAACGACTGGCTACGGTCCTCATTTACTCGCAGTAAACTCCGGTCCTCGCCAGTCGTTCGCCGCGAACTTGACTACATTTCTGAGTTTCGAAAGAGGTCTACGTTAAGGCTATAAGCTATGTAATTTTTTCTCTCAAATAATTGGGCAACGCTTCCTCGGCAGTAACCAGCTGACCCCGCTGATAAGCATGCCTAGCGAGCACTACCACGTCAGTTGCTCTAGGATAACGTTGAGCGTGGTATTGCTGCAACTGATCTTTCTTAAACCGTGCCGCTATCATTTCATGATACTTATCCCAACCACTTCCCAATCCGACAAAATGAGTTAAATGCACTGACAACAATCGACTTGGATCAGAAAGCTGCTCAGTGTCGCATTCGGACAGAATACCTTCCTCACCTACTTGATAACTTCCCCAATAAACCTCGTTCATATGAGCATCAATAGCTACTAAAACTCGTTCAGCATGGAAGTCCTGGTAAGCACCCTGCGCCAAACAGTGTAAACTCGAAACCAGTACAACTGGAATGTCTTGTGCAAAAGCAATGGCTTGTACAACGCTAGCGCCAATACGACAACCTGTAAAACTGCCAGGACCCCGACAAAAAGCAATAGCGTCCAAGTCACTTGGCTTTAACGAAGCTTCAGCAAGCAAGGATTCCAGCATGGGCAAAATCAAATGTGTATGTTGGCGAGGCGCTACTTGATAACGCGCTCGTACAGCCCCTCGACTAAGCAAAGCAGCTGAGCAAGCTTCGGTTGTAGTTTCTATTGCTAAAATTTTTGGAGACATTGGAGACATTAGACTTCTTGCGAAACGTGGTAATTTAGTCAATTTCATTGTTGAACGCCTGGCTACGGTCCTCATTTACTCGCAGTAAACTCCGGTCCTCGCCAGTCGTTCGCCGCGAACTTGACTCTATTTCTGAGTTTCGAAAGAAGTCTAATAGACTTCTTGCGAAACGTGGTAATTTAGTCAATTTCATTGTTGAACGCCTGGCTACGGTCCTCATTTACTCGCAGTAAACTCCGGTCCTCGCCAGTCGTTCGCCGCGAACTTGACTCTATTTCTGAGTTTCGCAAGAAGTCTAATAGACCTCTTTCGAAACGTGGTAATTTAATCAATTTCATTGTTGAACGCCTGGCTACGGTCCTCATTTACTCGCAGTAAACTCCGGTCCTCGCCAGTCGTTCGCCGCGAACTTGACTAAATTTCTGAGTTTCGAAAGAAGTCTATTGATTAAATAACCCTAGCCGATCAACGTCATTCTTCAAGATATTGGAGTTTATCTTCGCCGTCTTTCCATGCATCCACATCAATAGGAGGATCTTTGCGACGTGTTATGTTAGGCCATTTTTTTGCTAGCCTCTCATTAAGCATCAAAAAATTTCTATATTTTTCGGGCAAATCATCCTCTGCATAGATGGCATCAACAGGACATTCGGGGACACACAGACCGCAATCAATACATTCTTCAGGATGAATAACCAACATATTTGGCCCTTCGTAGAAACAATCAACAGGACATACTTCTACACAGTCCGTATATTTACAGCGAATACATTTTTCCGTAACTAAGAATGTCATTGCATTTTCCCTTAGGGCACCTCTATAAATTGTTCTTTCACTTCAATAGACCTCTTTCGAAACGTGGTAATTTAGTCAATTTCATTGTTGAACGCCTGGCTACGGTCCTCATTTACTCGCAGTAAACTCCGGTCCTCGCCAGTTGTTCGCCGCGAACTTGACTAAATTTCTGAGTTTTGAAACGTGGTAATTTAGTCAATTTCATTGTTGAACGCCTGGCTACGGTCCTCATTTACTCGCAGTAAACTCCGGTCCTCGCCAGTTGTTCGCCGCGAACTTGACTAAATTTCTGAGTTTCGCAAGAGTTCTAATAGACCTCTTTCGAAACGTGGTAAATAATACATATCCAACATCAAGCTGTGGTGCCCGGGGCCGGACTCGAACCGGCACGGTGTTTCCACCGAGGGATTTTAAGTCCCTTGCGTCTACCTATTCCGCCACTCGGGCATTTTTAACAATTTGGAGGCTAGGGCCGGAATCGAACCGACGTACACGGCTTTGCAGGCCGCTGCATAACCACTCTGCCACCTAGCCAATTCTTAAAATCATGAAACGCGTCTTTCTTTCAACATTTCTTCGTTAAAAACTTGCCTCCGGTAACTCAGGCATGGTAAGCGCACTCCTGGCCCCTCAACAATTTCTGAGTTTCGCAAGAGGTCTAATATAGATTTATAAACGGTCTTGGAGCGGGAAACGAGGCTCGAACTCGCGACCTCAACCTTGGCAAGGTTGCGCTCTACCAACTGAGCTATTCCCGCAAAACGGCTGATATTGTAACGGCATCAAGCATGCTGTCAAGCAGATAAATCATGCCATGCTGCTTTCAAATAAATACACATGCTCCATAATGTGAGTAACGCCGCTAGATAAAGTAATGGATATCCCAGCATAGTAAATACTAACCATCCGCCTGGCTTGTAAAGTAATAGGGAGATGAGTGCTAACATTTGCACGACCGTTTTAATCTTCCCAAGTTGTGAAACTGTAATATGCGCACGCTTACCGATTTCCGCCATCCATTCCCGTAAAGCGGAAACCATGATTTCTCTTCCAACAATAATCGCCGCAGGGATAGCTAGATAGGGCAAAGCATGATCTCCAACCAACAGAATTAAAGCCGTCACTACAATTAACTTATCGGCAACAGGATCCAGAAAACTACCTAATTTGGATACTTGATCAAGACTACGCGCCAGGTAGCCATCCAGCCAATCCGTCATAGCTGCAAAAGTGAAAATGATGGCGGCCATAACATGGCTACCGCGAAAAGGAAGATAAAATAATAAAATGAAAATAGGAATTAATAAAATACGCAGAAAAGTCAGTAAATTGGGGATGCCCATGGAACAAAGTCACTACAATTGGCTTTAAACACACGTTCGTTAAAGTCTAACTGGTAATCCTAGCCTTTCAAAGAAAAATAAATACGTTTAGCCAGTGTCTTACTAATCCCTGATATTTTTGCAATATCTTCAGGACTAGCCGATTGCAAGGCTTGTAAACCGCCAAATTGTCGCAATAATTCCCGCCTACGCTGTTTACCTATACCAGGAATATTTTCTAATGGGGAAGTTTGACGTTTTTTTGCGCGCCGACTTCGATGGCCTGTTATCGCAAAACGATGGGCTTCATCGCGAATCTGTTGTATCGCATGTAAAGCCGGTGAATCAGCTGGCAAACGAATAGCCTGCTCTTTTTGGGACAGGAATAGCCTTTCTAAACCTGGTTTACGTGTAGAACCTTTGGCAACACCCATCAATAAAATACCGCTAATTTGCAACTCTTCTAGGACCTGTTCGGCTTGCTTTAATTGCCCTTTGCCACCATCAATAAGCAAGATATCCGGTAAATTTTCTTCGTGCGTTTTAAAATTTCGATAGCGACGTCTTACTGCTTGTTTAATAGCGGCATAATCATCTCCCGGAACAATTCCTTCAATATTGAAACGACGATAATCCATTTTACGAGGGCCTTGCTGGTCAAATACAACACAGGAAACCACCGTGGCTTCACCTTGACTATGACTACTATCAAAACATTCTAAACGTTGTGGTAGATTATCCAACTGCAGCGCCACTTGTAAACTTTCCAACCGCTTGTAAAAAACTTGTTTATTTGACAGTGCACCCAAGGCTTGTTTGGCATTTTCGCTGGCAAGCGCAAGCCATGCTCGGCGCTCACCCGTTGCTTTATTTGATACTTTGATCTTGTGCTGCGCCCGTTCAGTTAATGCATTAATTAGCCAAGCTTGATCCTGTAATTTTTTTGCTAGCACTATTTCTGAAGGAATAGTATGTTGAGTTTCCGCTTGTAGATAAAATTGCGATATAAAAGCAGACAATACTTCGGTATCGGAGAAGATAGCCGGCACTCCTGGAAAATAGGCTTTACCTCCTAACAAGCGACCACCACGAACCTGCATCACGTAAAATACGTAGATATTGGCGTGATGAGCAAAACCAAAAATATCCAGATCTCCCTGTTCGGTACTAATAATTTGTTTTTGCTGAATTTCTCTCAAAAAGGAAATTTGGTCACGCAAACGCGCCGCAGATTCATAATCGAATTGATTGGCTACCACGTCCATTTGTGCGACTAAGCTCGTGATAATCGTTTGGCTTTTCCCTTCCAGAAACAAAACAGTACGTTCAACGTCTTTTTTGTAATCTTCTGAGGTGACGAGGCCTACGCAAGGAGCAGTACAACGTTTAATCTGATATTGTAAACAAGGCCGTGAACGATTACGAAAAAAACTATCCTTACAAGATCGGATTCTAAAGAGCTTTTGTAGTAAATTTAAGGTTTCTCTGACTGCCACTAGGCTAGGGAAAGGACCAAAATAACGATTTTGTTTTATTCGCGCCCCTCGATAAAAAGCTAAACGCGGATAGCTTTGATGCTCACTCAGCGCAATATATGGATAACTTTTATCGTCACGTAATAGAATATTATAACGTGGCTTAAGTTGTTTAACGAGATTACTTTCTAATAAAAGCGCCTGATTTTCCGTTTCAGTACTCGTTGTCTCTATTGAGGCTATCTGTCGCATTAACGAAGAAATGCGGCTGTTCTTTTGTCCTCGAAAATAGCTGTTCACCCTTTTTTTTAAATTACGTGCCTTTCCTACATAAAGCACTTCTTGTTTTGTATTTAAAAACAAATACACACCTGCACTAGTACTTAAAAAGGGCAGATATTTTTCTAGATTATTTCGAGCTTCACGACGAGCAGAAGTCAAAAATCGCACCTTAAAAAAAGAAGTCTATTCCATCGATGCAATAAGAGGGATAAACGAAAACAATTTATTTGTCTTCTGAAGGAAGTAGTTGCTCTCCTCCCCCGCCGTTTCCATCTTCATCCACCATGCTATATCGAATGGCTAGATGCGTCAGCTCTACGTCGTTATGAACACCGAGTTTTTCAAACAAACGATAGCGATAGGTATTTACCGTTTTAGGGCTCAAGCACAGCTGTTTAGCAATAGCATTCACCCTCGTACCTTGAGTTACCATATACATCACTTGCAATTCTCTTTCAGAGAGTTGCGCAAAAGGAGACTTCGCTGCATTACACACCTGACGCAAAGCCATACTTTGCGCAATCTCTAAAGTGATGTAGATCTGTCCTGCAACAACCTTGCGAATCGCTGTAATTAACTCTTCCGCATTGGTATCTTTTGTAATATAACCGGCTGCGCCGGCACGCACTAAACGATCGGGGAAAGGACCTTCCCGACAAACAGTCACTACAATTATTTTTAACTTAGGATTGACACGCATAAGCCTACGCGTCGCATCAAGACCACCGATTCCTGGCATCTTAAGGTCCATCAAAACAACATCTGGTTTGGTTTCCTTGACTAAGTTAATAGCCTCTTCGCCATTTTCTGCTTCACCAATGACTTTTACATCGCGAACGTCCTCCAATAAGCGCTTCATGCCTAAACGCACTAATGCATGATCGTCAACGATGACAACGTTAATCATGGCATGACTACTCCTCTTGTCTACACATTCCCTTTGCACTTGGCGGAGAGGCAGGGATTCGAACCCTGGAAGGGGTCACCCCCTTAACGGTTTTCAAGACCGCCGCTTTCAACCACTCAGCCACCTCTCCTTTCAATTGTAGTATATTAGCACACAATTAAGATGTAAGTTGTGGTAGAATAAGCGGACCATTGGAAGCAACGCGCCAGAAAATATAATTACAGCAATTGGGTTTTTGGCAAGGCGCCACGAAGGCGAGCAACCGGAGTGTATGTTGATACATGAGAATTGCGAGCTGAGTGAGCAACGCAAACCGAAAATTCAAGTGCGAAAAGTATAGATGATCCTGCTTGCCGATCTACGTACGCTACGTTTTATGCCGTCGTTGCAAAAAAAAATCTCGTAATATTTCAGCAGATTCCCCGGCTAGTAGACCATCTGTCAACAAAAAACGATGATTTACCCCTTTGCTTTGTAAAATGTTTGCGGTTAATGCCCCCCGTCTATCATCATACGCAGAAAAAACGAGACGTTTAATTCTAGCTTGTATCATGGCACCTATGCACATAAGACAAGGCTCAAGCGTAACATATAAAGTCGCCTCCAATAAACGATGATTATTGAGCGTTCTCGCCGCTTTTCGAAAAACTAGAATTTCCGCATGCGCCGTGGGATCGCACTGCGCAATTGTTTGATTGCTTGCACAGGCAAGCAATTTTTCATTAAGCAACAAAACAGCACCTACAGGCACTTCCCCCTGTTCTTTAGCTTGCCGTGCAAGCACAAGCGCCTGCCGCATCCAATGGATATCGATGTCAAATTGGCCCATGATTCATTAGACCTCTTTCGAAACGTGGTAATTTAGTCAATTTCATTGTTGAACGCCTGGCTACGGTCCTCATTTACTCGCCAGTAAACTCCGGTCCTCGCCAGTCGTTCGCCGCGAACTTGACTAAATTTCTGAGTTTTGAAAGAAGTCTATTATCAAGGTTACCGTGAACCTCAAGCAACTTCTGTTCACTGTTAGCACAGATAGAGGTATCCTGAAACCAAATCAGTTTTTACAACCACACTGCTTACAGTGGTCACAGGGACAATGACAGGCCTTGTTTCGATGGAAACACAGGTATTTAATCAGCGCACCCACCGCTAAAATGGGCAACATGATATCAAAAAAACGAGAAATCATAACAATGTAATCAACATAATCTGGTTTAGCAACGCTTGCCGCAATAGCCATAACAATAGCAATAATAATAACCACCATGGGGAAAAATCTACGACACATAACTATTCTCCTTTCAATTTAGTTCAAATGGATTAATTCCGAGTCAAAGGACCGAGTCATACTACCATAGTCTGGACTTGGTCTAAATGTTAGGGAATTGTACTAAGATTAAGGGCAGCTCTATAAATTGCTCTTGCACTTCAATAGACTTCTTTCGAAACGTGGTGTTAGTCAATTTCATTGTTGAACGCCTGGCTACGATCCTCATTTACTCGCAGTAAACTCCGGTCCTCGCCAGTCGTTCGCCGCGAACTTGACTCTATTTCTAAGTTTCGAAAGAAGTCTATTTTAGTTTATTATCGACTTCCAAAATTTTGATAAGTATTGCCACTATATCCCACAGTGTTTTTCTCATAATACATCTGATCCGCATAAGCCACATAATCAGGGTTAATAATAGACATTATTTTATTTTCATCTAGCCACTGCAGCAGCGCAATAGCATGCTTTACCACACATTTAAAAATATTATCTACCGCTACATTGCTTACCTTGCCGTCAGCGCTCGTTTGTATATTCTTTGTAATATACTCGATATAGCTCTTTTCCTCA